>ENA-ORCP01003627-ORCP01003627.1-human-gut-metagenome-genome-assembly--contig:-NODE-3627-length-11365-cov-29.476081_pt1 | contig 11365 bp, 9 predicted proteins | sample MGYA00242990_ERZ507991 | MGnify/ENA primary metagenome ERZ507991 (study PRJEB26167, sample SAMN06115496) | human gut metagenome | host: Homo sapiens | place: China:Henan | collected 2015-05-07... | reverse complement strand
CAGACCTGACCGCATTTCGGCTGCACGCCGAGAAAGTTCTGGGTGAACTGTATGGCAACGCTCAAGCATATCGCCTCTAAAAACTCGGACTACACCGCCATCGAAGCGTACCTCGTTTACCAGCACGATGAATTTTCCGGCAAGGTAATTCTGGACAAGCAAGGCCGACCCATGCTGCGAGAATCGTACATCCTCGATACCCTTGAGTGCGGAGATTTCTCGTTCGCAACGGTCTGTCTGCTGGCAAACCGCAAGTATGGCAAGAACACCCAACGCGATGATATTAAGAGCCATCAGTATATCATCAGCTTCGACCCCAGAGATGCAGCCGACAACGGCTTGACCATGGAAAAAGCACAGGCACTTGGCCTGAAATTCTGCAAAGAAAACTTCCCCGGTCATCCTGCCATCGTCTGTACCCACCCAGATGGACACAACCATTCGGGAAACATCCACGTCCACATCGTGATCGGCAGTATCCGAACACGAGAAGTGGAGCGCAAGCCCTATATGCAGAAGCCCCGCGACTGGCTAGAGGGCATGAAGCATTCCAGCACAACCCAAACCATGCGGCATCTCCGTGTCGAGGTCATGGAGCTGTGCGAGGGTGCCGGACTGTACCAGATTGACCTGCTCAACGGCTCGAAAGAACGTGTCAGCGAGGCCGAATATTGGGCGAGGCGGCGTGGGCAGTTGAAACTTGACCGTGAAAACGCAGCCCTCACCGCAGCCGGACAGCCGCCCAAGCAGAAGAAGTTTGAAACCGTAAAAGATACCCTGCGGAAACAGATTTCGGATGTGCTAAACAATGCAACGAGCTTTGAGGATTTCTCGGACAGGCTCTTGCAGCAGTACAGCATCACCGTCAAGGAAAGCCGTGGGCGACTCAGCTATCTGCCTGCTGGCAGAACCAAGTTTATCCGAGCGAAACATCTCGGTGACAAGTTCGACAAGGCAGAAGTACTAGCCACCCTGACCGCAAACGCAGCGCGCAAACCCAAGGTACAGTCTAAAACGACCAACCTTGCAAAGCTGATTGATATTCAGGCAAAGCTGACCGAGGGCAAGGGCATTGGCTACGAACGTTGGGCAAAGAAGTTCAACCTCAAAGCCATGTCGCAAACTCTGATCCTCTTGCAGGAGAAAGATTTGCTCAACGAGGATGATTTGAACCAGCGCATCGCTGAACTGGAAACCAAGTATCACGACTCACTGGCCGTGGTGAAAGACCTCGAAGGTCGCATGAAAGCCAACAAAGAGCTGCGCTATCAGGTCGCAGCCTACACCAGCACCAAGAACATCACACAGCAGTTAAAGACCGCCAAGCGACCCGCAGCCTTTGAGGAGCAGCACCGTGCAGAGCTGACAGCATACCGGGTGGCAGCAGCCTATTTCAAGGCAAACGACATCACCAAGCTGCCCAGCCCGAAAAAACTGGAAGCCGAGTATGAGCAACTGGCATCCGAAAAGGCAAAGTTCTACGAGCAGTACAAGGAAGCCAAAGAAGAACTGCTCAAACTGAAAACCGCAAAGCAGAATGTTGCGTCCTTTTTCCGGGAGGAAGAACAGACGCAGCAGGAGAGATAAAGGAGTGTGCGTATGATCAATCTGAAAATCGACCCGGAGTTCCAGTCCCAGATTCCTCCTCTGACCGATGATGAATTTAAGCAGCTTGAAGAAAACATCCTCAAGGAAGGCAAGCTGCTCTCTCCTTTGATCGTTTGGGGTAACACCCTTGTTGATGGTCACAATCGTTATGCCATCCTCCAAAAGCACCCGGAGATTTATTTCTCCACCATGCCGCTCCGATTCGAGAACCGCGAAGAAGCCATTGCGTGGATTTGCCGGAATCAGTTGGGACGGCGAAACCTCACGCCGGAGCAGAAGAAGTTTCTCGTTGGAAAACAGTACAGCATCGAGCATCGGAAGCCCGGTGGAAACGGCAACAATCAGTACACGACAGCCACGCAGGAAACGGTTCAGGAGGAATTGTGTCAAAATGACACAATTCCTCCTGTCAGCTCTGAAACAAGCATCCGCAGGAAGATTGCAGAGCAGCACCATGTCAGTGAATCCTACGTTTCCCGCTCCGAAAAGTTTATGAAGGGCGTGGAGATCATGGAAGAACTGGTGCCCGGTATGCAGGAGAAAATTCTGTCCGGGCAGACGAAAATCCGTGATGCCGATTTGCACCGTCTTGCCAAGGCAGACTATATCGACCGGCAGAAAATCGTGGATGAAATTCTGTACCCGGAACGGAAAGTCGAGCCGAAGCCGAACACAAACGGAGCCGCCCCAGAGCCGGGGAAAGCGCCCTATATGCCGATGCTGAAAATCGAATCGGTCTATGACAGCGATGCTTACCCGAAAGACGTGCGGTACGAGTATGTGGCATTGGAAAATATCACGACTCGTTTCCGTACAGAGTTTGACTATCAGCTGAAGATCATGCCGGACACGGCGCAGCGGGAAGTCATTCTCGAAATCATCCACAAGCACAAGGAATACCTTGCTTTTCTGGAATCTGCGCTTGCAGAAGATGCGCAGACAGCATAACATCAGGCACAATGTATGCTGTCAACGGAAGTCCAAAGGAGTGTGCGTTTGAAGCAAAAGAAAAAGTCCACAAATATTTCCCCGTATCCCAATGAAGCCATCGAACGTCTGGCACGGGCATTCTACCCGGCGATCCTTGCCTGCTGGAACAGCGTGGAAGGTCAACGGGAGTTTGCTGCGTGGCAGGCAGAACAGGCTCATATCTCCGGCAAAGAAAAACAGGAAGTTCCCGTTGGGGAACTCCCTGCCTTACTTATCGTGTGTGGATTTTTTCAGGGTGCGTCCGGCAGGGCGCACCCTGTTTTTGTTTTATGGTCTAATTTTATCTTACTTCTGAGCCTTCACTGGGCGGTCCTCAAAGCCCAGTGCAGCAGTGACCAGTGCAGACACAACGATGGCTGCAACAATGGCGATTGCCATTGCCCACATGGTCTGCTGGAAGATTGGCAGAGCCAGAATGGTGGAGTAGCCGTACACATAAGCCGTTGCACCCAGAACACCAGCGATGATACCACCGACAGCAGTGCCGGCCATGATGCCCAGCATAGGACGCTTGAGGGGCAAGTTCACGCCGTACAGAGCAGGCTCGGTGACACCGGCCACGATACAGCCGAAGGCAAGGCTCAGGCATTCGGCACGGAACTCAGGATTCTTAGTGCGCAGAGCAACACCGAGGCAGGCACCGCCCTCTGCCATGTTATGCAGGATGTAGGAAGGACGGAAGAACACATCATAACCCGGATCAGCAAATGCCTGCACCATGAAAGGGGTAACAGCATGGTGCATACCCGTCATGACCAGCCACGGCATTGCCGATGCCAGCAGTGCGATTGCAACGGGGCCAAAGGTTGCGGATGCCCACAGGAAGAACTTGACAACGATGCCGCCGACCAGATCGCCCAGAGGTCCGAGAACAACCACGCCCGCGATGTAGGTCAGGATCATAGTGCCTGCGCCGACCAGAACCGTGCGCAGGATACCGGGGATGATTTTGGTCAGGAACTTTTCGCAGTAGCAGGCGAAGATGCCGATGAGCAGTGCAGGCAGCAGGGTGCTGCTGTAAGACACCTTGGTGACCGGCAGCATAAAGATGGTAACAGGGCCTTCCTTCAGCATGGAGATGAAGTCCGGGTAGACCAGCGCAGCTGCCACGCTCATTGCATACAGCGGGGTGCTGCCCAGCTTCTTGGCAACACCGTAGGCAACAAACACCGGCATGAAGTAGAACGGAACGTTTGCCAGCTGGCTGAGCAGCGTATAGGCAGAAGCATCCTTGAATGCCGGGTATGCCAGCGTTGCCAGCAGCAGGAACACCTTGAGCATACCGCCCGAAACCAGACCGGGGATCAGCGGAGTGACCGATGCCGAAACAAAACCAACCACGTTGTTTGCAATGGTCTTTGCACTCTTCTTTTCGGCCTTGCCCGACTTCTTTGCAGGTGCTTCGTCCGGGACAACGCCGCCCGCCTTATTGCCAGCGGCCTCATAGATCTTGCTGGCTTCTGTATACACGGGGATCACGTTCTTGCCGAACACCATCTGAAGTTCGTCGGTGGTGAACACCACGCCCAGAACGCCCTCGCACTTCTTGATGGCTTCCACCTCGACCGCAGACTTATCTTTGATGATAAAGCGCAGACGGGTAGAGCAGTGGGTGACGTTTTTGATGTTCGAGGTTCCTCCACTCAATTCAATGAGTTCCGATGCTACTTTACGGGAATCCATAAGACTACTTCCTTTCATTTTTATCGTGTTATCTTGACTTTCAGGCAAATCCTTAATAGACTTATAAAAAAGATGTTTTGTGTACAGGAGGGGCTGTCATGATTATCGAACGACTTTCCGACGAAACCAGATTTACCGCAACGGAAAAGAAAGTCATCGAGTTTATTCAGGAGCATCCGCGTGTCGTGACGAATCTTTCACTGGACGATCTGGCGGCGGCCTGTTTCACTTCGCAGGCTTCCATCATCCGGCTGTGCAAAAAACTGGGCACAAAAGGCTTTGCAGAGTTCAAAGTCCAGCTTGCATCTGAGCTGAGCCTGTTTGCGCAGGACAACCGGGAAATCTCCGTGGACATTCCCATCGAGCCGGATTCCAACAGTCAGGAGATTGCAAAGACCTTTTACAATCTTTCGAGGCGCGCCATCGAATCCACCCGGAACTCGCTCGACCACATCGCCCTGCAAAAAGCCGCCCGCCTGCTGGCTTACTCTGACCTCATCCATGTTTACGGACGCGGGGAATCGCTCATCATTGCCGAGGACTTCCACTACAAGCTCATCCGCATCGGGATGAACTCGGTTCTGGAAACGCAGAACGGCTTTCAGGAAGCCCGCAGCCATGTGCAGAACCCGCACATCCGGGAAAGTGCCCTTGTGGTCTCGCAGTACTGCAACAGTCCGCAGGTGCATTACATCATAGATGAACTGATGAGTGCCAACATTCCGTTCGTGCTTGTGACCGCTGCGGAAAAGGCATGGCCTTATGACAAGTTCGCACAGGTCACGTTACGCATCAGCTGCACGGAAAGCCGCTACAAGATGGGCAGCTTTGCTTCCCGGAACGCTTTCCTGTATCTGCTGGACTGTCTGTACGGCACGATGTTCTCGCTGAACTACGAACAGAACAAGCAGAACCTTTCCGCATTTTCCCAGCGCAAGGTGGAGCGCAGCTATTATTACACCTATCTCCCGGACACGGAAACGAATTACTGAATCTCTACCCGGTTCACGCCATCTTTTACTGCCGCTTTCTTCACGGCTTCTGCCACGGCGGTCTTGACATTTGCATCAAAGGCAAGGGGCAGGATGTTCTCCGTGTTCAGTTTGCTTTCGGGGATCATGTCTGCAATGGCGTGCGCGGCAGCGATCTTCATGCCCTCGGTCACGCGGGAAGCCCGTGCATCCAGCACACCGCGGAACAGACCAGGAAAGACCAGAACGTTGTTCACCTGATTGGGATAGTCGCTGCGGCCCGTGCTGACCACCGCTGCACCTGCCGCCTTTGCTTCTTCCGGGAAAATTTCCGGCGTGGGATTGGCACAGGCGAAAACGATGGCATCGTGGTTCATGCTCCGAACCATCTCTGCGGTCAGGCAATGGGGAACGCTGGTGCCGATAAAGACATCCGCACCCTTCACTGCATCGGCAAGACCGCCTGTTACTTTGCGCGGGTTGGTGATCTCGGCAAGCTCCTTCTTGTGGCCTGCCAGACCCGCGGCGCGGCCCGGGATCAGAATGCCGTGTTCATCCACAGCGATAATATCCTTGATGCCCATGCTCATCAGCATCTTGATGATGGCCGTACCTGCGGCACCGGGACCATTCTGCACAACGCGGATGGTCTCCATTTTTTTGCCGGTCAGTTTCAGTGCATTGATTAAGGCTGCGCTGACCACGATCGCTGTGCCGTGCTGATCGTCGTGGAACACCGGGATGTCACAAGCTTCCTGCAACTTCTGCTCGATCTCGAAGCAGCGGGGTGCGCTGATGTCCTCAAGATTGATTCCGCCGAAGCTGCCCGCCAGAAGGCTAACCGTATGTACGATTTCATCCACATTCTTGCTGCGGATGCACAGGGGAATCGCATCCACATCACCGAAATCTTTGAAGAGGATGCACTTGCCTTCCATGACCGGCATTCCAGCTTCCGGGCCGATGTCGCCCAGTCCCAGAACCGCCGTGCCATCGGTCACGACCGCAACGGTGTTCCAGCGGCGGGTCAGCTCATAACTCTGGGCCGGGTCCTCCTTGATTGCCAGACAGGGAGCTGCCACACCGGGGGTGTAAGCGATCGACAGAGCTTCACGCGTGCCGGTCTCTGTCCGGGTGTGCATTTCCAGCTTGCCGCGCAGCTTGCGATGCAGCTCCATTGCTTTTTCTGCGTAATCCATGCTCGCTTTCTCCTTTACAGTTCCTGTCCGTTGGTGCGGATCACATTCTGATAGTAAGCGAAGGAATCTTTCTTTCTGCGCTCCATGGTGCCGTGTCCTTCGTTGTCACGGTCAACATACACGAAGCCGTACCGCTTTTTCATCTCGCCGGTGCCTGCGCTGACAATATCGATCGGTCCCCAGTAGGTGTAGCCCATAATGTCCACACCGTCCCGCAGGGCATCCCGCAGAGCCATCAGGTGCTGACGGAGATAATTGATGCGATAATCATCGTGGACAATGCCGTTCTCGTCCGGCTCATCGATCTGTCCCAGACCATTTTCCACCACAAAGAGGGGAATCTGGTAACGGTCATACAGTTCGTTCAGCGTATAGCGCAGTCCCAGCGGGTCGATCTGCCAGCCCCAGGGGGTCGTTTTCAGGTACGGGTTCGGCGTTCCCTGATCTCCGCCGGTGTCACCGGAAAACGGTGTGCCGTACTCATGCGTTGTGGTGCGGTAATAGCTGAAGCCAAGGTAGTCGGCGGTGTATTTCCGCATCAATTCCTCGTCACCCGGCTCCATTTCCACATGGACATTTTCCTTATCCCAGATGTCAGCCATGTAGTTGGGGTAGTAGCCGCGGATCATAATGTCGCCGTACAGCAGCGAACGGCGGCGCAGTTCCATAGTTTCAAACACATCTTCCGGTCGGCAGCTGTGCGGATAGACGTTGCTCAGCGAAAGCATACAGCCGATCTTTGCATCGGGAATGATCTCATGGCACAGCTTGATAGCCAGTGCATTTGCCACAAACATATTGTGGCTTGCCTGATAGACGACCTGCTGGTGGTTCTCGCCTTCTTTGAAGAAGATACCGCCTGCTGCACCCGGCATCCGGCGCATGTTGTTGATCTCGTTGAAGGTCAGCCAGTATTTCACCTTGCCTGCATAGCGGCGAAACACAGTCTCGCAGTATCTGGTGAAAAAGCCGATCAGCTTCCGGCTGCGCCAGCTGCCGTATTTCTTGACCAGATTGGTGGGAGTTTCGTAATGGCTCAGCGTGACCAGTGGCTGCATTCCACGGCGAAGCATCTCATCAAACAGATCATCGTAATACTGGAGCCCTTTCTCATTGGGCATCGCATCGTCACCGTTCGGGAAGATGCGCGACCAGTTAATGGAGGTGCGGAACACTTTGAAGCCCATCTCCTGCATCAGCGCAAGATCTTCCTTGTAGCGGTGGTAGAAGTCGATTGCTTCATGAGTGGGATAGAACTGTCCGGGAACAAGTTCCGGGTCATAGCCGTGCTTGATCCCGTGCGGAAAGCCATCGGAGATGTCCAGTCCTTTTCCGTCTGCATCGTAGGCACCTTCTGCCTGATTTGCCGCAATCGCGCCGCCCCACAGGAACCCTTCGGGGAAGCCCTTCTGCAATGGTTTCATAAAACACATCCTTTCATCCTGTTTCCGCCTGCATGGCGGTTTTCTTGTCTGCATTGTATCGGATGCACGGTAATCGTGCAATATCGCGAACATTTTTTGGCTCTTTTCTTCATAGAATTTGCAAAGAACGACCCTGGCAGACCTTTGTTTTGACACCTGTTTTGCAAAGTATGACTTGCAAAATGCCATTTACAGCAAAAAAGGCAGGCACCTTACATTTCTGTAAAGTGTCTACCTTTCTTCAATTTAATCCTCTAACCCGTGACTTCCAGCCACATTCTTCAAATATTCCTCCAGCTCACCGTTCAGAATTAGTTCTGCATACGCCAGAGGGTCGTTGTAAATAAGATAATCCAGTTCAGACCTCTGCGCCATGGTAACCTCCAGCGCATCCTCGACCCCGGTGCAGTCGATAGAGATTTTTCTCCCATCCCGGAGTAGCAGCTCTACACACCCGGTATCCATGTTGAATTTGCAGGCTCTTTCATCGTACTTCATGTTCGTGTCCTTTCTGCCTTACGGCACCTTTACAGTTGTGACCTTTGTGATACGGTCTTTTTTCTGATAAGGTTTCGGACACACAGCCGTCGGGAAGGAGCCTTCATTTTGCTTTCCAAAGAAAACAAAAAATCCGAACCCTTCTCCTATCGAGAAAAGGTTCGGATTTTCATGGTTTGGTGCGGATAAGAGGACTTGAACCTCCACCGAGTTGCCCCGATTAGAACCTGAATCTAACGCGTCTGCCAATTCCGCCATATCCGCATATTCTGTTTTGTTCGTGGGCCGTTCGGCTCGGAACGTTAGTTATTATACCACAGCCACAAGAAAAGTCAAGCACTATTTTCAAAATTGTTCGACAAAAAAATGCTCTAAATTTCGGGCACTCCGTACAGGGGCATTTGCGCCGGAATATGGTACAATAAAAGCTGACCGTCCGGCCTGTATGCCGCCGGGCGAGTAATGACGGAATGAGGGAAACTGAATGTTCAATGTTCTGATCTTCATCATCGGCGCGGGCATCATGTTCTACATGGGCCTGCGCAGTGTGCTGCAGCGCCGCCGCTTACAGCAGAAGGGCCAGCGTGTGGAGGCCCGGGTGGCAGGCACCGTTCAGAGCCGGGGCGGCGCGGCTTATCTGCTTGAGTTCGAGACCGAGGGCGGCAGCCACCGCCTGCACTACCCCAAAGCCGCCAAGAGCAAGGGCTTTGCCAGCGGGGAAACGGTCACGCTGTACTACGACCCCGAAGATCCCGAAAAGATGTATGTGGAGGGCGACCGCTCCGTTCTGGGGGCCGAGATCCTCTATTTCTGTCTGGCCGTTGTGCTGCTGGCACTGATGGTCAGCTTTAGCCGCTGAGAGGAGGTCACCGCAATGGTATTGGAACATATCGGAATGCCCCAGCCCGGGGACTGCCGGGTGGTATTTTCCGCCAGCGCCGAGGAGCTGGAAGCGGCCATTCAGGCCGAGCAAACCGCAGAGAACCCACCGCAGGCGGAAGAGGACCTGCTGACCGCCGCCGTGAACCGGGCTATCCTGACCGGTTTTTCCACATTATATCAGGAGCTTGTGGAAAAAGAGCATCTGGTTCCCGTGACCGATCCGGATTTTGAGCTGCTGGCCGTCAACCGGGCCGAGGGCTTCCGGGCGGGAGCAGAGTTCTACTGCCTGCCGCCGCTGGAGCTGGAGCGTTACACCGGCTTCACCCAGCCCATCCAGCCCCGGCCCATCCGGCAGGTGAGCATTGAGCTGGAAGTGAACACCCGGCACGGCGATGAAGACCGCGCCGCCGATGCCGCAGGCAAGGCGGCTCTGCGCCAGCAGGTGGCACGGGAGCTCTATGCCCAGCGCTGTGCGCAGGCCAAGGCACTGGCCCGCCGGGAGCTTATCTTCCAGCTGGGCGGCTGTATCAAGGGTACCCTGCCCAAGGACCTGGTCTCCGGCAACTATTTTGCCGAACAGCGGAACTTCAACCTGCGGCTGCAGGCCAACAACGTCAACTTTGACCAGTACCTCAAGGTGCGGGGCCAGACCGTGGAGCAGTTCCGCACTGAGCTTCACGCACAGGCAGAGCAGAAGCTGCGGGGCAATCTGGGCCTTCTGATGGTGGCCGAGCGGGAACGCCTCTGGCCCACCGATGCCGAGGTGGAGGCCGCACTGGCACACTGGAAGGGTGAGCGCACCTTCCCTGCCAACGATTTCCGCAAGGTGCGGCAGGGCATCGCCAGCCAGCGGGCGGCAGAGTTCGTGGAAGCCCACTCCACCCTGCTTCCCCCGCCGGAGGAACCGGTGCTGGAAACCATCGCATAAAAAATGGGAGATGCCGCTGTAGCAGAGTTCCCATAAAACAGTATTTGCAAAAGCTCCCGAAATGGGGAAGATTTGGCGTGACTTCGGTCACGCCTTTTCTTTTGCTTTCAGTTCATCCAGAGGGATGTACCCCAGCCCATCGTACTTGATATGGATGTGCTGCACCCGCTTTCCGCTGGACTTATCCGGGGCATCCACATAGATAGCCGACACCAGTTCACGGAGAGCATATGGGGTGAGTTCTTCAATATGGACGTACTTGTGCGCTTTCCGGACGAACTTTTCAATATTCTCGATCTGCTGTTCCTGTACTTCGATTTCCTGCTGGATAGAGAGGACGTCCTCTTCCAGCTGCTTCTGCTCGGCATCGTAACTCTGGCTCATCATGTCAAAACGTTCATCGCTCAGCTTTCCGCTGGCGTTATCCTCGTAGATTTTCATGAACAGCCGTTTGAGATCTGCGATTCGCTTCTCATTTCGGGCAAGCTGCTTCTTCAGGACAGTCAGCTTTTCGCTGCTTTCCACCCGAAGCTGTTCCTCCATGACCTTGCGGAAGTAGTCTTCATGGCAAAGGATGTAGTCCGTCACCTGCTGTATATGGTTCAGCACACGGCCTTCCAGAACCTTTACCCGGATGAAGTGTCCCTTGCACCTGCTCCCGTTCTTCCTGTGCAGAGAGCAGTCAAAGAAGTCTTGACTGAAGTCCCTGTTATTGGATGAACCATATTGCATCTTGGAACCGCAGTCAGCACAGTAGACTATACCAGAGAAAATGCTGCTCTTGCCTGTCCGGGTCATGCGGTGACGCTGATTACGAATCTCCTGAACCTTTTTAAACACATCATCGTCGATAATGCGCCCATGTGTATCCGAGAAGATAGCCTGATTTTTCACAGGATTCAGATGTTTCTTTTTATCCCAGATAGAGTTAGTATAGGTCTTGAAGTTGACTGTGCAGCCAGTGTACTCCCGGCGTTCCAGAATCAAACTTACTGCTCTTTTATCCCAGCGATAAGGGTCTTCCGGGGCAGGTGCGTTTGTACTCCGGCCATGGCTCAACTTGTAGGCGGTAGGAGTCAGAACTTTGTCCACCCACAGTTGGTTGGCAATTTGGGTCGGGCCACGGCCTTCCATGCACATGGAGAAGATGCGCTTCACGACCGCAGCCGCTTCCGGATCAAC
>ENA-ORCP01003623-ORCP01003623.1-human-gut-metagenome-genome-assembly--contig:-NODE-3623-length-11374-cov-3.394175_pt1 | contig 11374 bp, 10 predicted proteins | sample MGYA00242990_ERZ507991 | MGnify/ENA primary metagenome ERZ507991 (study PRJEB26167, sample SAMN06115496) | human gut metagenome | host: Homo sapiens | place: China:Henan | collected 2015-05-07... | reverse complement strand
GTATACAGTAGTTGATGTTGCTTGTGGAGAAGTATTTGCATATTTTCTCGAATAAATATTAAAGTAATATTCAAAATTTATTACTGAATGATTTGCATATTTATCATCTGGAATATTGTAGTCATCAAAAACAAATGTTGTAAACAGTAATTGTTTTCTAAAATCTACAGTATCAAATATAAGAATTGCACTCTCCCATTCCCAGTCGATTTGCACAGGTTCATATAAACCGGTAGACCAATTAAAAAACTTGTCAGCATAAAGTACATAATCAATAGCACCTACTGTATATACAAATGTATCTTCAGAAAAATTAAAGACTGCATGACGACTTCCCGATCCATATTCAGCATATACTTTCACATTTGTTTCAGTTTGATAAGTATTAAATACTTGAACAAAAGGAAATTCCCAATACCACCAGCTATCAATAGTACTATCGTAAACCACTGCGGGCATAGTCAAATCTTTTTTATTCTGATTCAAAAAGAAAATTGTTAAATAATGATATGTCACAATTTTTATACTTTCTGTGGTTTCAAGTAAATCACGCACCATTTGCCTGAAACTAAGCGTCATAGGTACAAGTGTTCTATCATCTGATTGAATATTTTCCTTCATTTCAACGCTACAAATATCTTCTGCTGTGACCACTGATACAGCACTTGTAACTGGCAATGTTACAATAGCATTCTTAAAATCGCAACCTTTCGATTTAGCAGTATTTGTACACATCCAAACGTATTGTGTACCATTTTCAGTTGACATCGTAGATTTATAAATTAAATATGCTCCGTTATTGTGAAATACCCAAAAGCTTGTATCAGATACTCGTACTGCAGCAGTGAGTTTTTCAGTAACTGCAAAGTACTTCATGGGATCAAAGAATTCAATAGTTATCTGACCGTTTGCTGCACCAGTACCAAAAATATGATTTTCAGTAATAAACCAGTAATATCCGTCAAGAAAGAAACTTGTAATTATATCTTCAGAAAATTGTGACAGTACTGGTATACTCTCTGTTGGTCTATTTACAGCAATATAGCTACCCTGAATTTGTCGTTTATAGTATCTTATAACATTATTTTCAATTTCAAATACCCAATCACCAAATACAAGCATTGTTGCAGTAGATTCACTTGCTTTATAATATTCCTGTAGAACTTTACTAGTTAAAATATCTATTACTGCTACCTGATTTGTCAGTCTAGTTTTGTTATAATTTCGCCAGATATAAATATTACTAGAATCAGAAGTAATATATAATGGATTTACTACAATTGTACTTGCAGAATTTAATGGAGATATTAAATGACTATCAAATGCTACATTTTCACGTGGCGCATAATATTCAGCGGCAGTATATTGCGGGCTTCCTTGAAAACTTCCAGAGCTATCTGAATACCTTAAATTAGATACAACTATTGCGCTTGGCAATGATAACTGCTTAAAATGAGCTAAATCGTATTTATGCTGAGCTCCAAATAAACCGCTTTTAGCAGGTCTGTAATCGGTTTTATATTCTACTGCTTCATACCTACAACTATATGCCGAATACGATTGGTAATCATATGGAATTTGCCCAAACATCACAAACTTATCAGAACAAAATATATTATAGCAGGGATAATTTCTAATAGAAGCATAAGTATTAGATAATGAAAAAAGTTTTACTACGGAGCCTTGTTTTACAAGCATCATCCGCATATTATAATGCTGAATTGATGAATCTACCGTAGTCATTTGGGCTATACCAATATAATAACCATCATATGCAGGTTGAGCATCTAGCAATGTATACGACGTTTCATTTGCATTAGCAACCGTACTACCTATTGCTTTTTCATCAGATATAGTAGTAACCTTACCAGAAAATCCTACAGATACTTCAGTAATATAGGTATTTGTACTTTTTGAATACATGAATGTCAAATCAAAGTATTCTCCGTCTGGATATTCTTTTATGCAAAATGGATCAAAAATTCTCCAATCAGATGTATATTTTTGATATGTTCCAATTTCAATATTTGTTATCAATCCTGATTCTTTTAATAATAAAGCTTTTAATATATTGCCTTCATAATAAAATATAGCAACACCAAACTTATACTTAAGTATTTTTATAATATCAAATGGCTGAGCATTTACTTCAGCTAATATAGACGCTATGACCTCATATTTATTTTTAGAGTCATCGGAATTTATAATTGTTTGGTCAGTATATATTTTATCATTCAAAATATTATACAAAGATAAATCTGGTTTTAATACATTATTTAATTGTATTTCACCAGTTACTTGTTCAACTGTACCATCGTTATTTACTTTCCAAAATTCAAGTCTAGTCTTTGCAGGCAAATTTGAAGCATCATATACATTTAACAAAATATAAACGCCGTCTTCAGTTTCTTCTACAGAAATGCTTTCGCCATGCAGTATCAATTTCTGCCAAATGCTAGATGAGCCTTTTGGTTGTATATTAACTGAATCATATGCCGTGCTCGTATTAGATCCGCCCCACTTATAAATATATATTATGCCAAGTCTCGTTTCTTTATACCAAGTAAGATACGAGGTAGTTAGCATAGTATTTGTATCAGACATACTGTAATGAACTGCCGGTCTAACTGTTAAATTACCAAGCTCATCGCGATAAACATTCTTGCAATTATAAGTAGAGTTTTGTTCAGCTACTAGCGGATTGTCATAAACCTGTAAGCCAGAAACATTATTAATATTGAAGTATTTCACGTTATCAATACTTGCATAATCTGTTGGTAATTTATGTTGAACTGGTTGTCGCCTATAAATATTATTTGCCATCAATACCACCCCTTAGATGAATGATAAGAACGAGGTCTTTCGTTTCTATTAGTATTAATTGTTGCAAGAAGCGTTTCAAACTCGTTCATTTCTTCAATAGAACGCACCTTATCATCCAATACTAACAACTGACCAGCAACATAATGGGGAATCAACATTGCAGCAATATCAGGAATTTCGTATATACTTGTATTATTTAAGCGAGAAGATTCGGCAGGTATTTGTTCAATAGTATAGTTGTCATTGTTTACTGGAATATTCATTTCGGCAAAAGTAACTTTATTAAAATACATTCCGCTGTCTACAAGTTTCGGATAAAGTGCATTATAAAAGATATGATATTCATTCTTATTTGCTATTTCAAATTTTCCATAACTATATAAATTCTCAGTTTCATTGCCAGTTAGTATAACACCATTTTCGCCGACGAAATTCTCAAGTACAAATTGTTTACCATTCAAATAAGCATTTTGTTCATCAGCAAAAGATATAAAATCAGGAGGCATAGTAAGCTTTGCAGGCAAAATATCTTTCGTCAAAACCACTACGTATTCTCTAAGATTTGGAAGTACGCTGTGAGCTATCCTGAACAAAGCTTCATTTATAGCTCTTGGAATTTTATCAGTATAATGAAGTCGCTCTGCTTCTTCAAAAGGCATACACAAAATATCATAAATACGTTGTTTTATTTCAGAATAAATCATAGTATACTCCTTAAAATTTGATGCCCGTCAGCATCTCTGCCAACGGGCATCAAAGCCTCAATATTTACGCCTCAGCGGTTACACCAGTGTAAACCGTAGGATTATTCGTCATTTCAAATGTGGACAAATCGATAAATGTAGCATTGGAATCAGTAATAGTCTTCGTAGCTGCAGAACCTTTCGTATACTTTGTAGACTCAGTACCCGAATATGCTTGAGCAGTAAGATTTTCAAGATCACCAAATGCAACATACACACAAGCATAAGGGTCACAAGTATCCGTACGGAATCTTGCACGACCATACCAAACCATCGTATTGTTTCCATCCTGAAGATAACTGGTAACCGTCAAAGGTTTTCTATCCCAAAGAATGAAGCCAAGTTCGGTGGAGTTTCTGGTAGGGTCCACGATAAGCATACCAAGTTCTTTCTTCTTGAAACCAGGAAGATCATTCAGATACGCCCATTCAGTGATACTGAATTTGTCACCCTGCAAAGGACCTTCAAGAGGACCTTCCGTAAGGCTCGCGCCAAGAGCTGCACGAAGAGATTTGTTAAACATCGAATTAGACGGCATAACAATCTTAGAATAATTAAGAGGAACAAGGCGTCCGTCATAATCTCTATGATTCATACCATACTCTCTGATGGCATCAAGAACAAATCTAATCTGATCATATACAGCCATATTGTCAGCAGTATCACCCGTATCAGGGTTAACTTTAAGAAGATTAAGACCTTTATCCATAGGATGTCCATCTTTATCAAGTTTACCGCCATATACTAGGAACTTATTACTCTGAGGAGGCGTAGCATACTTACCAGCTGGTGCTGTATTTCCAGGAGCAGTCGTGTCAGCAGTACCAGCATTGGTCCAAGGTTCGCGGCCATTCATTTCAATGAAATCAGCTTCATCTACAACCTTAACAGACGTATAGTGATAGCGATGAAAATAAAGTTGTTTGGGACCATCAATCTCAGCATTTGTACTATCGATTGCAGAAAGCGGAAATTTCTTTCCACCGTATTTGAAACTTGCCGTAAGAGCACCAGACACAGTCGCTGCACAATATTGTTCACGAGTTCTTGCATAGTTCGTAGAAAAATCTCTAACCTTACCAGCAATCTCAAGACTTCTGTTATCTTCACGTGCTTCTTCAGAAATTGCAAAGGAATCTTTCCAAGTCTGGGCTATGAAAGTCTTGCCATAGGAATCTTCCCAATCGTGCAACTTAGCAATTTCCATATCTTCAGAAGGACGGAAACCACCATGCGAAACGGTCGTATGATAACTCGTAGAATATCCATCAAGAGTCTTATTTACAAATACATCAGAAATTTTACTTCCTTTCTGGAACTCTTCAACTTGATTTTCAAGAAGCATGGGAATCTGAAGACCGAGCACATTGAACGAAGAATCCTTGATTGCTTCAGAAATATTAAATATAATAGCCATTACTTAACACCTCCAGTCTTAAGATCATAAAACTGTTTAGCCCAATCCTGCTGAGGACGTCTGGGAACAAGGTTATCAACCATACCCTGATCTCTCAAAATAACACCAACAAAACCATAATCTGTTGCATCCGCAGGAAGAGGAATTTCTGCAACAAGATAGTACGTATGACCTGCTGTCCAAGTAACTTCCGATTTATCAGTAAGTACTGCACCAGCTCCAGTCGAGTTAGTAACATCAATAATAGCACCAACATCCTTAGCACCAAGTCCACCAGTAGTCGTATAACCAGGGTTATTAGTAGCACCAACACCACCAGTTACAGCAGACTTCAAATGAACAAATTTGGTAGTAGGATAATTAAAACGCTCATATCCATAAATAGCTGCCATAATTTACTCCTTATTTTTTTAATTCTGGATGCGCTGCATAGAATTTTTTAATATCTTCTTCAGTTGCATTCGGAAGATATTGCTTAACAGCCTTGATTTCTTCTTGGCTGATACTGATAGCGTTTACTGGTGGCGTAGCGCTTCCACCAGGTAAGCTTGTCATATGGTTTAAGGAAGTACTATTAGCTTTTGTAGCAGTCGCTACAGTTTTACTTGCAAGAATTTCTTCGGCATGAATTGCTGCATATGCCTTATCAAGAGAAACACCTTTACTTACGAGGTCTTTAGTTTCAGCATCCAAAGCTTCTAATGAATTAATATTAATTCCATACTTCGTGTTCAAAAGAGCCAACTCAGCTTCCTGACGTTTTTTCTGCTCTCTTGCGATAAGTTCTTCCGCTTCAAGTACTTTTGGATGCTTTTCAACCATCGTTTCAATGATAGGCTTTGCTGTTTCAGGTTCAATACCTGCATCAAGTAACTTTTTGTCCATACCAGAGTTCATCGCAGCTTCCCACGAATCATAACCTAAAGCTTTGGCCAATTTAGCTCGGTCTTCACTCAAACGCTTGGACACAATTTTAGTAATAGTTTCTTCCGTTGCTGCCGGCGGCACAGCCACTGTTCTTTCAGTGTTTTCGCCTTGTTCTTTTAACATAAATAAATCTCCTTTTGGGGGCGAGTTTGAGTGGAGTCTCATTTGCAGCCCTCTAATAAATATAATGCACGAAAAAATACATATTATGCTAATTTTTACAAGAATTTTTATAAAAATTATACAGGCCTCATCAGCCTGTATAATATTTACTGAACTAACCAGAAACAATCAACAAAATAATCTGAACAATCCCAAGTATCCTCAATCTTACCATAAATTGAAGAAGTCAAATGAGCTTTTATTCTAATTATGACTCTATAATTTTTGTACTTCATTGAAATATCTGCGACAGTCTCATCATTATTACAGTAACGTTTCTTGTAGCCCAATCGTTTAAGTAATTTATCATAACAGCAAACACAGAGTTTTTCACACTCATTATCCTTGGCCGTAGTGGCAAGCAATCTATCAACTGCGCCATATGATAAACCGGTACAATTACTTATTGCTCTACAGACACAATCATTAATGTGATTATTTGCTGGATTTCTGTTATAGTACCGATAATTACTCATCTTCCGCGATACAATAATAGTAAAGCGCAAGTTTCTCAGAAGGTTCGGGACCGTCATCATCTTCAAGAAAGGCTTTAGCCAATTCTACGTAATAGTGACATTCTCTTTCAGGAGATACATACGGTTTATTCACCTCACAATAATCGGAATAAAGCATGTTCACAGTCATACAAAGTTCTCTTTCGTCAAAGTCTTCAAACCTGATTCCGACAGCTTTTGCTGCTTCCATAACTTGTTCCATATTAAAATGAGGACCTCTGGTACCATCAGCATTTTCAAGATTATGCTTCCAATTCATTATATCTGATTTAGTCAAAGATAATGTTTCTCCATAATCTCTCCGACGACCTCTGCGTCTGCCTCTACCTGTGCCTTTTACTCCACGTCTACCATCTTGCATTTCCATGAGGTATTTCTCATCCTCATCTTCAAAGCGTTCTTCATCGTAATTTCCATCACGTCCGTCTCTTCCGCCGCGAGCATAATCCCGTCCGTAATCACGACCTCTACGTCCGTCATATCCACCACGTCCATAATCACCTCTTGCATAGTCGCGTCCATCATAACCTCCGCGACGGTTCATTCTTTCCATAAGAATTTGATCAACTATAGCATTACGCATTTCTAATTCCTCCTATTAAGCTGTAGGTGCCGGAGTAGCCGGTACAGGTACTGCTGCAAGTCTATTATCTGGTGCGCAAGAAAGATTTCTGAGCACTTTGAAAACTGCAGAAGTTGCTGTAGTAGCCACTTTCATCGGATAACGAGTACGAGTTCTGAGTGCACAAGCAGTCACCTGAGTACAATCACAACGAACCATTGGATATACCGTAGTATCAGTACCAATAGTAATTCCGACCGGCATGTTAATAGTAGCAGTATCAGGAATATTCTGAATTAAAATAAGGCAAAACTTCTGACAATCTGCATAACTACCGACAGGTATGTTGATTGTTAAAGTTCCGCCTGTGACCGTAATACTATTGCTAAAAACTATCCGTTCGCAAATATTACAACGAGTATTACACGACATATTTAACCTCCTTTATCAAGTGAGGCACAAATTAGTTGTGCCTCACTGAGCCTTATATTTTTAATTAGCAGCCACATCCACAGCCACACCCGCCGTTACGAGTGCCATAAGCACTCTCATAAGGCGAGCAGGTAATATATGCAGGAGAAGCAACAGGACGAAGCGTATTAATAAGAGTCTGCGTCTGAGCATTCTGAGAAAGCTGGGCCGTAAGCTGAGCATTCTGAGCCTGCAACGAAGAAATCTTTTCATTCGTAAGGAATCCAAGAATTGCATTCGTGCTTTCACGCTGGCCATCAATAATATCACGAGTACTATTGCAAATAGACTGCTGAATATTACAAGTATTAGTTGCCATATTATAGTTTACTGCATCAATTGCGCGCTGTGTCTGGCAACAGCAATTCTGAAGTTGGAAACCAATATTAGCAATTTCTCTCTGAGTAGCATTATCGCCTTGAAGAATGGTAGTATTTACACCACTAAATCCCTGGCAAAGAGTCTGCTGGATACCTGCCTGACCAAGTTTAATGTCGTTCAGTCCACCAATCATAGCATTACTAGCAAAGCCGCTTGCAACATCATTGGTCGTAGCCAATTTACCGAGTTCATATCCCACTTCCTGACCTCCTACTTGGCCTCTACCTTGGTTACCATAGCCGTTTCCGCCCCATCCAAATAAAGCAAAAAGGACAATGATCCAAATCCATTCTCCTCCCCAAGCATTAGCGTTGTTGCCATTATTCTGACCTACTGCCAAGCCTTCTGCGAATCCATCACCCATAGCGACATCTCCTTAAATTTATTTTATATCAATACTTAGCCGTACGCTCTAAGAATTAATATCAATGATTAGGTCCCAGCATTTGCATAAGCTGGCTTGGATTTATTCCTCTCTGCTGTAACATTTGCATGGCTATACTTTGAGGATTTCCTCCACTTTGAAGCAAAGAATTAATTTGCTGAGCTATCTGCGGATTTTGCTGGGACAGTTGATTTATGAACGCCTGCGGGTTTGTTTTGGCTTGCTGCACTTGATTCATTATTTGCTGCATTTGCGGGTTTACCGGCATCGGCATTCCGCTGGCCATCATACTGGGCATTTGTATTTACCTCCATAGATTTAATTTTATCTTCAAGTTGACTTATCCGTTTAGATAAATCTTCAAAAGATTCTTTAGGCACTTCTGCAACTTCAGGATTTTTATATACAGCCAAACTGTATACATTACAAGTTTTCTTACCCCAAGCATCAGTATTCACTTCATACATTATGTCTTTATTTTGGTCAAAGTAAACATAGCTGCTATTATTCTCAACTTGTCTACTCATCGCATCTTCTTGACTAATGCAGAGTCTCTTATTAGTAGTCGGAGGAATTACAGTATTTGGAACAGCTTGTGTTTGAACTGGCTGCATATTTTGATATGGATTAGTCGCATATTGCGGCTGTGTATATCCTGGAGCATAACCAGGTATATACCCATAATTGTTATAACCATAATTTGGATAAGCCATTTAATTTTTCCTCCAATTTAATTAAGGTTTTGCAAACCACATTTCAAAAAATACACAGCTATTTCGCATAGCATTCTTAAGAGTATCTTGAGCCCAACTCCCATAATCGAAAGAAGTAGTATGATAACGCCCCATACTTAAAAAATCTGCAGAATCATTCTTCACAATAGCTGTACCATATCCAAACATATCTAAACTAGAACTTTCAAGAACATCGCCCCACCAATAACCATCTAAAAAATTAGCTTGTGTCAAATTGCTAAATGTAGTTCCAAGCTTACCTCTAATATTAGATAAGTTGATAGTTCTATATTTGTAACCCTCGCTAGTTGTAGCGTATGTAATTTTTAGCATACCGCGTACTTTTGTAATATCATTATATCTATCATCATAAGCAGATACGGAATAATAAATGGTTCCAAGAAGCCCTGTAAATGCTCCGGTTACACTCTTAAAATTATTCAAACCAACTACGTTCCATAAAGCACTCAAACGCTGAACATATGTACTAGTCATTAAACCCGTAGTGCTTGAAGTTGCATCTGGTATTGTAGACACTATTGTAATATTATTAGAGCTATCTGCTTGTAACTGAATACCGTTACCACTTTTTAATCTTGGACCAGTATTATATTTTCCACCATAGTATACTCTTAAATATGGATTAGTCGAAAATCCCGGAACTGTTGCAGTGGTAGTATCTGCAGCAAATATACTTGGAGCCATACTTGGTTCAATTGTAACTTTACCTGCTGAATCTGATTGTACAGTTAATCCACTACTATATAACTGAATGCTGCTCGAAACTGCTCCATCAAAAACAGTATTTATGTAAGGATTAGCGGTAGCACCATTTGATACTCCGGCATCATATGGACAAGCAACTAATTTCAAAGTAGGCTTATTTGTAAGATTCTGATAATTCAAATAATAGGTATCTGCTTTGCCATTTAACTTCAATGAATTATTAGCTAAATCAGCATTCGAAGCAATACCATATAATTTTCTACCAGCCTCAAATCGTATAGAATACTGTTGTCTCTGTTCGCCGTTTAATAAATAATACGTTCTATTCCGTAATGCAAAATTTCCTGGAGCCCCCCAACAATTCGCGCAATAAACACGCATTTTATGTACATACAAGCATGAAGCATAATTACTATCGACACCAGTTTGAGAAAACGTAAATCTTAACTTTTTATAAAAGCTTTCGACTCCTAAACCAGCCGTAATACTTACATTAATGACATTCCATCCACTCCAGCCACCGATCGGAGCTTCAACAATTTTTACAAAAGTATCCGGATTGGCAAAAGTAGAGCCGTCTATTTTTACTTTACAACCAGTAGCGCCATTTGTACTAATAGAAAATAAAAATTTACGAATTTCACCATAAAAATTATTAGATGAACCGGGTCGAACATCAATAGTAAATCTATGCCAATTACTGGATGATTGTGAGCCTAAAACATTTGCATTACATACTGTATTTGTACTTGAAGTAACTAACTCATAACCATCAGCAGTATAAGTAGTCCAAGTAGTACCAGCATTATCTGAACGCTCGAATACAAAATCTTCATTGGGCATTTCAGCAAAACGATTAGCAGATAATTCATCAGAGAGCGCGGCATCTAAGGGTAAAACACTAGCAAAAACATTTGGTCCACCCCACTGAAGAAGCGTAGACTGCGTCCTTGGATATAATATGTTTCCATTCGATTTTAATCTTACCCATTTATCTGCCATAATTTACGCCTCACATAATATATAATGCATTTATGTGAGGCGTTTATGCTAAATTTTACAAGAATTTTATTAAATTTTCAACTATTTTTATTCAATAGGCTTTATGCACTTACTTCTTCATAAGTAATCAATGAATTATTAATTAAACCGAGAGACGAATTGATGCGAGTTACTAAAGATTGAAGTATAGATCCCGTGGTAACATAATCTCTATCAGCATCCGATATTACAACACCAACATTTGTGGCAGTAGCTGTAGACAAAGTTGCAATGGGACCAATTGCTTTTGTTCTACCCGCAGAGTCTCTATAAACTATAGAACTTACAGCTGTTTCAGGAGTTACTAGAAATTCAGTTTGAGCACCTCCAACATGAGCATATGCAAATGTACCAGCAGTAGTTTTCTTATCCAATTTACTATTTCGCAAAACACCAATTGGACCATCGATAGCATCAGAAACTACTTTAGACGTCGGTATATGATCATTAGTCATAGATAAATTTTCATTATCTATCATATATCCTT
>ENA-ORCP01003622-ORCP01003622.1-human-gut-metagenome-genome-assembly--contig:-NODE-3622-length-11375-cov-16.865197_pt1 | contig 11375 bp, 7 predicted proteins | sample MGYA00242990_ERZ507991 | MGnify/ENA primary metagenome ERZ507991 (study PRJEB26167, sample SAMN06115496) | human gut metagenome | host: Homo sapiens | place: China:Henan | collected 2015-05-07... | reverse complement strand
TTTCTGTATGGTTCCATACATTTTCATAAATCATATCAGGGTTCAATCCCTGTAATCTGACACGGCTATACGGCTGATTCACTCCATTTAAAATACGATAGTAGCCTACGATTGCAAGCGAGCGGTCTTCATTTGTCACCATCCATACCGTCTCATTTCCTTCGAATGGACTTTTCAGACGATAAAATGTTCCAAACTGTAACACTTCCCGGTATTCTTTCATAAATGTGATCTGTTCTTTTACTTCTTTGATTTCTTCTTCTGTCAATTTGTTGAGATCCAGTTCGTATCCAAAAGTTCCAAAGTATGCTACATTCGCTCTTGTATGTAATGGGGTATTGCGAAATACCTGGTGATTCGGGACAACAGACACATGGCTTCCCATACTGCTGAGCGGATAACACATAGAAGTTCCATACTGAATCTTCAGACGCTCAATTGCATCCGAATCATCACTTGTCCATCCCTGTGGTGCATAATACAGCATTCCCGGGTCAAATCTTCCGCCACCGCTGGCGCAGGATTCGAATAATACTTCTGGAAACTCATTTGTCAAACGTTCATACAGATCATATACACCTAAAATATAACGATGGAACACTTCTCCCTGTCTGTCTGAAGGAAGTTTGCTGCTGTAGCATTCTGTAATACTTCGGTTCATATCCCATTTAATATATGAGATTTTCGACTCCGATAATAACTTTGCCATCATTCCGTAAATATGATCTACTACTTCTTTTCTTGAAAAATCGAGTACATACTGGTATCTGCCGTGTGATGTATTTCTTCCCGGTGTCTGTAAGATCCAGTCTGGATGTGCTCGATAAAGATCAGAGTCTTTATTTACCATCTCCGGCTCAAACCAAAGACCGAATTTTAATCCCAGTGCTTCAATTCTTTCTGACAGGCCCTTGATGCCATTTGGCAGAAGCTCTTCATTTGCCACCCAATCACCAAGACCGGCTCTGTCATTTCTTCTTGCGCCAAACCATCCGTCATCTAAGACAAACAGTTCTACTCCACATTCTTTTGCTTTCCTTGCAATCTCTACAAGGCGATCTTCTGTAAAGTCAAAATAAGTTGCTTCCCAGTTGTTGTTTAAAATCGGTCTTGCCTTATCACGCCAGTATCCTCTTGCGAGTCTCTTAGCATACAGCTTCTGGAATGTCTGACTCATGCCATTTAATCCATTTTCACTGTAAACCAGAACTGCTTCCGGTGTCTGAAAGCTTTCTCCCGGTTCTAATTTCCAATCGAATCCTTCAGGATTGATCCCGGCTGTAATTCGTGTCACATCATGTGTATCTACTTCTGCCTGCATACGGAAATTTCCACTGTATACAAGGCTTATTCCAATTGCTTCTCCTGCATTTTCATCTGTGTTGTGACGTTTTAAAGCAATGAACGGATTATGTTCGTGAGAAGAATTTCCGCGCATGCTGTCGATAGCTGTTATGCCTTGCTCCAATGTTCGATTCTTAATATAGCGCTCTCTGGACCACGCACCGGACAACTGCATCCATTCATAATCCTTATCCGGAAGATCCAGGCTTAAGCTCATCATATTTAATACATGCAGATTTTTCTCACCGTCATTTTCAATATACGCACTTCTTGCAATTGCACTATATTCATCAAAAATCGTATATAAAAGCGCCAGTTTTGCACCAGTCAAGGCGTCTTTCAGGAAGATGCGCAATGTCTGCGCTTCCTCCTCGGACTCTGTGTAAGTTGCCGGCAATCCGGAGAGTTTCGGTTTTCCGTCAATAATCTCATAGCTGTCATATTGGAACTCACTGATCCTGCTGCCATTTTCCTGCAACAATTCAATTGCCGGATGTCTGTAGTCTGTCGTACCGTAAACAGGATATTCCTGTCGGATATGTTCCAATGAAAAAGTACGATCCCATTCATATATATATGATGTCATTGGGCGTCCACATTTTTCAACCAGATAAGAAAAATCTGCTTTATCATGAAGTCGTTTTCCAAAATATAATTGTCCCAGATGTCCATTTTCTAATACACATAAGATATAACTGATTTTTTCATTGTATAAATGAAAAGTTTTTGTTTCCTTGTGAAAAATAATCTGTCTCATATATTACCTCTTTTACAATTGAACCTGTGCACTTGTTCCTTATGTTTGTTGATACAAGTATAGCATAAAAAAAAGCATCCGTTATACCTTTTTGTTAGGATTTATATCTCAAATGTTAGGTATCAGATGCTTTTTTAACATTTTATCTATTCTTTTATCTAAGAAAAAAATACAATATTAACATGAATATCATGAATATAATATTGGAGGCTGTGAATATTCCCAAATACTTCCCTCTCAGATTCCTGTTTTCTTTTGCAATATATTTGAAACTTATAAGGCTTGCCATGGATGCAATCAGAGTGCCAAGACCTCCAATATTGGTTCCGACAATTAAAGCCCGGTAATTATCTGTAAAGCCGGATAAAAGAAGCGCAGCGGGAACATTGCTCATAATCTGACTGGCAAGAACAGCAGTAAGTGTTTCCCTTCCTGCCATGATTCTTTCCAGAAAACTGCTGAATTGCGGAATCCTTCCAAGGTTGCCGATAAAAATAAATAATGCGATAAAGGTGGCAAGCAGGGAGTAATCCACCCTGCTTATATTTTCCCTGTTTCTTAGCAGCATATATATAAGAACCAATACAAGAGGAATCTGGTATGGAATGATACGTGCAACAGTGAGCAGGCAGATTGTAAATAAGATCAGGTAAGCGGCCAGGTATTCCATGTTAAGTTCTTTTCTGTCAGAGAATCCCCAAAGAGTTTTATCTTTTTCGGAACCGCATACGTGAGGTGCTTTGGCAGCGGCTACCTGTATCCATATCAGAAGAAGGATAAGTGCTGTAGCGGAATAGGGAAGCATCAGGGCTATTAATTCTGCCGCGGACATCCCTGCTCTGGCATATAGATAAAGGTTCTGCGGATTTCCGATTGGTGTGAGCATGCTTCCGAGATTAGCAGCGATTGTCTGCATGGCTACTATTTTAAGAAGCCAGTAATTGCCCAGTTCCTTTGGCAGTTTATGCACAATGATCAGTGCAAGAGGAACAAAAGTAATCAATGCCACATCATTGGTGATCACCATTGACAGGAAGAAACATAAGAGTACCAACAGCCTGATCACACCCACAGTTCCCGATGTTCCCATCAGCAATTTTTGGGCAAGTATATCAAAAACACCGACAGCCTTCAAACCAGCTACAATTGCCATCAAACAGAAGAGGAGCCCGAGAGTCCTGAAATCGATATAAGTAAAATAGGCCATATCAGGTCTGACACAGAACATAGAAAGAATCGCCAGGATCACTGCAATTGACAAAACGGTTTCTTTCCTGAAAAAAACATATAATTTTTGTAACATAATATTTCCTTTCCGGTCTGATACGACTGCGTATAAGTATATCACAGAAACATCCAGAAAAAAAGAATATCATCTTGTATTGTGGATTGTGTTTGCGATTACTGCCTCATTCCTGTATAACACCACTTTACAACTTTTTCATAAAAAATATCGTACAGGACTTTCTAATGTATAATGAAATTCAAAAATGCAGTACAATCATCTCAGATTGTACTGCATTTTTTGAATACAGGTGGCTTTTTAATTTTTTGTTATAACTTAATGTAACTTATCACCAGTAAACATACAACTTAAAGCCACTTTTATCCCATTTAATTTTCAAGCAATTATACTATTCGTATGATTACATTCTGTCATGGAATGTTCTAGAAATAACATCCATCTGCTGTTCCTTTGTAAGGTCGATGAACTTAACAGCGTAACCAGATACACGGATTGTGAAGTTAGCATATTCTGGCTTTTCTGGGTGTTCCATAGCATCAAGTAACTTATCCTTACCGAATACGTTAACATTGAGGTGATGAGCGCCCTGATCGAAGTATCCATCCATAACGTTAACAAGGTTGTTAATTCTTTCTTCTTCGTTATGTCCTAAAGCGTCTGGGTTCATTGTCTGTGTATTAGAAATACCATCTAATGCCCACTCGTAAGGAAGCTTTGTAAGTGAGTTAAGTGAAGCAAGAAGACCATTCTGCTCTGCACCATAACTTGGGTTAGCACCAGGAGCAAGTGGAGTACCAGCCTTACGTCCATCAGGCATAGCACCTGTGTACTTACCATATACTACGTTAGAAGTAATTGTAAGGATAGATGTTGTTGGCTCTGAATTTCTGTAAGTATGTCTCTTCTTAATCTTCTCAAGGAATGTCTTAAGTAACCATACAGCGATATCATCAGCTCTGTCATCATCGTTACCATACTTAGGGAAGTCGCCTTCGATTTCGTAATCTACAACGATACCTGTCTCATCACGTACTGTCTTAACCTTTGCATACTTAATAGCTGAAAGTGAATCTACAACGTGTGAGAATCCAGCGATACCAGTAGCAAATGTTCTCTTAACATCTGTATCAATAAGAGCCATCTCAGCAGCTTCATAGTAATACTTATCATGCATATACTGGATAAGGTTAAGTGTATTAACATAAAGGTCAGCTAACCAATCCATCATAGCATCGAACTTATCAACAACTTCATCATAATCAAGATATTCTGAAGTAACTGGCTTGTAAGCAGGACCAACCTGTTCTCTGTTCTTAACATCTACACCACCATTGATAGCGTAAAGTAAGCACTTAGCAAGGTTTGCTCTAGCTCCGAAGAACTGCATTTCCTTACCTGTCTGTGTAGCAGATACACAGCAGCAGATTGAATAATCATCGCCCCATACAGGCTTCATAGCGTCATCGTTCTCATACTGGATGGAACTTGTATCAATAGAGATACGTGCTGCATAATCCTTGAATGCTTCCGGAAGTCTGGAAGAATATAATACGGTAAGGTTTGGCTCCGGAGCCGGTCCCATGTTCTCTAAAGTGTGCAGGAAACGGAAGTCGGACTTTGTAACCATGGAACGTCCGTCTACGCCTGTACCCGCAACGTCAAGTGTTGCCCAGACAGGGTCACCTGAGAACAGCTGATTGTAAGAAGGAATACGTGCGAATTTTACCATACGAAGCTTCATGGTAAAGTGGTCAACCAATTCCTGTACTTCCTGCTCTGTGATGATGCCTTTCTTTAAGTCTCTCTCGAAGTAGATATCAAGGAAGGTGGAAACACGACCAACGGACATTGCTGCACCGTTCTGTGTCTTCGTTTCCATCGTAGCCAACATAACGCAGGTATTTTTCAAGTACATCTTCCATAATGTAACTGCGAAGATTTCCAATGTGTGCAAAATGGTACACCGTCGGTCCACAGGTATACATCGCAACTTTTCCTTCTTCGTTTGGCACAAACTCATCCACTGACTTTGTCAAAGTATTATATAAATACGTTTTGATATCCATCATTGCTCTTTGTCTCTCTTTCTAACTTTTTTGCTTTTCTTCCATTATAAAAAGCACCTGAACATTTTTCAAGTGCTTTTTATGAATCTTATCATTTTGCCAGTTTTTCAATGCCTTTAAACTTTTTAATGATATCGTCTACCGACAATTTATCGACAAGGAAATAATCCATGCCGTTTTTCTCTACCCGGTAAAAGTTAATTCCGTCATAAGGCAGGTAACGAACAGTTACATCACGGTTATTCTCGTGGTACACAATTGTGAGGACCGGCTTACTGCTCTTTGGTTTTACTTTATTATCCGCTTTTCCGGAATACTCAAGCAGATAAGCAAGTGAATACGGCGATAAGAAGTCTCTCTCGTCATCATCTGAAATCTTCTTGCCATTTAATGTCCAGATATTCTTCACACTGCTATCCGTTGCATTATTAACTGCAGTTCCGCTTTCGGTTGCCGCAGCAGTCGGTGTTGCAGTTGTCTTTGAAGTATCCTTTTTCACGGTTTTACGTGTTACAGAAAGTGTTGTATTGCCGTATGTGACATCATATCCTTTTATGCTTGTCGCAAGTACAGAATACACACAGTGGTCCATATTGGTATAGGCATCAAGTTTTGTAATCTTTTCAATCGTGTCCGAACTCATCGTATACACATTCCGGCTTCCTTTTTCACAGACGTAATACGAATCTTTTGTCTTTTTCCCAATCAAAAGATTTAACGACTTATACATTCTTTTGTTCTCCGGAATGATATAGGAAGCATCCGAAGAAGATGAGGACGAAGACGAATCGGACACCATAGCATTTGGTGTTGCCGTAGCTGTCGGTGTATAACCATCCTTTGGCTGGTAGAAATCTACCGTAATCGCAGAAGTTGGCGAATCCAGTCCGTATTTCTTAAGGTTCTTGCAGTCATACTCCACCATTTTCTCATATTTCAGAACCGTAAAGTAACCAAGCACTGAACTCCACTCCGACTGACTGGTTGCCAGTGGTTTCGCATACGGTGCCGTAATATTCCAGTTCGAGTAAAAATCAACTTTTTCTGCATCCGTCACCTTTTTCGCTGCAAAATCATTGCCTTTTTTATTCATTACAGAAAATGCAGTCAAATAATCGTCATCAATTTCAGGTAGTGTATCCATCTTGATGAAACTAATCTCATCTACGTTAAATGCCGTAATCATCGCGGTATTCAAGCAGTAAATTTCATCATGTCCTGAACATTTTGCGTAGTAGCCCATATCTGATTTTGGCACCTCACTTCCAATCTGATACTGATAGGAAGCGCCGTCTTTTGTCTCAATCGCAATTGTAAATGCCGGTGTTTTCAAACCGTAGTCGGAAAGATTTCCGGATTTAGCTGAAAACTTCTGTGTTGCTTTCACCGGATTAACATTTTTTACCATAGAAGATATTGTTTCATCCGATACCGGAGCACTTTCTTTTCCGTCAATCTTCCATGTCCCCTTTTTCTTCTGGGAAAGTTTCCACGCCTGTTTACCTTTCTTTGTCAAGGTAATCGAAGAAATGTTATCAGACGAAATGGTATCCAATGTAATTTTTGCATTGTCCGAACCGGAATCCGTTGAGTTCGATTCACTTGTCGAACTGCTGTCTGCATCTTTGTCTGATGATTTACCGCGTGGAATCACAAAATAAAGGGCCAAACAAATAATCAGTACCACCACAAGGGCAATCATCGTAATGGCATTCTTTTTCTTACTTGACATTATTTTTTCCTCCTTCGGTTCCAAATCAGGAATCCGCAAAGCAGCAGGGCAAGTGGAAGAACTACAACAAGCAAAGCTGTCCAGAAGGTAATATCACCGGAGTTTAACTGTACTGTCTCTTCTAAGAGGGAGCGATCCGGAATATTTAATACTTTAATCTCATCTCCGCCATCACCGACAAGCCACTTCAGGGCGTTTACTAAAATTGCACGGTTATTGTACTGCTCTGCCATCTGGGTACCGATAATACTTGTTGTTGAGCCATAACTGCTGTTTGGCACATCCATAAAGGCAACGGAACCAATCGCAAAAATCTTCGTTGCATGGCCTTCACCCTTTGTATTTTCCGCATATTTATCTTCTGCGGTCATCGCTACACTGAAAGGTCCTGCCTGGTCACTGTCTTTTTTCTCCAAATCCTGTGTATCTTCTTTATCACTGATTTTGCGTGCATAGGATTTATCCGATGTCGTCAAAACCGATTGAACAGTCAATGTGCTTCGCACTTTCTTATCTGCCGTCATTCCTTTACTGTACCAGGAAAGAACGTCTTTTGTGCTCAAATCCGATGTCAAATCACTGTCTTTACTTACCTGCGGTGTCAAAAGCATATAGGCATCGCTTCCATAGGAAGCAAAGTAATTATCCGGGTCAAGTACATAACCGGACTGGACATTAATGCCGTAATCTTTTAACAGCTTATTGTAGTACGGTGTATCCACTGTATAATTCAGCAAAAAGATTGCCTTTCCGCCATTTTTCAAGTAAGTACTCAGATACTTATACTCGTTTTCTGTAATATCGGCAGCAGGACTGTACAAAACAAGCAAGCTGCAGTCATCCGGCACTTTTGTATTTTTCGTCAAATCAAAGTCTTCCTTCTCCAATCCGTTTTTCGAGAGAAGTTCTGTAAAGTCATCATTTAAGGACTGCATGCTGTGACCGCCGCCCACGTAAACTTTCTTTGTGTTTTTTAATGTTACTTTCTGAATTGCCGACGTAACTGCCGACTCTAACTTCAAGGATTTTGGAACCTGCTCCATAGAACCGGAAGAAGTGTCATACGTCATTTCAATCATATCACTCTGAAATGACAAATACTGTGATTTTCCGTTTTTGTTATTCACCACAATCATGTCATTATCCTTCACACTCTCGCTTGTGTATTTTTTCGCAAAGTTCGGATAAAGAACCGGGTTCTTCTTCTCAACCTTCACCGTTCCCAAACCATCGTAAAGTTTAATGATATTCTCGACATTAATCGTCTTTGTATAAGAACTCGTCTGTGCCTCATGTCCATCTTCCACCAAATAATAAATGGTAATGTCATCCTTTAATCCTTTGACATACGAAATCGTATCGGATGACAGGGAATACAAATAATCCGAGTTCATATCTTTTGACCAGTTCATTCTGGCAATTACAACATTAACAAGCACTACTACGGCAAGCACAATTACCATCGTAATTGTCTGAAAACTCCCCATCTTAAATTTACGGCTTGCAAATTTTTTCTTTTCATTTTTATTCCTGCTCATGATATCCTCCTTTTCCACGCATCCTAATTATAGCGTTGTTTCTTAATTCTCTGAATCGTAAAGAATACAAACAGAAAACTAACACTCACATAATATAACATCGCGCTCACATCCAAAATACCATATGTGAAGTTTGTGTACCGGTCCGTAAATGAAATCGCACTTAACACGTTGTACAGCAAACCATCAAAATGGGATGAGAAAAAGAAATACAAAACAAACAAGACAATTTCAGCCACAAGTCCAACAAGCGCCGAAACCCATTTGTTATGAATCCAAAAATTCAAGGCAAATGCCAGCAAAACAATTAAGGCTGCGAAGAAACATACCATAAAAATTTTGCTGGATGGAAGCATATTTGCAAGACTTGTCATCAGCATCGTGAAAATATTGATAACACCAATAGCAACGGCTGCAATCACCTGACTCTCCGTCAAAGAAGAAACAAACACGCCAATGGCAATGTAAGCACATCCCATCAAAAAGAAGCCAAGCGTGCTGCCATAAGCAACCGCATAATTTACCGTGTAAGAAGTACTTCCCTCTTCTGCTACGCTGCGCACTAAATTCTGTAAAATAATCGGATAAAGTGACACAATCAAAAGACCAATTGCAAATAATGTAACTAACGCTAAATATTTTCCAAGTACGACTTTATTAATCGAAATTGGTGACGTATATAACAACTGGTCCGTTTTCTGATGTTTCTCGTCTGCCATACTTTTCATCGTAAGCACCGGAATCAAAAGCAGAATAAAGAAAATCTCAATTGCTCCATAAACGGTAGAAAAGTTCAGCGAACCACCGGACAAATTATACAGGAAGAAAAACAATCCGGTCAGCACCAAGAAAAACGCCAGGAACACCCACGCAATGGCAGATGTAAAATAGGACTTTAATTCCTTTTTATAAATCGCTCTCATCTTATTTTCCCTCCTTTTTTCTTCTTCGGCTGTTTCGCTCCGCCATCTGACGGCTGCCATTTCCGGTCAGGCGAATGAAGGTTTCCTCAAGAGAAGGCTCCTTCGTATGCATTTCTAAAATAGCACATTTATTCTCAGCCAGCGCATAAAAGACCGTCTCACGGATATCTGAATCCGCCTCGGAAATAACTATGGCTTTACAGATTTCATCGTCTTCAGAATCGGTCACTTTATATTCTGTAATATGTTCAATGCCCGATAAAATGCTGCGGACTAATTCTTTATTTCCCCTAATCTCCATCGTCAGTTCATGCGTCTGCTCAATGTGCGCGGAAATGTTTTCCGGTTTATCTTTGACAATCATCTTACCTTCATTGATAATGATAATTTCATTACATACCGCACTGACTTCCTGCATGATATGGGAACTTAACAAAATCGTATGCTTCTCGCTCAATTCACGAATCAAATCGCGGATTTCCAAAATCTGTTTTGGGTCAAGTCCAACCGTCGGTTCATCAAAAATAAGGATTTCCGGATCGCCAACCATCGCGCCGGCAATTCCCACACGCTGTTTGTAACCTTTGGATAAGTTTTTAATCAGACGCTCCGATACATCCGTAATTTTCGCACGGCGCATGACTTTAGAAATCATAGCATCCTTCTTATCTCTTTTTACTTTCTTTATATCACAGACAAAACTTAAGTACTCTCTAACAAGCATATCCGGATAAAGCGGCGGCATCTCCGGAAGATATCCGATTTTTTTCTTCGCTTTCTCCGGCTCATCAAATATGTCTACACCATCTATCTCAATCGTGCCCTCTGTCGCAGAGATGTAACCGGTAATCATGTTCATTGTTGTTGATTTTCCGGCACCATTTGGTCCTAAGAAGCCAACAATCTGTCCTTTTTCAACGGTAAAAGTCAGGTCATCCACTACATTTCGATTACCATAACGCTTTACCAGATGTTCTACTTTAATCAACGTTTGAACCTCCTTTATGTTCATTCACCATAAGGGCTCACTTTATCAAACCCATACCCACATACTATACAATGTAAATGTTACGAAATTATGAACAATTGACACTTCCATAAAAAAGGAGTAGAATACACGAGAGTGAAAAGATGCAAAGGAGAATGAGAAAATGAGTTTCCATTATAGAAAAGAAGTGATCTCTCCGGAAGTGCTTCAGGAATTGTACTCCCTGACACCGGAGCAGAAAGCACAAAAAGAAATTCGCGATGCACAAATCCGCGCAATTATTACAGGTGAATCGGACAAATTTTTGTTGATTATCGGGCCATGTTCTGCTGACCATGAAGATTCTGTCTGTGAATATATTACCCGCCTTGCAAAAATGCAGGAAAAAGTAGAAGAAAAAATTCTGATTGTTCCACGAATTTATACAAACAAACCAAGAACTACCGGCGAGGGTTACAAAGGAATCGTTCATCAGCCTGACCCGGAAAAAGCACCTGACTTTATGGAGGGCTTGATTGCCATGAGAAAGATGCACCTTCGTGCGATTTCCGAAACCGGCCTTTTCTCTGCGGATGAAATGCTCTATCCGGAAAACTGGCCATACATCAGCGATATTTTATCTTATGTAGCCGTTGGTGCCCGCTCTGTGGAAGACCAGCAGCACCGTATGACCGTCAGCGGCATGGATGTTCCGGCAGGTATGAAAAATACATCTCCTTTGTGAACAGGCACCTTATTAAGTACATCTGTTATTGTATTGCTTCTGATTGCATCTTGATAT
>ENA-ORCP01003615-ORCP01003615.1-human-gut-metagenome-genome-assembly--contig:-NODE-3615-length-11392-cov-3.290057_pt1 | contig 11392 bp, 10 predicted proteins | sample MGYA00242990_ERZ507991 | MGnify/ENA primary metagenome ERZ507991 (study PRJEB26167, sample SAMN06115496) | human gut metagenome | host: Homo sapiens | place: China:Henan | collected 2015-05-07... | reverse complement strand
CAGTGGGACTCGAACAGGGCGGCGGCTGCAAGCCGCAACCAACAGCCCAGTAGGCTGTTGGTTAGCCCGCGGGTCCTGGACCAGTAGGAATGTCTACCGTGGCAGCACCAGGTGCCCAGTGGAACTCGAGATAAAATGCATCTAAAATCTGCGGCAGCGCCGCAAATCGAAAAATCCCCAAAATCGGAATAGCGTCTGTGCGCAGGCACACCGCCCGATTCTGGGGATTTTTCTACTTCATTGGGGTTATTAGGGGCGAGCAGCCCCTGATTCGTGCCCGCGCCTCGAAAAAGCGGTGCTTTTCTGGTACTCTTTTGGCACGCAAAAGAGTACAAACATTCAGCTGTTCATCTGCTTCATGATACTCTTCACTTCCTCACTCGAGTACCCCTCTTTCAGCAGCTCGTTCCGGATGGCACTGTCGCTCCGCCCCTGGCTGCGCAGGCGCGCCGCACTGTAAGGCACCAGCGTCCCGCTGGAAACACCGCTCTTCCCGGCCGTCAGCCCGCTGCCAGAAAGACCGCTCTCCGCCTTGGCGCTGGCATTCGTACTAGCCTGCCGGGCACTCTGGGCCGCTTTCGACTGCTTGAGCGCCCACTCGCCCTTGGCAATGTCCAGCTTCTCCGAGGCAAGATCGTTGCTGAACTGCTGCTGGCGCAGCGTGTCCTGATACTCCCGTTCGGCCAGCTCGTTTTTATATTGCTGCTGGGTCAGGCTGTCCTGCCGCTGCAGCTCCTTCATCCGCTGCTCCCAGGCGGTATCGGCCCGGCTGTCCGCATAGGCCCGCTCACTGGCCGCCCGGTTATAGCGGCTGTTGGCCAGATTGCCCGCCAGCGTGCCCAGGCCCGTGGTGCCCGTGATGGCCAGCTGGACCACATCGCCCAGGAAGCCCAGCACTTTCATGGTGCGGTTGAATTTTTCCTGCTTCCGGCTGGCGGCCTGCTGCTCCTGCGCCGCATAGTAGCCATACAGGGTGTCCAGCCGGTTCAGGTAATCCTGATACTGCCCGTAGTCCTGCGCATAGGCCGCGTTGTAGGCGTCGCCTTTCTGCTGCAATTGGGTGTAATAATCGGCCAGCTCATTGTTGTAGAGGTTCTGGTCGTTCTGTTCCCGGACACCCAGCTGGTCCAGCTTGGTCACCAGCTCCTCGCCGCCGCCCGTGTAGGTATCCAGCGCCAGCCGATATAATGTAGGGATGGCCTCACTCAGGGCCCCGATCTGCTGCTGGTAGGCCTGTTGTGCCACGCTGGCCGCATAGCTGGAGCCATAGCCGCCCGTCAGGGCTGCCGCCTGCGCGGCGGCATCGGCGCTGGCGTTGGCTGCGTTCTGGGTGTACAGCTGGGCGTACTGGCGGTAGAGCGGGTCCTGTGCGTAACTGTACTGGAAACTGTCCCGCCCCAGAAGGGCATCCATCAGCTCGTCCATCTTGTCCTGATAAGCGCTCTGATACTGCCCCGGGCGGTTCTGCTGCCACTGCTTCAGGTCATTGGCCGCGTCCGTCACGTTCTGGGAGGGCCGGTACTCCGCCCCGGCCAGGGCGTTCTGCACGTCGGAGCGGCTGTTCAGGTCTGCCGTGCTGTAACCGCTCTGCGGGGCAGCCGCCTGCCGCGCCGCCTCGGCCGTTTTTTGCGCCTGTGCAAGCTGCTCTTCTTTCTTTTTGCTCATCTGTTCTGATCCTTTCTTAGGGGAGCTTCTGCAGCCGGGTGCGCAGCTCTTCGGAGAGGTTCTCCGTATCCAGGTTGCTCAGCACATACTGCAATTGCTCCTGCATCTGGTACAGGTAATTCCGCAGGGCCCGGGCGTCGTCCGGGTCCATGTTCTCGCTCAATCTGGGCAGGCCGATCTTTCCCAGCCCCGTGATGCTTGCCATCGTTCAGCCCTCCTTTCCGGCGGCAAAGATGCCGCCCTGTGCTTTTGCCATCGTCTTTGCCAGGCCGCGCAGGGTGATCTGCCCCGCCCCTTCCAGACGCAGCCGGAGCGTGCCGCACCGCCGGGGCACAAAGGGCAGGTCGATGCTCTGCCGCTTCGCCTCCACGGTCTTTTCCGCCAGTTTCTCCCAGGGGCCGCCGTCGTAGCTGACGCTCACTTCCAGTCGGCTGGGCACCTCGGCGTCCAGCCGCAGGGTCAGCCGGGAGAGATACTGCTCCTCCGGCGCGTCCATCCCGATGTCCCCGGTGGTCAGCGCAAAGGGGATGCTCTCCTCCACGCCGTCCGTGTTCTGTCCGTCCGGCTCCCGGCTGGGGTCGGCGGCCCAGAGGGCCTGCCCGTCCCACAGGTAGAGCTGCCCGCCCGTACCGGCCATCTCCTCCGCGCGGAGGTCTTCCTCCTGCCACAGCCCCCGCTCCGTGTCATACACCAGCAGCCGGGCCGTGTTTTCTTCCCCGCTGCCGCGGGAGAGACAGAGGTAATACCGCCCGTCCAGCGCTCCGCCCAGCGCCCGCTGCACGTTGGAGAGCCGGACGGCATCCAGCGCCGTGGACACCTTGGTGGGCAGGCTGCCATCCCACGCCATCACCCCGTCTGCCGAGAGATAATAGAGCGTCTCGTTCAGCACGCAGAGGCTGCGGCCCGCATTCCGGGCCACGCCCCGGCAGCGCAGAGAGCTGAGCTGAAAATCCGAGGGCTTGGAGCCATAGAGCTTGTGGAGGGCATTTTCCTTGAAGAACAGTGCGTACCCCATGCAGGTAGCCGCCCCGGTAAAGGGGCCGTCGCTGCCCACGGTCACGGCATAGCTGTCCGCCGCAATGCCACGGTAGGAGAACCAGTTGGTCGGGTCGCCCAGCTTGCAGGCGTAGATGACGTTTTCTTTGCTGGAGCAGCCCCACACCCGGTTGTCGCACTCGGTCACAAAATCAAGGTCGGGGATTTTCCGCTACACGTGCGCCGGGCCCTCGACGGCGTACACGGCCACCTCGCTGCCATCAATGCTGGTCCACTTGGCGGTGGTGCCGTTCTGGGCAAATTTCCCGTAGAAATGCGCCCCGCCGGGCGTTGCTTTCACCCGCAGCCAGCCCTCCTGCACCTCGTAGACGATGCGGTCCCCGTCCAGTTCCTCAAACTGGCCGCCCTGCTTTGCGGCGGTGCCCTGCACCGTCACGGTATCCCAGGCCCGGAACCCTTTCCCGATGCCCTCCGCCGTGACGCGGCAGTAGTCCAGCGGGATGGCCGACCAGTTGCCAGACACCGCGCTGTAAATTTCCAGCGTGCTGTCGCTGCTCCACGGGCGGCGGATATCCTCCACTTTCAGGAACAGTGCTCCGTCCGCCGGGTGTTCCGGCTCGGTCCGGCCATATTCCTCCGCTTCATAGGTCCTGCCCTCGGCGTCGCAGGGGGCAAACTCCACCTGTTCCCCGCTCCACGCGGCCCCCAGCGGCTGGAGGGTCCGCTCTGCCGTGTCAAAGGCTGCTTTGTCCGGAAAGATCAGAATTTTTGTCCCGATGCCCACCAGCGTTTTCTTGCTGTCCGCCACGGCGTTTTCCAGCGTCACCGCCGCAGCACCCGCTTCGTCGGGCGTGTAGATCAGATTTTTTCCGCAGACGGTCAGCAGCCCGTTGAGGTGATACATCCCATTCAGGTTTTCCACCTCTCGCAGCTTCCTGCGGGGCGTCCGGGTGCTCAGGGCCGGGAAATTCCGGGCCGAAAAATTGATGCCCGCGCTGTACTCCGCCTCCGAGCAGGCGTAGGTCTCGTTCAGCCCGCCAAAGGCCCGCAGGAGGGTACGGCTGTTCTGGATGCCGCTTCGGTTTGCCAATGTCACAGGTACTGTCCCTCCTTTCACCAGCGCCACCGCGCCCCGGCCCGGGGCGGGTACCGCTGCCTCAGCCAGACGGCCAGCTCTGCGGCCAGCGCGTTATATTGGGACTGCTCCCCGGCATAGCGGGCCGTCTCGCCCAGAGCGGCGTCGATCCTGGCACAGAGGTAGTGCGGGTAGAGGGCATCAAAAGGGGCCGGGGCCAGCAGTTCAGCGTCCTCCGCCAATTGATCGTTCCATGCCCGGTCCGCGCCCACGGTATCGTAACTGCCTGCCGGGCAGTTTTTAAAAAATTTCTCCCGCAGCATCCCGTCCCGCTCCACCAGCCAGCGCTGCCGGGTGCGGGCGGTGATCTGGCACCCCGGGCGGAGCTCCTCGGCCCGGGCCAGTGCTTCTCCAACGGTCATGGTTCCCTCCTCAAGTGTCACTCATCTCCGCCGCTGCAATGCGGGCGGCGGTGCGCTCGTCCTGCTGCTGGCTGTGCTCCAGCACCTCGGCCACCTCCGGCGGCACCTCCACTTCCACGCCCCGGCGGATCTTATAGTTCACGCCGTTGACGCTCACAAACAGGTCTCCCTTGTAACGGCTGTTGTCCTTGAACAGCCGGATCCGAACATTTTCCATCTTCCATCCTTTCTGCCCTCTGTCACAGGGCCCGCACTTTTGTGCATTTTCAAAACTTTCGCGGTCTGGTGCCGTGGCCCGGCCTGCCAAGGGCTCCCCTGCTAGGGGAGCTGTCTGCGCAGCAGACTGAGAGGTCCTGCCGGGCCAGCACTCTTTAGTTCGCCGTCACCATGCCGGAGTAGCTGGACACGCTCTCAACGCGCACCATGTACTGCTCCACCAGACGCTCAGCCGCGCGCATTCCTTTCCAGCCCACGGAGGCGCGCTGGTTCAGCGGGTCGTCGCCGTAGCCCAGCTGCTTGACGATGTGCTCCAGGCCGCCGCCCTCCAGCTCGGTCACGCCGTAGGCGTGGGCACCCAGCACCAGCGTGCCAAAGACAGCCAGACCCGTGGGGCAGGTCTCATCCCGCCAGATCTTGGCCTCGCTGGTTTCCACGAAGCGGATGTTGCCCAGCTTGCCGATCTCACCGCGGTACATGGTGTCCGGGTCGGCGTACTTGTGCACCTCCACAAACTCCTTGCTGGTCTTCAGGTCGTAGGCCGCATAGGGGTGGATGATGGCAATGTAGCTGTCACCGATGGGGTCCGCGTTCATGGCCCCCAGCTGTGCCGCGGCCCGGAAGAAGATCTTCGGGGTCAGGGTGCAGGTCTTGTCCAGCGCCTTGCGGCTGTTCACGGCCGTCTCGGTACCGTCCTCCGCCACCTTGGGCACATAGAGGACATTGGTGCCGCCTGCCAGCACGTCGCGGGTGATGCTGTCCATGGTGCGGCCCGCCTGGCTTGCCAGCACGCGGGTGGCCTGCACCACATTGTTGTCGATGGCCGTCATCTGCAGCACATCGGTCAGCGGGGTCCAGCCGCCATACTGGTGCAGGTCGCTGGTGATGGTGGTCACGTTCAGGGTCTGGCCGTTGGGGGTCACGCCCTCAGTCAGAGGCGTGGAGGCCTTGGGCAGGCTGTCGTACTTGCGGAATTCAATGGTCTTACCGCCGTTCTGGGGCACGGGGTAGTAGTCCGCAAACTGGTCATGCACAAGGCGGGGCTCTGCCTGGTCGATGAGGCGCTTCTCGTAAAAGGTCTTCATCTCCTTGGTCATGGTGGCCGTGGTGTTGTTCAGGCTGGCCGACGCATCCGCGAACCGCTGGAGATTGATCTTCATTTCGTAGTTTTTCATGTTGTTTGTCCTTTCTGTATAACAAAAATGATTTTTAAAAGAGGGAATTCCCTCTTACATTGATTCTTGGCTCCCCTGATAGGGGAGCTCCGCAAGGCGCTGGCGAAGCCAGACCGCAGCGGTGAGCGGTTAAAACTTGATTTGCACCCCGTGCAGCGCCTGCCGCTCCAGCGCTTCCCGCTGGGCCCGGGTCATGCTGGCCACGTCCGCTCTGGTCACCGCCGCGCTGCCGGGGCGGGTGCCGTTTTCCGCCGGGCGGGAGGCCCGCTGCCGGATCCGCTCCACCACCCCCTGCTCCACGGTCCGGGCTGTCTGGCGCAGGGCATCGCTGTAATGGGCAAGACGGTAGGCATCACCCAGCCGCATCCCGGGCAGCTGCATCAGGCGGCGCATCTCCGGGTCCCGCAGCTCTGCTTTCAGGGAGAAACCCGGCACGTCCCGGCGCAGCAGGGCTTCCTCCGCCGCCCACTGGGCGTGCAGCTGCTCCACAAAACCACGGCCCGGTGCGGGCAGACGGGGCGGCAGGCGTGTTTCCGGCACTTCCGGTGCTGTGGGCTCTGCCGCCAGTTCCGGCTGCTCTGTTTCCCCGGCTTCTTCTGCCGCCGTTTCCCGCGGCGGCTGCGCCGGGGCCTCTGCCTCCGCTGCTTTCATCGTGCCCGACGCAATGGCCTGCTGCTGTTGGGCGCGGCTCAGCGCCGGAGCAGAAGCAGGCGGTGGGGCGGCACCGCCCTCCCCCTCCGCAAACAGCTGCAGGTCCACCATGCACTGCTCCCCGCGGCCGCTCAGGTCCGCAAAGCGCACGTTGTCCGGGTAGCGCTCTGCCAGCAGGGCAAAACCTGCCTTGGCAAATTCAAACGCTCCCTCCACCCAGGGCTTCCGCGGGGCAGCCGCTGTCACGGCCAGGCGCGGGCCCTCCGGCTCGTCCCAGGCATCGCTTTTGGCACTTTCCTCCCCGGCCAGCAGATAGACCAGCGTCTGCATCAGGGTGCTTGCCCCGGCGCACACGATGTCCTGCCCGGCCGGGGCATAGCCCGCATGGCCCGCCGCTTCCAGCCGGAGGGTCGGGCCGCTGGGGCCGTCCAGTTCGGTATAGGTCACTTTGATCATGAAACCGCTCCTTTCATCGCTCTTGCCGCTGCCGCCGTGCTCAGGTTCTCTCCCGGGCCGCTCAGGGGCCCTTGTTTCAACTGCACCAGCTGGCTCTGCAGCTGCTCCAGCCGCTGGGCCAGCGTGCCGTTCTGGCGCACCCGCTGGCGGACTTTTTCAATGCCCTCAAAATCCATCATTTCCAGCGCCGCCAATGCCGCGTCCGCGTTCCGCGGGGCAAAGAACCCCAGCTGGTAGCACTCTTTTGCCGTCTCATTCTGGGAGAGGCGGCTGAACGTTGATTTCTTCTCCGCGCTGACCACGATATCAAAAACGGGCTCCCGGCTGCCCAGCTCCACACCGCCCACGCTGGGCAGGGCCTGTGCCCGGAGCGCCGCGCCGGAAAAGTGCACGAACTCGCTCCGGCCCGTCTCCCCGATGATCCGGAATATCCGCTCCTCGTCGTAGAACTGCCGCATCAGGTCCATGATGAGGTAGCATTCTTTGGCAAAGGCCCGGTAAGCGCTCTTGAGCATATCACGGGAGAGCTTGCTGCCCGCCTCCTGCAGCGCCGCAATGGCCGAAGCCGCCGTCACGCCGCCCGCGGTGCCGCCCTGGGTCATGTCCCGGTTGCCGCTGATCTCCTTCAGCTCCTCAATGCGGCTGTTGCGGTAGCTCAGGCTGTTGCCCTGCAGGCCGGTGGTCTGTAAGGGCCGGAAACTGTCGTCTCCCAGCCGCCCCACCACATGCACGATGTCCCGGGAGAAGTCCGCCAGCTCTTCCTCGTTCACCCCCGCCGCGTCGCTCAGCACATACCGCTGTTTGGAGGAGAGCAGGACGTTCTCGTCCATGGCGTGGTTCATCCGGTCAATGGCGGTCTGGCACTCTTTCATCACGTCGATGTACCCAAAACCCGCCGGGCTGTCCTCCTCCACAAACAGCGGGTCAAACACAAACGGATACTGGCCGTGGTCGTAAAAACCGCGTCCGGCGTATTCCGGGTCGTTCTCGCTGGCGTAGAGCACCACCCCGTTGCAGAACTTGCAGTAGTGGAGCACCCGGCGGCCCTCCGCGTTCCGCTTTTTGTAGTACCAGTCCACCACCACGCTCTTGCCGTTGGTGTCCAGCCCGCCGTCGTGGAGGTAGTGGGGCACCTCCAGCGCGCTGGTGCTGTGGCCCTCCAACTGGGGCCAGCGCTCCGTCAGCTGGTCCGTATCTTCCAGGCTCAGGGAGAAAAAGTTGGGGGACGCCTGGATATCGTCCACGCCCGGCTCCCAGTAGAGCATCAGCAGGTTCATGGGCCGCACCGTGATCTCGCCCACACCGCCCCGCTGTTCCGGGTCCCAGAACACCCCCTTGACGCCGGTGCCCTGCTTGAGCTTGCGCCACCAGGTGTCGCTGTACACCTGCTCATAGTCCGCCTGTTCCAGCACCACAGGCAGCACGCTGGAAAGCACCCGCGCGGTCTGCTCATCGTCCGGGGCCCTGGGCAGCACATTGGGGGCCGGGTAGTTGTCCATGGCGTCAGCATGCTTGTTGGCAATGGAGTTGAACAACCACCCGCTGGACGGCTGAGGCTTTCCCTCCATCATGGGGTTCTGGTAATTTTTCCAGTGCCCCATCCGGAACCACAGCTCGTTGTCCACCAGCCGTTGGTCCAGCGCCGCCTTGCCGACCTTGTACTTCTGCAAGATCTGCTCCGCCCGCGCCACCTCCTCCGCCCCGATGGGCGGCTTGTCGGTCCATAGCTCTGTCATTTGTACCTCCGTTTCTAAAATTGTTTTTCTTTGTTACCATCCTTGCCCTCTCCGTCATTGCTTCGCAATGCCACCTCTCCCAGAGTGAGAGGCTTTGGCAGTTCGTAAAGTTCTCTCAAAACGCTATGCGTCTATATAAAGCGAAACCTCTTTGCCAAGGGCTCTCCCTTTGGGGGAGCTGGCGAGCGCAGCGAGACTGAGAGGGCGAATTTCCTATTGACTTATGCAATATTATATGATATATAATATTATAGAAACATACCATATCGAAAGGAGGCTGTTCCTGCATGAGTTTTCCCATCAGTGCCGCGCTGCTGGACGCCATTGTGCTGTCCGTGGTAGCGCAGGAGCCGGAAGGTACCTACGGCTACAAGATCACCCAACAGGTCACCCACACGCTGGAACTGAGCGAATCCACCCTGTACCCGGTGCTGCGCCGACTGCAGAAAGACCAGCTGCTCACGGTCTACGATGCACCCTTCAACGGCCGCAACCGCCGCTATTATCAGATCACCTCCGCCGGGCGGGCGCAGCTTGCCGCCTACGCGCAGGAGTGGAGCCGCTACCGTTCTTCCATTGACACATTTTTCAGAGAGGTGGAATGATCTATGACCCGTACTGCATTTCTTGCTGCGCTGGAGCAGCTTCTGGCTCCCTTGCCGGAGGCCGAGCGCAAGGACGCTTTGAGTTATTACGAAGATTATCTGGATGCCGCCGGGCCGGAAAACGAAGCCCGCGCCATTGCGGAGCTGGGCAGCCCCGAGGAGGTCGCCCGCAAGATTCTGGACGAGCAAAGCCCGCAAGGCGCCTCTGCCGCCCCGGCATCCCCTGCCCCGCGTTCCCGCTGGCGCATGGTACTGGGCGGCGGGCTGGCGGTGCTGGTGCTGGCCTGCTTTTTCTTCCAGCACTCCAAGGCCACCCCGGTGCAGCCGGTCGAGCCTGCGTCCTCGGCAGCAGACAGCAGCTCTGTCCCGGAGGAGGCCAGCAGCAGCTACCTCGCTGTCCTGACCGATACCGTCCCCCTCACCATTCCTGCTGATGACCTTGGGGAAAGCACCCTGCAGATCCCGCTGGAAAAGCTGGATCAGGAGCTGAAGCTCAGCCTGAACTGCGGCTCTGTGACCTTTGTCACCGACCCGCCCCTTACCTCGGACAAATACGCCACCTTCCAGTTCGACAACTTCCCCCATTCGCCCGTTCTGCGCACCACCGGCGGGGATGGCCGCACTACCCTGACCTTTGAAATGCCGGAAAACTGGCAGGTAGCCGAGAATGCCCCCGAAGCCATGCTCACCGTCACCATCCCGGCAGACGCCCTCACCCGGCTGATCATCAGCTTAGAGACCGGCGATGTCCGCCTTGCGCCCATGCAGCTGAAAACGCTGAATGTTGCGCTGAACAATGGCGGTCTGCGTGCCGAAGACTTGACCGTGACCCGCGATTTGCTGGTCGAGCTTCCTGCTGGGGGATGCGTGATCGAGCACCTTTCCGTTGCGGAATACGCCAATATCACCGCGACCCGCTGCATCCGCCTGCATCTGGATGGCGACCCCGCCGACTACACGACCGACGCCCGCACGGATAACGTTGTACGCATCGGCAATAAGGAATATGATAAACGCTATACCTCTTCCGGTTCCAACGGCATCCTGAATCTCTACGCCAAAGGGCTGATTTATCTAAACGTTGACGAATAACGCCCCGCATAACAGAAAGCGCCCCTTTTCCATGGCTTTGCGCCAGAGAAGAGGGGCGTTTTTGTGTTTATGCCTGATGAAAATACTCGTAGATGGTCTGCGCCAGCTGCCTGCCCACACCGGGGGTGTTTTCCAGCTGGTCGGGGGTGGCTTCCTTCACCGCGCCCACGCTCTTGAACTGCGTCAGCAGGGCTTTGGCTGTTTTGGGGCCTACGCCCGGCACCTCGGTCAGGGTGGAGGAGTAGCTTTTCTGCTTCATCTGCTGCTTGCGGTAGGCGTTGGCAAAGCGGTGGGTCTCGTCCTGAATGGCAGTGATGAAGGTAAAGGTGCCCCGGTTCATGTTGATGGCAATTTCCCGCCCGTCGCTGTCCACGATGGCGCGGGTGCGGTGGTGGTCATCCTTTACCATGCCGTACAGCGGCACATCTGCCAGTGCCGTACCGGCAAGCGCTTCCTTTGCGGCGCTCACCTGTCCCCTGCCGCCGTCCATCAGCAAAAGATCCGGCTTCTGCCCGAACCAGTTGCCGCTTGGCTGTCCGTTTTCAGCCTGTGCAGCGTATTTTTCGTACTCTGCCGCCCGGCGGGAAACGGTCTCTGCCAGCGAGGCGTAGTCGTCCGTGCCCGCCACGGTCTTCATTTTGAACTTGCGGTAGCCCGCCTTGAAAGGCTTGCCGTCCTTGAAGGTGACCATGCCGCAGACACTGCTGCCATCGCCCCAGTTGGAGATATCGTAGCTTTCAATGGCGCGGGGCGGCTTTGAAAGCCCCAGCACCTGTGCCAGCTCGTCCAGCAGCTTTTCCTCCCGGGCGTAGCGGCCGCTCTCCCGCGCCAGACGCTCCACCGCGTTGGTGTGCGCCATTTCCACCAGATGCGCTTTATCGCCCCGCTGCGGCACATACAGCTGCACCTCGCTGCCCCGTTTCTGGTTCAGCGCCTGCTGCAAGGCGTCCATGTCCGGCGGCAGTGCGTCCACCGCGATGATCTTGGGAATTTGCTCATCGTCCAGATAGTACCGGGGCAGAAATTCCTCCCGCACCGCGTCGATATCCGAGGTATCGTGGAACAAAAACTCCCGCTTATCGGTCAGCCGTCCCTCCCGGAAGCGCAGCACCGCTGCGCACACGCTGTCCGGCGTACCGGCCAGCGCCACCACGTCCATCTCCACGTCCGGGTCTACCACCACCTTCTGCCCTGCCGTCAGCTTGGTGATGGCATTGATCTGATCCCGCAGAAGAGCGGCGGTCTCAAATTCCATGTGTACGATTCCTTACAGTACAGCATGATCTGCAGTGGAGAATTCTCC
>ENA-ORCP01003607-ORCP01003607.1-human-gut-metagenome-genome-assembly--contig:-NODE-3607-length-11404-cov-3.934934_pt1 | contig 11404 bp, 13 predicted proteins | sample MGYA00242990_ERZ507991 | MGnify/ENA primary metagenome ERZ507991 (study PRJEB26167, sample SAMN06115496) | human gut metagenome | host: Homo sapiens | place: China:Henan | collected 2015-05-07... | reverse complement strand
CCCTTTTGTCCCTTCGGGACATTTCCCCACACTGTGGGGAATCACCCTCCTCCGCCGAGCTGAGCCAGCTCGACCGCAGTTGCCTGCGGCTTGCATTTTACAGCCAGCATCATACTGCCTACCCTATCACAAAAATTTCACCGTTATCACGGCTTATCCATTGACAAATGTGGAAAAAAAGCGTATACTATAGGATATTATAAATGAGAACTTGTATCAGCAACATTTTTGGAGGCGTATTTGGGTGCTGTTGATACAGGGACAGAATGGGGGTAACCAATGGAAGAACGAAAGCCAGATAAAAAACCCATCATTTGGTATTGGGTCATTGCCATTGTCATTTTCTTGCTGTTAAATATGTTTGTATTTCCAAAAGTAATGCAGCACAATGTAAAAGAAGTGGGCTATGATACTTTTATCAGTATGATGGAGAACAAAGAAATCGGCTCAGTAGAAGTCGAAAGTTCTCAGATCACCTTTACCAACAAGGACGAAACAGAATACTATAAGACGGGTGTTCTGGATGACCCTGACCTTGTGAATCGGCTCTATGAATCCGGTGCAAAGTTCCAGAGTGAAATTGTCAGCACCGTTTCGCCGATTACGTATTTTTTGATTAGTTATATTTTACCAATTCTGTTGATTTTCCTGGTGTTCCGACTGTTTACGAAAAAGATGGGCGACCGGGCAGGCGGCAATTCCATGATGTTCGGCATGGGCAAGAGCAACGCAAAAATTTATGTCAAATCAACCACAGGAATCAAGTTCAAGGACGTTGCCGGCGAAGAAGAAGCCAAGGAATTGCTGACAGAAATTGTTGACTTCCTGCATAAGCCGGAACGCTATCAGGAAATCGGTGCATCGATGCCAAAGGGTGCACTGCTGGTAGGCCCTCCGGGTACTGGTAAAACCTTGCTGGCAAAAGCGGTTGCTGGCGAAGCAGATGTGCCGTTCATAATTATCAGAGTGTAGTCGCCGTCAAAATCGCTGCTTCTGTCAAGAAATCGCCGCAGTATGCATAAAACGGCATAGGAGACTACGGTAGAGATAACAAGTGTAAGCAGCGAAATATTTATGTAAAGCACCGAGTTGTGCCAGAGCGTGTTTGAGCCGATGTCAGCGGAAGAAACAGCATATTCGATGCCTGCAAAAAGAAAACATACAAAAAAGAAAACCAATCCGATCTTATAAAGCTCCGAAAGTTCTTTGCCGTGAAATGTGACATAAACCATAACAGCAGCGGAAATTATCCGTATCAGAAGCAGCAGAAACGTATTCAGCTCGGGAAGAAGGATAATAAGGGAAAAAAGGCTGCCGATAACAGAACCGATAACGCACCTGCCGTTTTTTATTGCCGAATGAGTCATTTTTGCGGTAGCTTTCAGCAGAAAAAAGTTGGCATAAATATTCGTGATGATAAGTATATCAATGTATATGTACATAAAAAGACCTCTGGAATATTTTGTTAATATAATTATAATCGGAGCTGCCTTAAAAAACTGTCGATTATGGGACAAATATTAAATTCGGCATATTAAATAAAAAAAGCCCCTCGTATCTTCCGAAGGACAGGCTTAACGTGAGTTTTGCTGTGTTCTTTTTTTATTTTTTGGGGGGAAGCCAACTTTTGTTTGAGGCTGTAAAAGACGTGTCCCATACCATAAATGGCAATGACTGTTACTATGGGCATTGTAACTGTAAAAAAGTATTTCTGACCCTGCAAATCATAGTTACGGTAAGTGTGCTTTGTTGTGTTCCGATACCCTTGGGAGCAGTCCGTGCTATGCCGACTTTTTGTGAATTATCGGCAGCAGTCAAAGCGAAAGTCAGCTTCCCAAAAATAAAAAAATAAAAAAGACTGCCGCAAAAAATGCGGCAGCCATTGATTGTTGTTATGAGAGAAGATTAACAAGGTAATTGATAAGATCCTTTATCTGCGGCTTTGAGAACTGAGCGTCAGCACCGACGGATTTGCCCTTTGCTATCATCTGTTCATTGATAAGTGACGAGAAAAGAATTACAGGAATATCTTTCAGAACTGCATCGTCCTTGATAAGCTTTGTAAGTCTGTGACCGTCCATTTTAGGCATTTCGATGTCGCTGATAACGGCGGCAATATCATCTGTTATCTTGTCGCCGCTGTCACGGTAGCTCTGAACATAGTCCCAAGCGTCCTGACCGTTTGAGAATGACTGGATATTGTAAAAGCCTATGTGTTCAAGTGAATCGGTTATCATTTTGTTGAGAAATTTTGAGTCGTCGGCAACGACAATACGCTTGTTTCCGACTACGGCATCAGGACGTGTAAGCCTGTCAATGCCTGTTGTATCAAGACCTGCCGAACGGTTGAGCTTTGAAACTATCTTTTCAAAGTCAAGGATAATGATAATTCTGCCGTTTACCTTTGCAACGCCTGTGGAAAGTCCGGCAGCTTCGCTGCTGCTTCCGTTGGCGATAGACGGCGGATCGGAAATATCAGACCATGAAATTCTCTGAATACCCTTTACCTTGCTTACATGGAAAGCCACCTGCATCTGATTGAATTCACAGATGATGAAGATGTCCTTGTCGGTTTTGGTGCATTGGGTATTGAGGACCTTATGCAGATCAATGACAGAAATAAGCTTGTCACGTGGAATGAAAACGCCCTCCACTTCTTCGGGAGCGTTCGGAACAGGAGTTACCTCCTGATTTATCATAATTTCAACGACCTTAGAGATGTTGATGCCATAGCAGCTGTTTCCAACTTCAAATTCAAGAAGTTCAAGTTCGTTAGTGCCGCTTTCAAGAAGAATATTTGTATCCATAAAAGTACCCCTTCCATCTTGTTGTTATTATTATACAATAAACATCTGTCAAAATCAATATATTTTTATATTTTTTTCGGATTTTGTGGCAGATTTTAATTCAGACCTTTCAGACGCTTTATCTGACGGACGTCCTGTCCCATAAGACAAAGCGTTGTGTAAACGCCGAATATTCTTGAAATAATGCGGTCGTTATACTTTTTCTGAAGCTCTTCAATAGTGAGATTAGTGTTGATTATAGTGGGAAGTCCAAGGTTTATGCGGCTGTTTATAATGTTGTAGGTAGCCGATTCGTAAAAGCCTGTGTTAAATTCCGAACCGAGGTCATCGAGAACAAGCAGCTCAGTATTTATCAGCAACTCCATTGTGTCCGAACCAGAGTCGGCGGCTCTTCCGAAATGCTCTTTTTCGATTATGGTAAGGTAGTTTATAAGCGAGCCGTAAGCAACGGTATAGCCTTTTTCGGCAGCCTCTTTGGCAATGGCAAGGGAAAGATGTGTTTTTCCGACACCTGTCTGACCGTACATAAAAAGGCTTTCCGATTTAAGGGAGAATCTCTTGGCGTAATTTGTACAGAAATCATATACCTGCGACATTATCTCATAGCAGTCCTGACCGTTTACGGCAGTTATGCCACGGTAAAAATCAAGTGAGAAGTGCTCAAAATCGCATTGCGGCATATTTGCCGATTCGTTAAGCTTGTCAATGGAATATTTATTCAGCAGCCTTGTAAAGCAGGAGCAGCGTTCACCGTTGACAAAACCACGGTCATTGCATATTTGGCAGGTGTATTTAGTGCTGAGATAATCGGCAGGGTAGCCGTGAGAGGTAAGAAGTGTTTCCGCAAGCTGCTGCCCCTGAAGATTTTGTTCCTTTATGCGGTTGAAATTTTCTTTGAAGTCACCGCTTTTGGAAATGATGAGCTTTGAGATCTCAACTATGGTCTGGGAAAGACGGCTGTATATCTCACGGATCTCAGGTATTTCCTTTTCGACCGCAGCCATACGGATACGCTGCTCATTTTCCGCATTGAAACGTCTTTGGTTAAGCTCGGCTTCGGCACGGTCATATATCTGTTTTTCGTAACTCATCGGCTCAGTCCTCCTTTACTTTCGGAATGTTGTTCATAGCGTGTTCAAGCAGCAGATTAAGGTCGTAAGAGTGTGCGCCTACACCATTCGGAGCGGCAGCAGCCGTCGGTACAGGAGCTTTGGGTGCTTTGCTTTGTGCATAACGCTCATTAAAGCTGTCTATCTCCGGAATAGTGCGGAGATTGTTTTTGAGCCACTCTTCGATTATTTTATTCATATAATTAAATGTGACCTTTCCCGTCGCATTTATAGTTTTTTCGTAGGCATATTCCACCATTTCAATGTTAGCGCCGCCTGCTGCCCAAAGATTTACAAACTCACGTTCCTTAGGTGTAAGGCTGCGGTTAAGTCCGAGCCTTGAAACGACCTGTCCCGCAAGTGAGTAATAATTCTGGAGCTGACGTATCTCGCTTTCAGCCTGTTCGTGTGTTGAAATGCCCTTGTCATTCCATGATGCAGCGATTTTTTCAACGAAGCCGATATTAGCCTTTCCGATAGATTTGCAGAAATCAACTATCATAAGAATAATATCCGTACCCATGGAATAATAATCATGCATCCAGATAAGAGTACGCTGCTCGGTATTTGTGAGTACCTTTCCGAAAAGGGTCTCTGTGCCTTTCATAAGGAATTCGACCTCTTTGGATTCGTTTATACGCTGAGCTATCTCCTTTGGAGAAAGCATTTTGGTAGAGCGTTCCATATTTCGCTGAGCGGACATTTCCGCAGGCTTTTGAGCAGGTGTTTCAGCAGGTGCAGCCTTGTTTTCGGCAGCTGCGACCGATACCTTTTCCGGCTGAATGACCTTGTCCGAACGGCATATGACGCCTACCTGTTCCCAGTATGACAAAGCGTCCTCAACGTCCTCCTCGCTCATCATCTTGTCAAGTCCCGCAGCAATATCGGCAGCGGAGTCGGAGGAAATGCATTTATGCCTTAATATGTAAAGCAAAACCTTTACAGCTTTGCCGTTTGCAAGCTTTATATAATCGTCAACAACGCAGTCAGGTACAGCGAAAGCACCGTCTGCAATGCTCCAGTTAATCTTGTAATTCATTTAAATAATACACCTCAGAATCATTATAACATATATTTTATAAAAATGCACTACTATCTTGACCAAAAATATTTTTTGTGGTATTCTTTTTGTGGGGTGAAAAACAAAGTCGAAAGGAACAGAGCTATGTCTGAAAATGAAATAAAAATTGAAGAAGCCGAGGAGCAGGTAGAAGAGGAAGCTCCCGTGCATGAGCCAAAACAGAATTATGTGTTTTATACAATAGTGTCCGTACTGCTGTTTTTTGCACTTTATTTCGGATACAAATTTGCCGTGGGCAAGCTTTTCAGAGATTACACGATGAAGGTGGACGGCTCGGCATTTTCTGCGGAGCAGCTTGAAAACATAAAAGAATTTGCGGAAATAGACAGTGATAATATATCTGATGTCCGTCTTGAACGTGTGAACAATAAAAGCACGGTCTTTATAACATATAAGGATATAGGCGATCCTGAGGAGTTTGCAGAAAATGTTATAATGTATGAATACGGAAATATCGCTGAGGATATTCGTACAGAGATCTATCCCCACGGCGACCGTACCGTTGAATATGTTTTTGCAGACAGCTATGTAAATATAGATGACCCGACAGTTTATTGTATGATATATGATTATAACGGGGAAAACTATGCGCAGTTCCGCTCGGAAAATATTACCTCGGAAATATCAGCACTTTTTATGGGTGCGGAAAAAATCTATAAAGAATAATTTTTATCGGTGCAGTGTATTTTTGTGCAATGCACCGATTATTTTTTGTTGCGGTTTATCTATTGACGGTTGTATATATAAATGGTATAATTAGATGATTATATATTTAGAAGTTGTCTTCATAAGAAATGTGTGCGGATTTTCGAGCATAATTTTGTTGCAGACAAGGCAAAAATCCGCAGGCGGGCTGTCGCTCGGCAAGAAATTTTAACGCAGTCTGCGGCAAAATTTGCCGAAAAGACGTGCATATATGCTTGTAAAGACAGGTTCTTATGTGATGAGGTTGTTAAAATAGAATGAAAAGCAAATTGATCGTTATTGACGGACTTGACGGAAGCGGAAAAACTACTCAGTTTGACATTATATCTAAACTTCTTGAAGAAAAGCACGATGTAAAGGCTATAAGCTTTCCTGAATATGATAAACCATCATCGGCTCTTGTTAAAATGTACCTGAACGGCGAGATCGCCAAAAATGCCGCAGAGGTAAATGCATATGCCGCTTCAAGCTTTTACGCAGTTGACAGATATGCAAGCTATAAGATTTATTGGGAAGAAAACTATAAAAACGGCGATGTTATCCTTGCAAGCAGGTATGTTTCGTCCAATGCGATACATCAGATGGGCAAGCTGCCTGAAAATGAATGGGACGACTATCTTAAATGGCTTGAAGATTATGAATATGGCAAGCTTGGACTTCCTCGTCCCGACTGTGTGATATTCCTTGATATGCCCGTTGAGATCTCCCAGCGTCTTATGACATCACGCTATAACGGCGACGAAAGCAAAAAGGATATTCACGAAGCAAATGTGGAATATCTTAAAGGCTGCCGCCGAACAGCTTTGTATGCTGCGGGAAAATGCGGCTGGCATATTGTTGAATGCAGCGGCGGAGATGAACCGCTCAGCGTTAAAGCCATTACGGATAAAATTATGTATATTATCAATAAAACTATATGATCGGTTTCCTAAAAGGAGCATAAAATACACAATGTTTGATTTCAGAAAAATTGAATTGAGCGATAAAGATTGGATAAAGGAGCTGCTTGCAAAATCTGATTTCCGCGGCTGCGAATATTCATTTGCAAACAATCTGGCGTGGAACAGACATTATGAAACCAAGATATGCAGATATAAGGACTTTTATATCTCAGGTTCAAGAAAAGAAGGACTTTATTTTACTTTCCCCGCAGGTGAGGGTGATTACAAGGAGCTTTTCACCGAGTTGAGAAAATATGCTGCCGAAAGCAACAGTCCTCTTGTAATTTCGTCCGTCACACCCGAAATGCTTCCCATATTTGAAGAGTATTTCCCCGATGAGTATACCGTTTCAAGCGACCCTGCCGATTATGATTATGTTTACAGGGCAGAAAATCTCCGTGAGCTTGCAGGAAAAAAGTATCACGGAAAACGTAATCATCTTAAAAGGTTTTACGAAAACAACTGGTCATATAACGTTATGACCGAAGCTGACTTTGATGAATGTATCGAGTTTGCCGTAAAAAACTATAATGACAGCAACGCATATGACAATGAGTCAAGCGTAGGCGAGCAGTTTGCGATAAATACCTTCTTCAATTATTTTAATGAGCTTGAGCTTATGGGCGGAGTGATAAGAGTAGATGGAAAGGTAGAAGGCTTTACAATCGGCAGCCGTATCAATTCCGATACAATGGATACCCATATTGAAAAGGCAAACAGCAAAATAAACGGTGCATACACAGCTGTTATGAACGAATTTGCAAAGTCTGCGTCCAATGATTTCACCTATATAAACCGTGAAGAGGATCTTGGCATTGAAGGGCTCAGACGCTCAAAGCGTTCCTATTATCCCGAATTTCAGATAGTAAAAAACGTAGTTACATTTAAGTAAAGTATGATAACTTTACAGACAAGAAAGGACATAAAAATATGATCTATGCATTTTTGGCAAATGGTTTTGAAGAAATAGAAGCAATTACAATTATTGATATACTCCGCCGTGCGGAAAAGGAAGTTATCACAGTAGGCATCGGAGATAATATTATCAGAGGTGCACACGGTATGGTAGTTGTTGCTGATACGCAGGACAATATGATAGAGCTTGATGATAAGCTGGAAATGATATTCCTTCCGGGAGGAATGCCGGGAACTCTTAACCTTGAAAGATCAGCTGTCGTACAGTCTGCGATAGACTACTGCGTTGAAAATGATAAATATATTGCTGCAATTTGTGCCGCACCGTCTATACTCGGACATAAGGGTATCCTTGACGGAAAGAAAGCCTGCTGCTATCCCGGATTTGAGCAGGAGCTCAAAGGTGCAGATGTTAATTATGATGCAGTTAATGCTGACGGAAAGATCGTTACTTCAAGAGGTGCAGGTACTGCAATAAAGCTTGCACTTAAACTTGTGGAGCTTTTCACTTCACCTGAACGCAGCAAATTAATGGGAGATTCGCTTGTATGCCTGTAAGCCCTGAAAAAAACAGATTTGATATAAGAGAGCATAAGAAACAGCTCCGTGCAAAATTCAAACAGCTTCGCATTGATATGACAGACGAGGTGAAGCAAAAGCTTGATGAAAGCATTACAAAGCGTTTTCTGAGCCTTAAAATTTATAAGGAATGTAAAACGCTGCTCTCATATGTTTCAACAGCTATTGAAGTTGATACTATGCAGATAATTTCAGCTGCCCTTGCCGACGGAAAAAAGGTCGCTGTCCCAAAATGCGTTGACGGTACAAGGGATATGATCTTTTATGTTATAAAATCAACAGATGACCTTGAACCGGGAGCATTTTCGGTGCTTGAGCCTGTCCCCGAAAGATGTGACGAGCTGACCGAATTTGACGGAGCGGTGTGTATAGTTCCTGCCCTTGCCTATGATATGGACGGGTTCCGTCTTGGCTATGGAAAAGGCTATTATGACAGATTTCTTTCGGCTCATAAGGGACTTTATAATGTTGGAGTAGAGTATTGCTGCTGTACAGTCCCTAAGCTGATAAGAGGAAGATTTGACATTGCCGCACAAATGCTGGTTACAGAAAAATATACGAAAAAACTAAGCTGAGGAGGGTGCAAATGGATAACAAGAATATGGAAAACAGCTCTGCGTCCCTTGATGACATTTTAAATAGTATACCTGATGATAAAACCGGACCCGAAGAGATTCGGAACGAGTCTGAAATTCCCACAGAGGAAAATGCTGAACAGCCTGCTGCCGATACAGAAACAGATCCGGAAAACGAAGCAGACAGTGCTGAACAGCCCGATACATCAGATGAAGTACAAGATGACGAGCCGAACGCAGAAAACGAAGCTGATGTTCAGGAAGAACAAGAACCCAAAGAAAAATCCCGTCCAAAGAAAAAAAGACGCAAAAAGAAAAGTCACGGACGATTTGTTTTCGGTTTGCTGCTTACAATAATTATTGTAGGTGTTTCAGTTGTCTGTGCCGTGTATATACTTAAATTTTCAAAGGAACTGCTCGGTATTGATAAGTCAGATGTGGAGATAGTTGTTGAGATACCAATGAATTCCGGCACGGCTGATATTGCCGATGTGCTTTACAATGAGGGTATCATTGATAATACATATCTTTTCAGATTCTTTTCAAAGATAAAGGGTACGGACGGCACTTATGTTGCAGGACCTCATACAATGTCGCCTAAAATGACATACGGCGATATGGTCGAAGAGCTGCAGAAGGGTGCGGTTGACGAACGTGAATCGGTAGATATAGTTTTCCCGGAGGGAATAACTCTTTTTGATGCGGCACATAAGCTTGAAGATAAGGGTGTGTGCGGTGCAGATGAGTTTATCCGTGCGTTCAATACCTCCGATTACGGCTTTGATTTTGAAGAAAAGGTAAAGGTAAGCTCCCTTAAATTCTATAAAATGGAAGGATACCTTTTCCCCGATACATACAGTTTTTATGTTGATGAAGATGCCCGTATCGTTGCAAAGAAATTCTGCCGCAACTTTGAAGCGAAAATAACTCCCGATCTTTACGGACGAATGAACGACCTTGGTATGGATCTTGAAGAAACACTTACTCTTGCATCAATGGTTCAGGCTGAAGCGCAAAGCGTATATGATATGAAAAGGGTAGCGTCGGTTTTCCTGAACAGACTTAATAACCCTGATGAATATCCGCTTCTCCAGTCCGACCCTACAAGAAAGTATGTTGAGGATATAATCAAGCCAAATATCGAAGTTCCGTCCAAAGCAATGTTTGAAGCATATGATACCTATACAGGCGCAGGACTTCCTCCGGGACCGATATGCAATCCCGGACTTGACGCAATAAATGCGGTCCTCTATCCTGCCGAAACAGATTATTATTATTTCTGTGCAAATGTTGAAACAGGCGAGGTGTTCTATGCAAAAACTCTTGACGAGCATAACGAGAACCTTGTTCTTGCAGGACTTGCATAAAAATTTTTCAAAGCGAGGATTTAAATTTATATGGATATAAATAAACTTGAGGTTTTATCTCCCGCAGGGGATTATGAACGCTTTAAGGCTGCTATTGATTATGGCGCAGATGCAGTTTATCTCGGCGGACAGGCTTTCAGTATGAGAGCCGCACCTCAGAATTTTACTCACGAAACATTGAAATCAGCCGTTGAAGAGGCTCACGCAAAAAATGTTAAGGTATACCTTACCTGCAATACATTGCCGAGAAATAATGAGATACCGCAGTTTCAACAGTTCATTGAAGAGGCAGTTGACAGCAAGGTCGATGCAGTTATTGTAGCAGACCTTGGACTTATGGCTCTGATAAAAAAATATGCTCCCGATATGGAGATCCATATGTCAACTCAGACAGGTATCGTAAATTATGCAACAGCAAATGAGCTTTACAATATGGGCGCAAAGCGTGTGGTTCTTGCAAGAGAGCTTTCACTTGATGAAATTGCCGAGATAAGAGCAAAGACACCTGATGACCTTGATATTGAGGTGTTTGTACACGGCGCAATGTGTATGTCATTTTCGGGAAGATGTCTGCTTTCGTCATACCTTACAAACCGTGACGCAAACAGGGGAGAATGTGCCCAGCCCTGCCGCTGGGGTTATCATCTTATGGAAGAAAAGCGTACAGATGAGTTTTACCCTATATATGAGGACGAAAAGGGAACATATATCCTTAATGCCAAGGATCTTTGTATGATAGATCATATTGACGAGCTTGCAAAAGCAGGCGTTATGAGCTATAAGATAGAGGGGCGTGCAAAGTCGTCCTACTATGTGTCAATTGTTACTAATGCATACCGTATGGCAATGGATATATACAAAAAAGACCCGGACAATTTCAAGCTTCCCGATTGGGTACGGGATGAAGTGTTCAAGGTAAGCCACAGAAAATACTGCACAGGATTTTTCTATGGACACCCTAAGGACAGCCAGTATTACGAAAACAGCGGATATATCCGTGAATATGATGTTGTTGCCATTGTTGACGAATGTAAAGACGGAAAAATATACGCAACACAGCGCAACCGTTTCTGTAAGGGTGATACAGTTGAGATAATCTCACCGGGTGAAAAGTTTGATACAATGGTTATTGACGAGCTTTATAATGAGGAAGGCGAGCTTATCGAAAATGCAAATCACGCAATGATGAAGCTTGTTATCCCCTGCGAAAAGAGCTATCCGACAAATGCGATTATACGAATGAAAAAGTAAGAACCTGTCTTCACAAGCATATGCGCACGTCTTTTCGGCAAATTTTGCCGCAGACTGCGTTAAAAATCCTTGCC
>ENA-ORCP01003601-ORCP01003601.1-human-gut-metagenome-genome-assembly--contig:-NODE-3601-length-11428-cov-4.520835_pt1 | contig 11428 bp, 8 predicted proteins | sample MGYA00242990_ERZ507991 | MGnify/ENA primary metagenome ERZ507991 (study PRJEB26167, sample SAMN06115496) | human gut metagenome | host: Homo sapiens | place: China:Henan | collected 2015-05-07 | study... | reverse complement strand
TGTAATCGAAATAAGCCATCAGGATAGGCACGTTGGCTTTCTGTGCAATATAGTAAAATCCCTTCTTCCAGTCATTCACCCGCTTGCGTGTACCTTCAGGAGTTACGGCCAGCTGGAATTCTTTCCGCCGATTGAACTGGCCAACCATCTGGTCCGTCACCGAAGTCCGCTTACTGCGGTCAACAGGTACTCCGCCCAACCAGTCGAACAACAGGTTGAACGGAAAAAAGAACCATTCCTTTTTAATCAGGAAACTGGCGTTACGGCCAATCGAGGTATAAAACAGTTTTCCTACGATAAAATCCCAATTGCTGGTATGCGGAGCCACACATATCACACATTTAGGCACATCCTCCACTACCGGCCCAAGTTTCCAGCCAGCCAAGCGAAGAAGTGCCTTACTTATAGCTTTCTTCATTCTTTACATTCTATTTGCTCAACTCTCCGATTTCAGTTGCTATTGCGTTTATTTCCGTTTGCAGGTCCGCCCGCAATTTACAATAATATTCTTTCACCCGTTTCTTGTTTTCTTTTCCGTCCGGACGGTTGGCACGGCGAATAAATTCATCTTGCATATCAAGTACTCTCGCCATCACCACGTCGGCTTTCTCCGAATTGACACCCGGAAGATACAGCTTACAAAACAAAGCTTCCGAAAACAAATCGCCAGCCACATAGCTGATGTCTTTCTTTAAAATTCTTCTTTTAGCCATAGTTGTTTACATTAAAATATCTACAAATCTACATAATTCATTCATTAAACAAGCCCTATAGTTGAAAAAAAGACAAAAATTCGTATCTTTGCCACCCTAAAATATCTGATTATAAACAAAATCGTTTATGGATAATACAACAACAACGCCAGAATATCTTTTCGAGAGCAGTTGGGAAGTATGTAATAAAGTTGGCGGTATCTATACCGTCCTTTCAACAAAAGCGCATACGTTGCAACGGTCGTTTAAAGATAAACTGATCTTTATAGGACCCGATGTGTGGGCCGATACAAACGCTCCCGACTTTATTGAAGATGATGTTCTGTTTGCTGACTGGAAAACTTATACGAAGACCACAGAAAATCTGAAAGTGAAAGTAGGCCGATGGAATGTCCCGGGGACACCACCTGTAATTTTAGTGGATTTCAAACCTTTCTTCAAAGAAAGAGATTCCTTTTTCTTCTCGATGTGGGAAAGTTTCCGAGTGGATTCGATCCATGCGTACGGTGACTACGACGAGTCTTGTATCTTCGCTTACGCGGTAGGTAAGGTCATCGAAAGTTTTTATCATTTTTACAAGCTGGAAAACAAAAAGGTTGCCGCTCTGTTCAATGAATGGATGCTGGGAATGGGTGCGCTCTACATCAAAAAACAACTCCCCGCCGTCGCAACGCTCTTCACGACACACGCCACATCTATCGGCCGTTCCATCGCCGGAAACAACAAAGCCCTGTATGCTTATATGGATGGCTACAACGGCGACCAGATGGCCGGGGAACTGAATATGGAGGCGAAACATTCGTTGGAAAAACAGACAGCCTTGCATGTGGACTGCTTTACTACCGTGAGCGACATCACTGCCCGCGAGTGCAAACAATTGTTGGACAAAGCACCGGACATCGTCACGCCGAACGGCTTCGAGCCCAACTTCGTCCCGTCCGACAAAGAATACGACAAGAAGCGTATGGCAGCCCGCCGCGACCTGCTCAACGTCGCAGAGAAACTGCTCGGATGCCCCATCTCACCGGATGCTTTCCTGGTTTCAACCAGCGGTCGCTACGAATACCGCAATAAAGGTATCGACGTCTTTATCGAAGCAATGAACCGGGTACGCACTTCCGGCAGACTCCAGCGCGAAGTCGTCGCCTTCATCATGGTTCCGGCTTGGGTACGCGATGCACGTGCAGACCTGAAAGAAGTCATCGACAAGAACATACGCACCACCTCCCCCATGCAAATGCCATTCGTCACGCATTGGCTGAATCAGATGGAACAGGACAAGGTGCTGAACTATATCTCCCATGCCGGCTTCACCAATTCAGCGACCGACAAGCTGAAGATCATTTTTGTTCCTTGCTACCTGGACGGACGCGACGGTATCCTCAACAAACCCTACTACGATCTGCTGATCGGTATGGATGCGACCGTCTATCCCTCCTACTACGAACCCTGGGGATACACTCCGCTGGAAAGTATCGCATTCGGGATCCTCCTCCGAGACGCAGTGCTTCTGCTCATACTTCAACGATTCACGTAGTTTGATTCTCGATTTGTATGTTCTGACCAGATACCATAAAAGAATGGCAGTCACTATCAGATAAATGAGATAGGCAAGAGGGGTTTTATAGTAAGGAGGCAATACGTGAATAGTCAGATGTACCTGCGGGCAAAGGGATTCTTCTTTCCCTTTGGGTTTAATCAGCAGATTGTACGTTCCGGCATTCAGGTTCGTATAAGTGATGATGGGCTGGCCGCGCGTACTGTTCCAGTCATCGGAGAAGCCTTCCAGTTTGTAAATGATTTCATCTTTATTCGCTGCCACGTAGTTGGAAGTGGCAAATTCAATGCTGAACATGGTCTGGTTTGCGTTCAGAGTGATCTCCCGGGTGTGGCATAAAGATTGCGTCAAAATGTCCGTTTCATCGCTGACTTTCACTTCGGAACCGTTTACGATGAGGCGGGAAAGGATGATTTTGTAGGGCTTCGGAGTAAAGTTAAGTTCCAGCTCATTGAACGAAAGCATACCTTGTGTGCCACCGAGGAATACTTCGCCATCTCGCGTTACACACAGTGCATTCTCATTGACTGCTGTCAACGGAAAGCCGTTTTCTGCGCTATAGTTCTGGAACTTCTCTGTTTTCTGATCGAAAATGGAGAACCCCTGGTTGGTGATAAGTATCAGTTTGCCGCTGACCGGGGATTCCTGCGTATCGTAGATACAATCGCTGACGAGTCCGTTCTTATCTTTGTCGAAGTTCTCGAAGTCATTGCTGGCAGGGCGATACAGGTCGAGTCCACTTCCTGAAGTGGAAAACCAGAGATTGCCCTTATTGTCTTGCATGATGTTGTTCACATTGTTGTTGCTGAGGCTGTGCGGTTGTGCCACGTCGTGCCGGTAATTGGTCAGCTTGTTGGTATCGAAACGGTAGGTGAAGATACCTTCGCCCGTGGCGGCAATCCAGAGTGTGCCATTGTTGTCTACTTCTACATCGGCCACCATGGTTATTTTGCGCCCTTCTTTGGTGTCTTTGAAGAGTTGCCGGCATTTTCCACTTTGGGGATCAAACAAGCATACGCCATTCTGGGTGGCGACAATTAACTGGTCATGATAAGGTGCTATGTCACGAACAATGTTGGATGGAAGCGTTTCCGGATTGCCTTCTTCCATGAGGTAATGGGTGAATGCTCCTGTACGGATATCGAGCTTGTTCAGTCCACCGAGATGAGTACCAATCCAGATGATTTCTTTGGCAGGATCATAATAGAGGGCTTTTACATTGCTGTGGGAGATACTATTATTCCCCTTTCCGGCAAGGTACCATTTGAACTCACGTGTGCGGCGGTTATAGAAATTAAGTCCGCCACCTTCTGTACCGATCCATAGGTTGCCGTTCTTATCTTCAATGGTACGCCCCACTACAGGACTACTCAGACCCTCTTTCTCGTTTCTGGAGGCTTTATACCGGGTGTAGATTTCATATTCAGGATTGAAGTAATTGACACCACCAAAGTAAGTGCCCAGCCATAGTGTCCCCTGATTATCCTTTACGATGCACCAGATAGAGGAGTGGGTAAGGCCTTCATTCTGCATGTCGTTGGAAGTATGGTTCTGGAAAAGTCCTGTTGTCTTGTTATAGCGGTTCAGACCGTTGAAGGTTCCTATCCAGATATTGCCAAGATTATCTTCGCAACAAGCTCTTACGAAATCAGAAGATATACTGTGCGGATTCTTCGGGTCGTTTCGCAGGTTCTCAATAGTTCCGTCTGTTTTTATCCGGAAGAGTCCTTTCTCCCAGCTGCCTATCCATAATTCGCCTGAATTGTCCTGGTAGATGCTGGTAATGTTTCCTTTTTCAATGGGATGGGTGACTTGATGTCCGTCTATTTTCAAGTTGAAGACTCCTTCGCTGGTGGTTCCTATCCACATATGTCCTTTATCCTCGAACATACAGGAGATCTCGATATTTTCTCCCGCCATCTGATAGTAGAGGTCGAAGTTGTCGGTCTGTTCATTGTAGCGGTAGATTTCATTCTTTTTTCCGATGAACAGGCCGTTTTTATAATAGATGCTGTTAATGTTACCTTGAAGGAGAGTCGTAAAGCGTTGTGTAGTCAAATCGAACTGGGCAACGCCTTCGGTACAGAGCAGATAGATTTTACCGTTTTGATCGCCTGCCATGCGCAACACGGTATTGCAGAAAAGGCTGTAAGGGTTGTTTTTGCTCAGTTTATAGGTTTGTATATCATTACCGTTGTAGCGGTTCAAACCTTCACGCGTACCAATCCACAAGATACCGTTCTCGTCAATGTACAAGCTGTTGACGCTAAACTGAGATAAACCGTCATCGGTTGTCAGATGATTGAAAGTAATATTCTGGCTGTGTAGGTTTGCTGTAGCTATGCTTACTAAGACAAGAAACAGCGTTCTGATAAACTTTTGCACTTCTCCTCCGGTATTTTTAAGGTTTCAAACACAAATATAAGGCGTTTTGCTTAAAGGGGGGAAGTTTATTATCTGATTTTTATGGTTATGTCTGTTTAAATGTATAATTTTGGGCGTTTGTCGGACGAATTTGGACTTTTTCATTGATGAGGAAGACGTATATTTGCATACTAATTTTAAATCTATATATAGAATATCATGAACAACCTTCAATCCATTGTATCCCATTTTAATACGAAGGGTACAGTTAATGAAATCCAGCCTTTAGGCAGCGGGCTGATTAACGACACGTATAAAGTGACTACTCTTGAAGCAGATGCCCCCGACTATGTATTGCAACGTGTGAACCATGCTATTTTCCAGAATGTGGAGATGTTGCAGGCGAACATTGAAGCCGTAACCCGGCATATCCGCAAAAAACTTGTGGAACAAGGTGCGGATGATATAGATCGTAAAGTGCTCTCTTTTATTCCTGCCGATACCGGAAAAACGTATTGGTACGATGGTGAAAACTATTGGCGTATCATGACATTCATTCCTAATGCAAAGACTTATGAGACGGTGGATGCAGAATATTCTTATTATGCCGGTGTAGCTTTTGGTAATTTCCAGGCAATGCTTGCGGATATTCCTGATGAACTGGGAGAGACTATTCCTGATTTTCACAATATGGAGTTCCGTCTGAAACAACTTCGTGATGCGATAGTTGCGGATGCGGTTGGCCGGGTGAAAGAAGTGGTGTACTATCTGGATGAAATAGAAAAACGTGCTAAAGAGATGTGCAAAGCTGAACGCTTGTATCGCGAGGGCAAATTGCCAAAACGTGTATGTCATTGCGATACGAAGGTGAATAATATGATGTTTGATGAAGAGGGCAAGGTGCTTTGCGTCATTGATCTTGATACGGTGATGCCTAATTTTATCTTCTCTGATTTCGGCGATTTCCTTCGTTCTGCAGCCAATACAGGTGCCGAGGATGATGAAAATCTGGATAATGTGAATTTCAATATGGAGATATTCAAGGCGTTTGCAAAAGGTTACCTGGAATCTGCGAAAGTCTTCCTGCTGCCGATAGAGGTTGAGAACCTGCCATATGCAGCTGCATTATTCCCCTATATGCAATGCGTTCGTTTCCTGGCGGATTATATTAATGGTGACACTTATTATAAGACTAAATATCCTGAGCATAATCTTGTACGTACAAAAGCGCAGTTCAAACTGTTGCAGAGTGTGGAAGAACATACACCGGAAATGCAGGAGTTTATAAAGTCATCATTGGGCTGACCGTTTGAACCGTTTTTTAGCAACATACTAACATGAGTAAAATGTCTTTTGCTGACATTTCCCGGAAATCGGCAGTTTGGTTAATAGCTCTGCTTTGTGTTTTCCCCTTGTCTGCAACTAACCCCCAAAAGAAAGAAATGAAAGAGTTGAATGTAAAAAAAGTAAGTCTGGCTAATGTAGCAGTAGAGAATATTCCTGCTTTGTTGGATAAAGAAAAGGTGGCTTTTCAGTCGATCAATACGGTGAATTGGAAAGCATTCCCTTATCAGCCGGAGGTGCAGTTCCGTATAGCTCATACGGATGATGCGATTTTGGTTCATTACAAAGTAAAAGAAGCCAGTGTGCGTGCTGTAGCTGCCGGAGATAACGGTGCAGTATGGGAAGATGCTTGTGTAGAGTTCTTTTCTATTCCTGCCGGAGATGGAATTTATTATAATGTAGAATGTAACTGTGCCGGAACTCTCCTGATTGGTGCCGGTGCCGGACGTGAAAACCGTGAACATGCCCCGCAAGAAGTGATGGACAAAGTGCAACGCTGGTCTTCTTTAGGACGCCAGTCTTTTGAGGAACGTGTGGGAGAGTGTAACTGGGAACTGGCATTGGTTATTCCATATTCTGCTTTTTTCAAGCATCAGATCACCAGTCTTGACGGAAAGACGGTTCGTGCCAATTTCTATAAATGCGGTGATAAACTACAAACGCCTCACTTCCTTTCTTGGAATCCTATTGGTCTGGAAAAACCTAATTTCCACTGTCCCGAATTCTTCGGCACATTGAACTTTGAGTAATTATTTCCAGTCTTTCAAATTATAACTTGCTTCTACCGTCCTTTCTATATCATCGGGAAGGGCGGGGAAGAAGTCTATCCCTGTGATCCGCTCCACTTCGTCCACAGTGTTTACATAAGAGTCCAGCGGATTGTTCCCTTCATTATTTTTATAAATAAAGCCGATGGCTTTCGGTTTCTTGTGCAGAGAAAGTATCACCTTAAAGAAAGCATCCGGTACGGCAACTTTATGCTCGCCTATGGTCTGTGGCTTCCGGTCATAGAAGATAGGACCGGCTACAATGTAAAGGCAACTGTCTTTTTTCACCCACTTGCGGCATTTCTGTTCCAGCTCGTTCCAGTCGCCCCGGTTTAGATTGTGGTGCTGGGGGCAGATGTTAGTCATGTAGAAGCTCTCTATCATGGCTTCGCGATCCCATTTGTTATCACCTGCCGGACAAAGATGCCCACGATCCCAGCCACTACCTTTATAGTCTTGTGTGGTGACTGCTTTGCTCTTGGGCAGATCAGGGTCGGGACGGAAGTTATTGATTCGCTCGGTATTTTCTTTTAAACGTTCGGGAGTCAGTTTCCAAGCTACCCAGTTTGCTATACGGGTGTTGGAGTTATAGGATACGAGGTATCCGGTGCGCTGTAGAAGTATTTCGGGAGTACTTGGGGCAGTTGTTTGCTTGATGTATATATCGGAATTTTTTGGGGTACTCTGAACGGTGACTTCTGTCTGTTCAGGGCCGGCGGTCTTTTCTTTAGAATTCGTTGTCTGATAAGCGGTAACGATGCCGCATATGATCAGGACAATCAGGAGCACCAGTTGTTTCTTGCTATTCGTTTGTTTCTTCTTCTTTTTTCTCATAATTGAACGGGTAAGGTGGTGCAAAGATAACAAAAAAGGCGGACGAGTAAACCCGACCGCCTTCTGAATAAGGAGTATTCTTTTATTTTACAATGCCTTTAGACTCGCGTACGAAGTTAAGGATATTGTGTATTTCGTCACTCATCGGCACTTGGTCTTCAATCTTTTGCAAAGCATCCTGTATGCTGAAATTACCTTGGTAAATCAGACGGTAAGCATTTACGATATGACGCAGAATGCGGTCTGTTACCTGATGCTTGTGCTGTAGCACAACAGCATTAATGCCATGATAACCGGCCGGATTACCATTCATGATCACATAAGGAGGAACGTCTTTCGCAATGCGGCATCCTGACTGGATCAATACCCAGCTTCCGATGTGGCATTGTTGTTGCAAAATGACATTACTACTCAGAATGGTGCAATCACTAATACGACAATCACCGGCTACAATAGTCTTAAGTCCTAATACGCAGTGGTTACCTACCTGCACGTCATGACAAAGGTGTACACCATCCATCAGAAAGTTCTCGTTTCCGATACGTGTAGCATCTCCTTCATGTGTAGCGCGGCTCACAACTACATTTTCGCGAATGTCGTTCTGGTCACCGATGATCAGCAGACTCTTCTCGCCCGTATAATGGAAATCCTGCGGGACGGTACCGAGTACGGCGCCATGATGCACTTTGTTCTTTTGCCCCAGGCGTGTACCGTCAAGAATACGCGCACCGGACATGATAATACAGTCATCTCCAATCTCTACATCGCCTTCGATATATGCAAAAGGCTGGACCGTTACATTCTTGCCGAGCTTTGCGGCAGGATCTACAAATGCTAATGGACTTATCATGTTTTTCAATCTTGAATTATGAATTATGAATGATGAATTAGCTATGCAGTATCATAGCGCAGCCAATTCATAATTCATAATTCATCATTTATAATTAATTAATTCTTCCTTCCTCCTCCGAGCGCCTGGTACAGGCTGATAACAGCTTGCATACGGTCGAAAGTGTCGGATACCTCGGAAGTTTGTGCACTGAGGTAAGATTGCTCAGCAGAGAGAACTTCCAGATACGTTGACGTGCCTAAGTTAAACAATTCTTTTGTATCTTCCGCAGCTTTACGGGCAGAATTTACCTGAATCTCGCGAGAAATGGCTTTTTCGGAGGTCATTTGGTATTGATACAAGGCATTGCTCACTTCATTTCCAGCTTTCAGCAGAGTGGTCTGGAACTGGATTTTGGATTGCTCTTCCTGTGCTTTGGCCTGTTTCAGACGGGCGATATTAGCACCGCGATAGAACAGCGGTTGAGTCAACGATCCTATAGCGGAAGCCAGTAACTTGCCCGGATTCACAATTGCAGAACCTGCACTGTTAGTCCATCCTGCCGAACCACTCAAAGTAATCTGCGGATAGAAAGCTGCACGTGCACTGTTAGTATCGTAATAACTTGCAGCAAGAGACATCTCGGCAGCTTTTACATCGGGACGGTTAGACAACAGTTGCAAAGGAATACCGGCTGAGAATTCTGTCGGCAATTGTTGGTCTTCCAGTACACCACGTTCTATTTCCTGTGCCGGCTGATTCAGCATCAGGCAAAGGGCATTTTCTGTTTCGCGAATGCTTTGACGCATGCTGGGCAGAGATGCCAATACCTGTGCGTAAGCTGCACGGGTTTGTTCTACTCCGGCAGAAGTCGTATTGTATATGCCTGCGTCCTTCATTGCTTCTACGGTTTCCACATTCTTTTTCAGGATATCGGCTGTGGATTCTGTAATCTGCAACTGGCGATCGAGCATCAACAATGTGTAGTACATATTGGCTACATTGGCGATGACTTGAGTTTGAACAGCTTGTTCATAGAACTGTGTCTGTTTCAGAGATACTTGTGCACCACGTTTCGGATTCAGTATCTGACCGAACAGGTCTATCTGCCAGCTTGCTGTAACAGGAAGTGAATAGGTCTGCGTAGCTTTTCCCTTATCCCAACTGCTAACGGTTCCCTGCGGAGACAATGCCAGTGTGGGAGCATAAGCCAGACGCGCAGACATAAGGGCAGCTTCTGCTTTCTTCACATTCAAAGCGGCGCTACGCAAATCGGGGTTATTAGCAAGTGCTTGTTCGATGAGCGCTTGCAACTGAGGGTCGGTGAATACTTCCCTCCAAGGCAGGTTACCGAAGTTTGCTGTATCCGCAGCCAGCGTATCGTTTACAACTGTTGTGTCGCGATACAGTCCGGCAGCCGTAATATCTTCGGGTCTGTCGTATGATTTGTAGATGTGGCAGCTGCTCAGAAGAGCAGTTGCACACATCAAAGTTATAATCTGTTTCTTCATAATCTTTCTATATTAATGAAGAATGATGAACGAAGTCCTCCATTCTTCATTCTTAATTTACTTCGTGTATTGCTCAATTTCAGGTTCTGCGTCAGAGTTATCCACATCTGTCCATTCCATCGGTTTAATCTTCTCCTGCAGGTATTGGAATGCAACGAACAGGGCCGGTACAATAAAGATCTGCAGAATCATACCGATTAACATACCACCGATGGCAGAAGTACCCAGCGTACGGTTACCATTAGCACCTGCACCGGATGCCAGCATTAATGGAATCAAACCGACAATCATGGCCAGTGATGTCATCAAGATAGGACGCAGACGAGCTGCGGCACCCAATACGGCTGCCCACGTTATACTCATACCCATCTTACGACGGTCGAGAGCAAACTCAATAATCAAGATGGCATTCTTCGCCAACAGACCCATCAACATGATCAATGCAATCTGCATATAAATGTCGTTCGACATGGACCCCATTATCATCTTCAGAATAGAGATATTGCCGATGGCACTCATACCGTTGACGAACAAGAAGCTACCCAACAGACCGAACGGAATAGACAGCAGTACGGCAAGCGGCAGGATATAACTTTCATACTGTGCACTCAACAACAGGTAGACGAATACGAAGCAGAGTACGAAGATTAATCCTGTGGTACTACCACTGGTTTCGGCCTCTTCACGTGCCATACCTCCCAATTCGTAAGCGAAACCGGCAGGCAGGTTCTCTTTGGCAACCTCGGCGATAGCAGCCAGTGCCTGACCGGAAGTATATCCGGAAGCAGGAGCAACCATTACTTTCATAGAGGTATACAGGTTGAAACGACTGATAATGTCAGGTCCATATACCTTCTTGATGGAAACGAACTGAGTAATCGGGGCCATTTCATTGCCGTTGCGCACCTTGATGCTGGATAATGATTCCAGATTCTTGGTTGCTTCCGGCTCTGCCTGAACCATAACACGGTACATCTTACCGAAACTGTTGAAGTTAGAAGCATACAGACCGCCGAAGTATCCCTGCATAGTGCTGAGGATGTCGCTTGGACTGATGCCTGCCTTCTTACAAGCTGCAGCGTCGATGTCCAGCATGTACTGCGGGAAGTTCGGGTTGAAGCTCGTCTTTGCGGAGTTAATTTCCGGACGTGCTTCCAGTGCGGCATTGTAATCTTTTACTACGTCGAAGAAGTGGTTCAGGTCACCACCGGTCTTATCCTGCATGTTCAACTCGATATCGCTGGATGCAGAGTAACCCGGAATCATAGGAGGAGCAAAGAACAGTACCTGTGCTTCCTTGATAATCTTCTGTGCACGCATAAAGAGCGTGATGTAAACAATATTAGAGTTTTGCATTGTGGAACGTTCTTCCCAGTTCTTCAACTTGATGATGATAGAACCGTAAGAAGGTCCTTGTCCACCGATGAAGCTATAACCGGAGATCACTGTACGTGATGCAACGGCTGGTTCGGCAGCCACAAGGCTGTCCACGCGATGCAACACTTCTT
>ENA-ORCP01003598-ORCP01003598.1-human-gut-metagenome-genome-assembly--contig:-NODE-3598-length-11434-cov-3.921546_pt1 | contig 11434 bp, 10 predicted proteins | sample MGYA00242990_ERZ507991 | MGnify/ENA primary metagenome ERZ507991 (study PRJEB26167, sample SAMN06115496) | human gut metagenome | host: Homo sapiens | place: China:Henan | collected 2015-05-07... | reverse complement strand
AAGACTATTGGAAATATGCTCACTCACTGTAGCACGCTTAACATCAAATAATTAATCGCATCTTCAACAGTCATACATGGAGCACACTCCTACAACTTAAAACTTACTGCACTTTTTCACTAAGTTTTAATTCCCTATAGTTGCATATCAAACTCCGAAAAAATAAAGACGACCAGTCTTATCATAAAACCAATCATCTTTATTTATTCGTATATTGTATTTTGTATCTCATCCTTTGGACAAAATCGAATCGTTTCTACGTTCTCTCTAAACCGGAAGTTTACGGTCTACCACTATTAGTTCATAAAAATATGCATCAGAAATCCGATTAATACGCAAACAACAAATGTTATCAGTGCACTACCTATAACTAAAAAAAACTTCTGATATGGGCGTTTACCTATTTCTCTCTGCTTTTGTATATCATCCAATAGTTTCCCCTCAGAAAATGCAACAATTTCTTTATAGGTTTGAACATCATTATCTTTTTTTACCTTTTCAACCTGAACGGCAAAGTACATAGAGAGTGCCCAAATGATTCCCCAAGGGATGAATGCCCAAACGCCAAGCCACATAAATAGCGGAACTGCCGAAACTGCAGTGACAATCAGCATTTTAGTGTAGATTTTTCCATAGCGGTTCATTTTCCCAATTTGAGATTGTTTGTCTTGAAACATAAACTCGATCGGCTAACTCCTCTTGGGATAATTGTACTTCCTGACGATGTTTTTTATTTGTTTTCCGAGTTCCATCTCTTCACCTCCTAGTATACTCATACTAATCAAAAAGTCATATTTGGGCTATCAAAGAACATTGACATCAAGGTTTTTAGCGTGTCAAAAGTCTTTTACATTCCAGGTCGGCGATATAGCAAGTTCTTTGTCCTCACTTTTCGGATTCACAACCCTCTATAAAAATGCCAATATTCTCTCCACTACAAACACCGTCACACAGGCGGCGGCAGCTACGACTACCAGCCCTTTTTCACGAATACCAAGGATAACCGCTACGACAAATCCTGCGATCGCACTGATAACACTTTCCGTACTGTAGAAAATCGCCGGAAGGGTAAGTGCCGTCAGGCAGGCATATGGCACATAGTATAAAAACGAACTTAAAAACTGATTCTCTATCTTTTTCCTGAATAACACCAATGGCACCGCACGGATCAGATATGTGACAACCGCCATTGCGATAATATATGTATATACACTCATCTCTATTCTTCTCCTTTTTTCTTAACCGGTGCAACGATCGCACCGATTGCTGCTGCCGCTACTGTACATATAACGATCGATATTCCGGTCGAGATAAAGTGGAATATCGGAACATAATATAAAAGGATACTGAACAAAGCTGCCACGCATACCACAAATAACACAGATTTTGACTTCTTGGCAACCGGAACAACGATCGCCACGAACATGCCATAAAGTGCAAGACTGAGTGCGCTGCACACAGACTTTGGAAGCAGCCCGCTGGCTACTGCTCCGGCAAATGTACCACCGCCCCAGCCAAGGATCGGAAGGATCTGAAGTCCTAACATATACGGAAAGGTCACCTCTTTAAAATATCCCATTGCAACTGCAAAAATCTCATCTGTATTTGCAAATGCGATGATCAGACGCTTCCAAATGCCTACATCGTCAGCTAACTTCTGCGTAAGTGAAAGACTCATCAGACCATATCTCAGATTGATGATAAGCTGGGTGAGGATCACCTCAAGGATCGTTCCTCCGGCAATGATGATCTGAAGTCCGGCAAACTGACCGGCACTTGTAACATTTGTAACGCTGGTAAGAACTGCCTGAAAGACACTGAGTCCGCCTTTGATCGCAAGAATACCAAAACTAAAACTAACTGCAAAATACCCCAGGGCGATCGGGATTCCATCCTTCAGCCCGTTTCTAAATTCATTCATTTGTACTACTTACTCCATATTACTTTTTTCATAATCAACCTGCATCAGACACAAGCCCTGTGGTGGTGCGGTCGGCCCTGCGAGCTGTCTGCACCGGCCTGTAAGCACCTCTTCCATGTATGCCGGTTCCATTCTGCCTGCCCCGACCTCTACCAGAGTACCGGTCAGGATACGAACCATATTCTGTAAGAATCCGGCTCCGTGGAAATCAAGAATCACATAATCGCCATCTTCCTTAATATCGATCGCAAATAACTTCCGAACCGTCGATTTCTTCATCTGCTTATTGCCACAGAAGCTCTTGAAATCATGTTCACCGACCAGATAAGCTGCTGCCTTTCGCATCCGTTCACAGTCGATCGTCTCACCCTCATCCAGAGTCCAGACGTATTTCCGGTCAAATACCGGCTTCAGCCTGCCACGATAGATCGTGTAACGGTAATGCTTGCCCTTTGCATTAAATCTTGCATGAAAGCGTTCTGCTGCCGGAGTAACCTCCAAAATGCAGATATCATCCGGCAGATAATGATTCATATAATCCCGGATCTCCTCCGGTGTCTTATCTGTCGGAACCGGGCCGCTTGCGACCATTGCCCTTGCATGCACACCTGCATCGGTTCTTCCCGCTCCGTTGATCCGTACTTCTTCGCCTGCCATCAGGGAAAGCACTGATTCGATCTTTCCCTGTATGGTCACAACGTCTTTTTTATGTTCCCACCCATGATATCTCGTTCCATCATAGGCGATCAGAAATCTGTAATTCTGCATAATCGTTTCCTTTTCTACACGGCGTTTATATCCTTGATCGTGCCATTCTCATAATCTCTCGCATTGTCCAGTGTGGTACGGCTGATTGCTTCCAGTGCTTCTTCCGTCAGGAAGCCCTGATGGGAGGTTACGATGACATTCGGGAATGACAGCAGTCTTGCCGTGATCGAGGATTCCAGAATATCATCCTCACGATTCTCAAATACATTATTTGTTTCTTCCTCATACACATCCAGACCGATACCGAAGAATTTCTTATTCCGATTTCCCGTGATCAGATCCTCCGTCTTGATCAGTGCGCCTCTCGATGTATTTACAAGGATCACATTACCCTTCATCTTATTGATCGTCTCTGTGCAGATCATATGGTACGAATCATCTGTCAGCGGACAGTGAAGGGAGATCAGATCACTGGTCGATAACAGCGTATCCAGATCCACATACTCTACAAAATCCAGGGATGGATTCCGGTACATATCATATGCCTGAACCTTCATACCAAATCCATGACAAATCCGGCACATAGCCGCTCCGATCTTACCGGTTCCGATGATACCCGCGGTCTTGCCATAGAAGTTCATACCTGTAAGACCTACCAGACTGAAATTATTCTCACGAACCTTGATATAGCTCTTATGGATTCTTCTGGTAACCGCAAGTGCCAGTGCCATCGCATGCTCTGCAACCGCCTCCGGTGAATAACCCGGAACACGGAGCACCGTAATACCACAACGGTTTGCTGCATCCAGATCTACATTATTGAATCCGGCACAGCGCATTAACACTAATTTTACACCATTTACAGCCAGACACTCAACTACTTTTTCACTGACATCGGAACTTACAAATGCACAGATCGCATCATATCCTTTTGCAAGAGCTGCTGTTCTCGGCGAAAGGTCTGCTTCTAAAAACTCTACCTCCAGATCTGAATATTCCGGTAATATCTTTTCAAATGAATCTCTGTCATATTTCTTCGTATCATAAAATAAAATCTTCATATTCCATATCCTCCTATCATATCCTGCTGCCAGACATCAGTAAAAGCATCGTATACTGCCATATTTTCGCTTATTTTTCGGTATGCCTGTACTATTCTATATTTCTGCAACTATTATTTACATTTCATTGCCATTTTATCACAACATCCATGTATTTACACAAATAAAATTATCTATTACAAATCGTTTCTCATCACCCAACACTCTTTACAGATAAAAAGAGATCATCCTGTATCTTTTACCGATACAAAACAATCTCTTTTCTCACAGGAATTGTCTTCTGATTCTTTCAATCCTTCTGATCATTCCTGTTCATATTATTTATTACTTATTGTTTTTTGTAGTTGTCGTAATTTTCTTGTCACTGCTTTTTTTCGTTTTCTTTTTGTCCTTCTTTTTATCCTTTTTCCCGGCCGATTGTTTATTTATTTTTTCGGCCTCAACGGTTGTCTGAGTCTGTTCGCCATTCTCATCTACCGTAATAACAGTTGCAGGATTCTTCATATACTTTTTGTATACCTTATACTGTTTATTCCAGTCAGTATACCGGGAATCTTTTTTCTTATTTTCAAATGAATAATGTTTTGAAATATATTTTCCTATCTCTCTTGTTACTTTTCTTGCACCGTAACAGTTCAGATGTTTTCCGCCATCTCTGGTATCTGTTCCCCAGTTGATCTTATTTTTGCCCTTTACCGTATTCAGATCAAGGAATGGGATTCCTAATTTCTTCGCATACTGTGTCATACCATTATGTTTTTTATAATTCCATGAGCTTGCTGTCGGCATCTCAACAAACATAACTTCAACATTGTTTTCTTTGCAGATATCCAGGAACATCTTAAGAAAAATTCTGGAAGACTTCGGTACCGGTTCAATATCCTTTGTCTCTACCATCTTATCTTCACCTGTATAAGCCATAACCGTTCTGCTCAGATACTGACCTCTTGTACTGGAACGATAAGTATATGATTTTTTCTTAAAGCTGTCCTTAAGTGCCAGTGTTTTCCACCTGTCATGATACTTCATGATCGGAATATATTTATAGATCAGGGATTTGACATTTCCCTCTACTCTGGATACCTGTGTCTTACCTTGCCACAACAGATCCACATCCAAAACAACCAGCTTCGGTTTCTGGCAGGTCAGTACTTCCTGAAGGACATTGACTGTCTCTGCAATATTCTGCGCTCCCTCCGCCGCAACATAGGTTGGAATTCCATAGTTCTTCCACATCATCATTGGAGAGTAGGCACTGTATGCGTTACTGTTTCCCATGACAACAACATCCAGCGAATTTCTCGGTTCTCCATAGAAGCCTCTGGCATTTGGATTTGACAAACCACCTTCCGGGTCACTGGTCTTCGGATAGAATACAACCGACAGAACTCCCATCAGTACACAGAAAATGATGAAAAACAGGATACATTTTATTATATTTTTTGTTTTGTCTTTTTTCATATCGTTCACCATCTATCCTAAAATTGTGCGTATATAAAGCCTGCGACTTCATATCCGCTTCCATATGCTCCAAGGATGATCACGGAAAAGATCAGTCCATAATATAATACCCAACGGAATACAATATTCTTTGTTGCAATATCTTCTCTGATATGACGTCCCTGTTCCTGATACAAGCCAACCAACAGCAACACAATTGCTCCAAAAAGCAGTAACAAGAAATCACTCATACCAATCCGGACATCAAACAATTCACCATAGCGGATTGGATCCCATGACAGATTCCGGAACATCGATATAAACATCTGTCCGAAGATCTTCAGATCATCTGCACGGAACATCAGCATACCGATATTAACAAAGATAAAGGTTCTCACAACCTGAAGAGCCTTATAGATCTTACCTTCGCGGTTCACATGCATTTTTTCAAATAATTTTCTGAATAATGGTTCTGTCAGAAGTCCGAGGATCATGATCAGACAGTAATAAATACCGTACATAACATACTTCCAGCTTGCTCCATGCCAGATACCGGTTCCAAACCATACTGCAAGCATGGCAATAGAGGTCGGGATCAGCGTTGCAAAGAACGCATTGAACTTCTCTCTTGTCTTCTTGCTCAGCTTCATAAATGCCTTGGATAGAGAGATGGTATAGAATACATAATCCTTAAACCATGCACCAAGTGTCATGTGCCATCTTCTCCAGAACTCGCTGACTGTCTTTGATATAAACGGTCTTGCAAAGTTTTCTGACATCTCGATGCCAAACATCTGCGCACTACCGCGGACGATATCCATACAACCGGAGAACTCTGCATACAACTGTAAGGTGTACAACAGCATTCCTATGATGACATACAGTCCATCATACTGATCGTGGAAATTAAAAATCTGATTTACATACATATTTGCACGGTCAGCAATTACGATTTTCTTAAACAGACCCCAGAACACAAGCTGAAGTCCCATTGTTGCATTTTTATAATCAAACGGATGTCCTTCATATACCTGATCTCCCAGCAGATCAAAACGTCCGATTGGGCCTTCCACGATATGTGGGAAGAATACCAGAAACAAAGCAACCTTTCCAAGATTATCGGAGGCTTTGTATTTACCACGGTATACATCTACAATGTAGCTGATCGCCGATAAAGTGTAGAACGAGATACCAAGCGGCAGCATCATATTCTGCATTGGATTGGATATCTTAATATGGAAAATACTTAATAAATCACAGAACACCTGTCCGAAGAATACGGAATATTTCAGATATACCAGAATACCAAGATTTAATAATACAATGGATACACAGACACATTTTTTCTGCCATCCGATGATCGACTTGAATTCCTTTTTATTTTCCTTTGGCAAGGCTTTCTTCGCCATACTGAAACCATCATCAATCTTATTCAGCAGCAGACCGCCAAAATAGATCGACAAGGTACTAAACAATATAAATACAATATATTTTCCGGAATTAATAAAATAGAACAGATAACTGAATATCAGCAGAACCTTCCATTTGTGCTTTAATGGCACGATCGAGTAGAAAAAGAAGGATCCCATCAATATAAATCCCAAATAAGCTATAGATGTATAAGACATTTTTTTCTCCCTATCACTGATACCGAAAATCTACCGGGCAGCCATTTTCTGTACGTATTACAAAAGACCGTCCGGTTTATTCCCAGTATTTCTTTTTTCCTCAGTCTGTAAACTAATTAATCATCACTGAGTCTCTGGATCATATCATAGATCGTCTGAACTGTTTTGAAGTTCTCTGGAACGATATCTACAGGTGTGATCTCGATATCAAATGCATCATTTAATTCCATAACAAGTGTTACCATTGTGATGGAATCTAAGACGCCATGGCCGATCAGGTCTGTATCATTTTCAAAATCAACACCTGGTTTTACTTCGTTTAAAATCTCTAATAATTCATCCATTTCTTTTTCCTCATTTCTTATAATTTATAGTTATTTTTCAACCACTTACGATCAATTTTTCCATTTTGATTGTGTGGCATACTCTTCACTCTTACAAACTGGTTCGGTTCCATATAATGTGGAACTTTTTTCTTGAATTCCCCAAGCAGGAATGCATCATCCAGTTTCTTACCTTCATATATAAATACGATCTTATCCTCTGCATCATCGTAGATACATGCATAGCTTCGGATACCTTCGATCGCACCGGCAGCCGCTTCGATCTCGCCGAGCTCGATACGATAACCCATATGTTTGATCTGATAATCTTTTCTTGATATATAGACCAGTTCGCCATATTTATTATATTTTACAAGATCACCTGTCTTGTAGATCAGTTCCGGATAATTCGGGTTTAACGGATTCTGGACAAAGGCTTCTTTTGTCTTTTCTTCATTTCCATAATATCCAAGAGCGACAAAGGAACCTCTGGCATATAATTCACCTTCTGCACTGAAGCCTGTCTCCGGATTGATCTCCGGCGAAACCACCTTGCCATCTTCTCCAAGTACAAATACATCACAGTTGTTACATGCATTTCCCATTGGAAGGGGCTCATCGTCACGAAACTTTCTGTTTACCACATAGTAGGTACAAATATCGGTTGTCTCTGTCGGGCCAAACAGGTTTGCATACATGGCATCCGGCAGATTCTCGATCCAGTAATTCAATGGTCTTGTCGGCATAACCTCGCCTGCAAATAACACTTTTTTCAGATCCGGAAGCTTAGCATACTGGAACATCTTATAATTTGCAATGATCGAAAGCGCCGATGGAACCCAGTAGATCGTATTAACCTTTTTCTCATTCAGGAATTCCATGAGCTTGATTGGGAATGAAAAATATGCTTTTGGTATTATATACAATGTTGCGCCATTTTTCAATGTGCTATATAAATCTGAAACAGACATACTAAAATAAAATGGGGTCTGATTTCCAAATATTGTTGTCTCGTTGATATCAAAGGCTTCTGTATACCATGTAATATAAGAAAGAATATTTGCATGTGATATAACCGCACCCTTTGGAACACCTGTCGAACCGGAAGTAAATAATGCATACACCGGATCCGTATCGATCATATTGGCTCTTACCTTTGACAGACAACTCTGGTCTGCTTCCTGATCCATCTCATCCAGATTGAAAATCTTTGGTGCATAGCCCTTGCCGTCCTCTGTTTCAACATGCAGTTCTTTTGCTTTATCGAGATGCTTATTATCGGTTATGGCAGCCTCCGGTTTCAATGCCTTTAAGATCTTATTCACTCTGTCAACCGGCATCTCCGCATCTATGACCACATAAAAGTTTCCGCTATATACAGCACCCATGAATGCTGCCACACTCTTCGGCTCCTTATCAAGAAGTACAACAACCGGGCGATTCTTGCATCCGCCAAGTCCCTGATATAACCATGCTCCAACCTGTTTTGCAGTTTTCTCCAGTTCTTTATAAGTGAGTCCTCCGTTAACATCGGCAACTGCTAATTTGTCTGGATATTTAGCTGCTGAGCCTTCAATAAATTCAAGTACATTCTTCATATCTTTCTTTACCGGAACCTGTCCGGACCTCCTTTATTCCACGATTGCAAATACAAGTGTTACTGTATATTGCCCTTTCTTCTCTTTTACTGAAAAGTCTATGTTCATTTCCTGTGCAATTTTCTCACAGGTCTTAATTCCTATCCTTGTGCTTTCTGCTTCATTTCTGTTTTTGCTTATATGATTACTGATCACCAATGTTACCTTCGTATCCGATGTACTGTACTTAATATCTACCGGTTTGCTGTAATCCGAATATTTTCTTATATTCATAAATATATTATCAAACAGCCGTTTCAGATATGGGGCATCAATCTGTATCTTCGGTGAATTATCCTCCGCCTTAATCTGAAATGTAATTCCTTTTTCTTCTAACAGACACATATATTCACCGATCATCTGCTGGAAAAATTCTTTTGCGGGAAACTTTTCCATCTTCAGTTCATCCGTATGTCCGGAATATACGAAGAAGTAACGGAACAGCTTGTCTGACAGATCTTTTAACTGCCCTGCCTTATCCACGCAGATATCAACGTACTGCTTATACTCTTCTTCCGAATCAAATTCACTTGTTTCCAGAAGATCCAGATACCCATTCAATACCGTAAGCGGTGTCCGAATATCATGTGCCATTGCTGTGACCAGATCCCGGTTCGCCTGCCAGGCTTCTTTTTCTTTGCTCATCTGCTGAATGATTGAATTTCTCATACTGTCAATATTATCCGCCAGCACATAGATCTCATCATGCCCGGACTTCGTGATAGCAGCATTGATATCTTTCTTTTTAATACAGGATACCTCCCGTGTCAGACGTCTTACGCGCTTTACCACACGACCGTTATAGATCATAACAAACATCATAAAGATAAACGAGCACACCAGAAAACCAATTGTCATCCAGAAATAGTAAACTCTTTTCTCTGAGTAATCCACGATACAGACATCATACAGACCATCCTCGAACCGCACAGAATAAAATGCATAATTTCCATACTGAGATGCTAATTCTTCTACATCTGAAGTATCGACCGGATTTGTTTCTTTATATTCTGACTCAGAAGATGCTATATCATTGCCAACATTTTCATTTGTCTTTTCTGTCTGTCTCTTATATTCTTTTTTCTTCCTGTAAATCTCAACCAGCCGTTTGTTTTTAATATTATTCAGCATCTGCTTCTTGTCTTCTTCAGACTCTGCAAGCTTTCTGCCCTTCTTGTTTCCATTTGTTATCTTATTAAAAAAACGCTCCATCGCGGTACGTCTTTTCTGTTTTGTTGAATCATATATTACATTCTCATTCTGATATACAAGAAGATATACACTTCCCTCTTCCTGCTGCCATCTGAGAATAGCATTCATATCTGTTGATTTTACCTTATTATCCCTGACATAATCGGAAAAGCGGTCGATCTTCTCGTCTGTTCGCCGGGCTGTGGCTGTCTCGTCCAGATACTTTTTGTCAATTATATATACTGTAGTTTTCAGCCAGACGAAGAACAAACCGACTGCAAGTAACAGACTTCCTGCAATAACCAGAACCAGCTTCGTATTTAAAGTAAGCTTCTCGTCTGTTCTTTTTTCCCGTCTATTCTTTTGTCTCGTTTCTCTGTCTTTCATTCCGTCTGACCTTTTCAGGCTTTAATCCACCTGATATCCTTTTCCATAAATCGTTCTTATGATCTCAGGCTGTGCCGGATTCTCCTCGATCTTCTGTCGAAGCCTGAGCACATGCACCATGACCGTATTGGACGATGAAGGAAGATATTTTTCCTGCCAGATATTCTCATATAGTTCATCCAGATTCCAGGATCTACCACGATTCTTCACAAGAAAAAACAGCAGTGCAAATTCTTTATCCGTCAGATGGATGACTTCGTCTTCTTTCGTTACCACACGCTTGTATGGATCGATCGATATTGTTCCGACACGAAGTATTCCATCCGCATTATCTTCTCTTCCTTTATAAACATTATAACGTCGGATCAGTGCTTTCACCTTCCGGATCAGCTCACTCTGTTCAAATGGCTTACTTAAGAAATCATCTCCACCGATATCGTATGCCTCATTCTTGTCCGGTTCCTGCGTCTTGGCTGTTAAGAACAGCACCGGAACCGATGAGAATTCCCGGATAGCCGCACAGCTTTCGGTTCCCGACATTCCAGGCATCATAATATCCATAATAACCAGATCAATATCCGAATGTTCTTTCATAATATCGATCGCCATCTGTCCGTTCTCTGCTTCCAATGTTTTATACCCCTGCTTTTTCAGGTAAATACCTACAAGCTTCCGGATATCCTTTTCATCATCTACGATCAGAATCTTCGCTTCCTGTTCGGACAACAATCCCTTTTCCTTCTCTTCATCTATTGTTTTGTTATTTTTTAAAATCATAACCATATCCTCTCTTTTTCTAATATGCCCTGATTTTAACTTTCAATAACCACCCCAACATTATAGCATTTGCATCTATAATTCAAGTATGCGTCAGGTGTTGTTAAGATTTGTTAAGTCAGGTTATACCAGAAAATTACATCCTTTTTGTATCTAAATTTTTAAGATTCTTAAGTTTTTTGTTTAAGCTATCTAAAAAATCCATTCAAAGACGATTCCGTAAAGCTCCCTCAGATAATAAGTTGGCAATAACCACCACGCTGTTTTCCCGCACACCGCCGATGGTTTTCATTATCTTTTTATCTGTGAGCAGAGCAACTGCTATTTTCTTCAGTGCCGCACCTATGGTAGCACTCACAAA
>ENA-ORCP01003591-ORCP01003591.1-human-gut-metagenome-genome-assembly--contig:-NODE-3591-length-11452-cov-20.677978_pt1 | contig 11452 bp, 9 predicted proteins | sample MGYA00242990_ERZ507991 | MGnify/ENA primary metagenome ERZ507991 (study PRJEB26167, sample SAMN06115496) | human gut metagenome | host: Homo sapiens | place: China:Henan | collected 2015-05-07... | reverse complement strand
AGAATCGAATTTCATATGTATTTTTATCCAATGCTACGTCATAAGTCTCCTTAAATAGCTCGCTATTCGCGTCGACTTATTCCTTGCACTGAATAAAAATACAAGAATGAAATCCGATAACGATTTAATCAGCGCTTCCCTAGAAATTTAAAGAGCGCTGAGGAAACAGCTCTTTATCTGTTATGAGGGTAAAGTATGCATTGATTGTTGCTATTTCTACAAGGTCCCTGTTTCCGGCCTTGCTTTTTTCGTGCCTTTTATCGGTAGTTAGTTGACTAAAAAACGGGAGATGGTTGGATTTGAGAAAGAAAGAGTTAGTCATGAGGCTGGGGGAAATGGTGCTTGTCCTTCTGGGCATCAGTTTTATCACGTTCTGTCTGGTCATGCTGGCGCCGGGGGATCCGGTGCGGCAGATGATTGCGGGCAATGAAGATATTGTGGTGAGCCAGATAGAAATCGATGCGCTCCGTCATGAGCTGGGGCTGGATAAGCCCTTTATCTTCCAGTATCTGGACTGGCTGGGACGGGTGCTTCACGGTAATTTCGGCTATTCCTTCATGATGAAGAAGCCTGTGGTGGATGCACTTATGGGAGCGCTTCCGGCTACTCTCATTCTGGCTGCGGCTTCCACTCTGTTCATGCTTGTCTTTTCCATTCCCCTTGGCATTTATACGGCGGTAAAGAAAAACAGCTGGTTTGATTACCTCGTCCGGGGCTTCTCCTTCCTGGGCGTTTCGGTGCCGAACTTCTGGATGGGTCTCATGCTTCTCTGGATTTTCGCTTTGAAATTGGGCCTCTTTCCCATCGTAGGCGGCAGCATTTCTTTGGAAAACCTCATCCTCCCCATGGTGACCCTGGGCGTTGTGATGACGTCCAAGTACACCAGGCAGGTGCGGGCGGCGGTGCTGGAAGAACTGAACCAGGACTATGTCATGGGTGCCAGGGCCCGGGGCTTTTCGGAGTCCCACATCCTGTGGAAGGAAGTGCTTCCCAATGCCATGCTTCCCCTGGTGACACTGCTGGGCCTGGCCTTCGGATCCCTCCTGGGCGGCGCAGCGGTGGTGGAAATCGTATTTTCCTGGCCCGGCCTGGGATATATGGTGGTGGAAGCCATTACGTACCGCGATTTCCAGACGGTTCAGGCCATTGTGCTCTGGATTGCTTTCATGTACATGGTGATTAACCTGGTGGTGGATCTGTCCTATCGCCATCTGGATCCAAGACTTCGGAAAGGAGGCCGGTAATATGGAGAATCTTTGGAAAGGCCTGAAAGAACATAAAACTTTCCGTTTCACCACCCTGCTGGTGGTGCTGCTCATAGCTCTGGTAGTGCTGGCGCCGGTGATTGCTCCCTATAATCCCCTGGAAGCGGTCATGAAGGACGCCAACCAGGCGCCCTCCATGGCCCATCTTTTCGGAACGGATAAGCTGGGACGGGATGTGCTGTCCCGCATTCTCTACGGCGGCGCCTATTCCCTCTCCAGCGTGCTGGCCCTGGTGGCCATCATTTTCTGCGTAGGCACCTTCCTGGGCCTTGTGGCCGGTTACTTCGGCGGCATCATTGATACGGTGATCATGCGCATTGCGGACATGATGATTTCCTTCCCCGGTGTCATCCTGGCCATTGCCATTGCCGGCATCATGGGCGGCAGTCTGGTGAACGCCATGATTGCCTTGACCGCGGTGACCTGGACGAAATACGCCCGCCTCTCAAGGTCCATGGTTTTAAAAATCAGGAAACGGGACTTCGTGGACGCCGCCATCGTCAGCGGCGGCACCAGCTCTCATATCCTCTGGTCTCATATCATGCCCAACGTGGTGCCCATCCTTGTGATTACAGCGGTGTCCGACATCGGTGCCATGATGATGGAACTGGCGGGGCTCTCCTTCCTGGGCTTCGGCAGCCAGCCGCCGGCACCGGAATGGGGCCTCATGCTGAACGAAGGTCGCCAGCAGCTGCAGACAGCACCCTGGCTCATGGTCTTCCCCGGCCTTGCCATCTTCATTTCCGTAGTCATCTTCAACCTCTGGGGCGATGCGCTCCGAGATGTCCTTGACCCGAGGGATAACTAGTATGCTAGTGGGCTAGTGGGCTGGTGGGACAGTGAGCTGGTGGATTAGTAAGAGTCATCAGCAATTCTTACCGAGATTCTTCGCTGGCGCTCAGAATGACTGTGACGGCGGGAAGGTGAGCGCGTAACGCTGATTTCATAATCATAGCCGCCAGAGGCGGCTATCCACAACCCTCGGCCCAAAGGGCCGTCAAACCTAAGAACCTTAAGAACCTTCGGCCCGCCAGGGCCGTCAATCCTCACGCCACAGGCGTGTCAAAAAGCCGCCACCACCACCCTCGGGCCGTTAGGCCCGTCAAACCTAAGAACCTTCGTCCGCTTTGCGGGCGTCAAACCTAAGAACCCTTTCATTTACAACCCTTTTACACAACCTGCCTGCGGCAGCAGGCCACAACCTGCGGCGGAGCCGCGCCCCCTGCGCCCTTCGGGCGCATATACATAGTTTTCCCACGCCTTTGGCGTTTATTTCCATATAGAAAGGAAGCGTTCAACAGATGAAATCAATTTACAAGAAAGGTGCTCTTCTGGCAGCAGCAGCTCTGATGGCCTTTGCTATTACGGGGTGCGGCGGTTCCGGTTCCAACTCCAAAACCGCAAAAGATACCCTTACCGTAGGGGTGACGAACTTTGCGGACAGTCTGGAGCCCACGGACAACTACTTCGGCTGGCAGGTCATGCGTTATGGCATCGGCGAATGCCTGGTTCATTTTGACGGCAAAATGAATGCAGAGCCCTGGATTGCAGAAAGCTGGAAGGTGTCCGATGATAAAATGTCCTGGACCTTTAAAATCAAGGACATCAAGTTCTCCAACGGCACACCGGTTACCGGCGAAGCGGTGAAGAAATCCATTGAACGAACCTTTGCCAAAGCGCCGAGGGCAAAAGCCATGTTTGAACTGGACCACATCACCGCCGACGGCCAGAATGTGACCATTTATACGAAGAAGCCCGTGGCTACCCTGCCGGGCATGCTGGGGGACCCCCTCTTCATCATTGTGGATACCGACTCCGACGGCAAGGTGGACTTTGCCAAGCAGGGCCCTGTCTGCACCGGTCCCTACATGGTGAAATCCTTCTCCAAAGCCAAGACGGAGCTGGACGCCAATCCCCATTACTATGCCAAAGTACCCTTTGCCCATGCCCAAATTAACACCATCGACGATCCCAATACCCGGGCCATGGCTCTTCAGAAGGGTGAAATTGATGTGGCAGTAAACATTGCACCCGGCGACATGCAGCTCTTCCAGGACAAAAATAAATTCACCGTAAGCACCATTTCCTCCATCCGCGACGTGCTGGCCCGCCTTAACGTTTCCGAAGGTAAACCCCTGGCCGACAAGAATGTGAGAAAGGCGCTGCTCCAGTCCCTGGACCGCGACACCTACTGCAAAGTGCTCCTGAAGGACACCTTCACTCCCGGCGGTCCCCTCCTTCCGCCGTCCGTGGATTACGGTTTCGACAAACTGAAGGCGGAATACTCGGATAACTACAATGTGGAAAATGCAAAGAAACTGCTGGCAGATGCCGGATGGAAGGATACCGACGGCGACGGCTATGTGGATAAGGACGGCAAGAACCTGGAACTCGATTTCATCTACTACAGCGGCCGCGCAGAACTGCCTCTCTTCGCCGAAGCTACCCAGTCCGACGCCAAGAAAGTGGGCATCAAGGTGAACCTGAAGAACGTGGACTACAACGTCCTTGACGGCATCGGCACCCGCGGCGAATACGACATGCTTATTTCCAACGTGCTGGCCGAACAGGCGGGGGATCCGGAAGTGTTCATCAACATGTACTGGAAGACCAATGTGAACGGCAGCAACCCGCAGAACGGCTCCGGCTACAGCAATCCCGAATACGATGCCCTTTCCGACCAGCTGGCAGGGGAATTCGACCCGGCGAAGAGAAAGGAAATCATCGAAAAGATGGAAAAAATCATCCAGGACGATGCGGCCACCCTGGTCTTCGGCTACCCCCAGACCAATATGATTTCCAGCAAGAAAGTCAAGAATGCGGACATTAAGCCCTGCGACTACTACTGGGTAACCAAGGACATCGTTCCGGCAGAGTAAGAGAGCAGAGACACCGGCGGCTGGAGGTATTCCCGATTGCAAGCGGGTTCAAAGGGTTCAAGCCGCCATCGGACCTTTGGCCCTCTGAACCTTTTGAACCCTCTGAACCCTTATTTCATAAAGTATTAGGAGCCAATATGCTGTTAGAAATCAAAGATCTGGGCATTGCCTATGGTAAGGCAGAGCCCGTAGTACGCCACGTTTCCTTTACCCTGGACCAGGGAGAAATTCTTGCCATTGTGGGGGAATCGGGGTCAGGAAAGACCACGGTTATCCGTGCCATCCAGCATGTACTGCCTGGAGGCGGGCACATTGCAGAGGGAACCGTGATTTTCGAAGGAGAAGATACCCGGGAGCAGTCTCCTGAAACGCACCGCATGCTGGATGGGAAGGACGTTTCCATGATATTCCAGGACAGCGGCGCCATGATGAATCCCATCCGTCCCATTGGCGTCCAGTTCAGGGAGTACCTGGCCCTTCACGGCATGACCGATGAGAAGGAAGCCCATGAGCGCATGGTGGACATGCTTTCCATGGTGCGTCTGCCGGATCCGGAGCAGATTCTGAAGAGCTACACCTTTGAACTCTCCGGCGGCATGCGGCAGCGTGTGGGCATTGCCATGGCCATGGCCTTCCATCCCAAACTCCTTCTGGCCGATGAACCCACCAGCGCCCTGGACGTAACCACCCAGGCCGCCATTGTGAAGGAAATGATGGAAGTCAGAAAAAAGATGAATACCGCCATCATCATCGTCACCCACAACATGGGCGTGGCAGCCTATATGGCAGACCATATCATGGTCATGAGACAGGGACGGGTGGTGGAATACGGGAAAGCGGAGGAAGTCATTTACCATCCGAAAGAGGACTACACGAAAATGCTTCTGGCCGCCGTACCGGTACTGGGAGGGGAGACGGCATGAAGGGATATGGAGAAGAAATCCTCCGCATGGAGGACATTGTGAAAACCTTCGACCTGGGCGGCGGAAAAAAGCTCACCGCCTCGGATCATGTAAATATCAGCCTCCACAAAGGAGAAACCCTGGGTATCATCGGGGAATCGGGCTCCGGAAAATCCACCCTGGCCAAAATCCTGACACGCCTCTACACCATGGACAGCGGGCGCATCCTCCTTCACGGTAAGGATATGACCGCCCTTGCAGGGGAAGAATTCCGGCAGGCCAGGAAAAATATCCAGATGGTTTTCCAGGACCCCTCCACGGCCTTTGATCCCAAGCAGCGGGTCAAAGACATTATCTGCGAACCCCTTCGGAACTACGGTCTCATCAGGAAAGAAGAGGTGGGAGACAGGGCCAGGGAAATGCTGCGCCTGGTGGACCTGCCGGAGGATTTTGCAGACCGCTATCCAAACAATATGTCCGGCGGCCAGCGCCAGCGCATCGCCATCGCCCGGGCTCTCGTACTGAAGCCGGAAATCATCATCTGTGACGAAGCCACCAGTGCCCTGGACATGTCGGTGCAGAAAACGGTGATCGAACTTCTTCACCGACTGCAGATGGAAACAGGCGTGGCCTACTTCTTCATCTGTCACGACCTGGCCCTGGCCAACATGTTCTGCGACAACATCGTGGTCATGCAGCGGGGCAGGGTGGTAGAAAAAATCCACGACCTCTCCGAAGCCAAAGACCCCTATTCCAAAAAACTCCTGGCCTCCGTCTTCACCATAGAAGAAGGAAAAAACAAAATCCTGCCGGACGAACTGTTTGGGTAGGGGATAGTGGGCTGGTGAGCTGGTGGGCTAGTGAGCTGGTGGGCTAGTGAGATAGTGGGACAGTGGGACAGTTTCCTGTGGGCATGAAACACCATAGTGTACCGCCGCCCTGTCATTTCGAGCGCAGCGAAGCGGAGTCGAGAAATCTCCTCTCCAGGAAGTTTCCTGCCGATATGAAACGTACTGGTGCCAAGCCGAATAGGAAACCATACGCAAACAGTTTCCTGCCGGTATGAAATGCCATGATGCCAAGCCGGATAGGAAACCATACGCGAATAGTTTCCTGTCGGTATGAAACACATCCGTCCCAAGCTGAATAGGAAACCATACGCAAATAGTTTCCTGTCGGTATGAAACACATCTGTCCCAAGCCGAATAGGAAACCATACGCAAATAGTTTCCTGTCGGTGTGAAACACAGCAGTCCCAAGCCGAATAGGAAACCATACGCAAACAGTTTCCTGTCGGTATGAAACACATCCGTCCCAAGCCGGATAGGAAACCCTGCGCAAATAGTTTCCTGTCGGTATGAAATGCCATGGTGCCAAGCCGGACAGGAAACCATACGCAAACAGTTTCCTGTCGATATGAAATGCATTGGCCACAAGTCGGACAGGAAACTTATTATGTATAAGGAGAGTACATTTATTATGAAGAAAATCATAGCACTGGCTGCAGCGGCAGCCCTGACTGCCGGCGTTTCTGCTTTTGCAGCCAATCCTTTTTCCGATGTTTCCACCGATGACTGGGCTTACCAGGCGGTTTCCGACCTGTCTGACCAGGGGGTGGTGGAAGGCTACCCCGACGGCACTTTCAAAGGGGAAAGAAATATCACCCGCTTCGAGCTGGCCCAGATTATTGCCCGCCTCATGGCGAAGGAAGACCAGCTGAATGCAGAGCAGAAAGCCACCCTTGACAAACTGGCCGGCGAATACGCCGATGAACTGGGGAGTCTTGGCGTCCGCGTTTCCAACCTGGAAAAGAAGGTAGGAAATATTTCCTGGTTTGGTGATGCCCGTTTCCGGTATACCCAGAAATATGGTGAAAAAGGCAAGGCCGTCGATACCTGGAGAGGCCGTATGCGTATCAACGCCAAGGCCCAGGTGAATGACAGCACCTATGTCCGCGGCCGTTTCGCCACCAACATGTATTTCAAGGATGCCAAGAAGGATGATGGGGATACGAAAATGAACGTGCTCTATGCTCACCATAACTTCAATGACAAGTTCAGCATGAACGTGGGCCGCAGCTTCCTCACCCTGGGGCAGACCGCCTTCTACTACGATGATTTCTTCGACGGCGTCCAGGCCTTCTACGGCGATAAGACAGCCACATTGGAACTGGGCTACGGCCGCATGCATACCTGGAATGCCGGCGATTATGTGCTGAAAACCACGAATGCAGACTGGGGCACCTCTGCCAATGATGATCCGGAAACATGGTATGCCCGGGTCTACGGCGGCGCCGACAAATTTAAATATGATGTGGAATACATCGATACCAAGGCCAAAGCCCTGGGAGCTGACAAACAGCAGATTTGGGGCGCCGGCATTACCGCAGGCCTTGGAAATTCGGGATTCGACGTCTTTGGTGATTTCTACCAGAACACCAAGGTTGACGGCGACCCCCACATGTGGACCGCCGGCATCGGCTATGGCCATATGAATGCGAAGAAGCCCGGCACCTGGCGCCTCTCCGCCCAGTACGTGGACGCTGAAACGGGCGCCTACTTTGGCGGCAACACCTCCATGGTGGACCCCATGTCCATCCCCATGTCCAATGACAAGGTCAAGGGCGTGAATGAGGTGAAATACTGGCAGATTAACGGAGACCTGTCCTTCCAGAAGAATGTCTATCTCCACGGCGAATATGCACTGAACGTGAAGACTGACGGCACCAGCAGCACCGATTACGACGACCTGGCTGCCATATCCATCAACTACGTATTCTAATCATTGGCAGCATAAAGGGGCGTGAAGAAATGATTCACATTTCTTCACGCCCCCTTTTTGTACGCTGCCCGCCGCCATGTCATCTCGAGCGGAGCTGCATGGCGGGATGGAAGCGGATGGTTCTGTTCTGTTTTGTCTCTGAGTCGAGAGATCTCCTGCTCCCATGGAACTGCGCCGCTGTGAGAGAAGATTTCTTCACGGCTCCAATTTCTTCACATTGTAAAATGATTTCCATTATCCCGCATCGGCCAGGAAGGCCCGTCTCCCTGCCAGCCGGTTCACCAGGAAGGAGGCGCAGGAAGCGCGGATGACCTGGTCTAGGAAAAGGGCGCACCAGGTGCCGATGAGACCCATGTCCAGCACATAAATGAAGAAAGCCGTCATGAGAGGACGGAGGAATGTGATGGACAGGAAGGAATAGGCCGCCACCTGGGCTGTCTGCCCGCTGCCCCGGAGAATGCCGGCGCCCCAGAGGGCGATGGCTTCGGGGTAGCTTACCAGGGCGATGAAAATCATGATGGTTCCTGCAAGGACGTGAAGGGCAGGGTCCGGGGAGTAGATGGAAAAGATTTCATCCTTAAAGAAAAGGATGCTTCCGCAGGCGGCGGTAGAAAGAATCATGCACCAGCGGATCCCCCTCTTCCGGTACTGCTGCCAGTCAGCGCCGCTTCCCCGGCCCACGGCCTGCCCCGCCGTCACCATGCCTGCCTTGCCGAAGCCCATGATGAAATCATAGTAAATATCGCAGATATTCATGCAGATACTGTGCACCGCAAAGGGCACCGTGCCAAGTCCGGCGGCCATGCGGGAAAAGAGCACCATGCCGATGCGTTCGCTTCCCTGCTCGCTCAGGACGCTGCCGAAAAGGGGTCCCACCTTTTTGAAATAGGCCATATCCGGAATCCACCGTCCCCCGTGGAAGAAGCCCTCCCGCCGGAGGAGGAAATAGGAATAGAGGAGCGAAAAGAGGGTGCCTGCGGCGGTGCCGACAGCGGCGCCCAGGACCCCATAGGCAGGGACGGGCCCCAAACCACGGATGAGGAGAAAGCTCAGTGCCGCGTTCAAAAGATTTCCGCAGATATTGGTCTTCATAATGGAAGCCGTATCCCCGTAGCCCAGCTGCACCGCCTGCAGGATGAGGGTGAGGGATGTGAAATACACCGCCAGAAGCGCCAGCGGGCCGTACTCCATGGCCTGCGGCAGATAATCCGGCGACGCTCCCATGAGGATGAATATATCCTTGAGGAAAAGATAGAACAGTCCGTGAAGCAGGCCCAGTGCCAGGGCTCCCAGAAAGAGGGATTTTTTCAAAAGATCCGCCGACGGCTCCTTCTCTCCCCGGCCCGCATAATTACAGGACACCAGCGTCACCGCCGACGCCAGGGAACGGGAAAAACAGAGAAGGATAAGCCGGGGCTGGAGGAAGATGCTTACCGCAGCCACAGAAAGACTCCCCAGAGCCCCCACCAGGATGAGATCCGTGGAAGCCAAGAGAATCATAAAAAGCCCCTCCAGTGCGGCAGGCAGTGCAATTTTCAGGTAATGTCTGTCGTAGCAGTTCATATGGTTCCTTATGATACAAGCTGTTCATTAAAATGAAATATTATAACATTAAATAATTATAATAATATTATACAGGAAAATGAGAGACTGGGCAACTTGATGATTTCAAGAAATGGGCTGTCCGCAGTCGGCTGTCGGCTATCGGCTGTCCGCTGTCCGCCGACTGGTATTTACCGACAGATGAGTCACTGGCGGTGTTTACCGAGATTCTTCGCTTCGCTCAGAATGACTTGCCCGGCGGGAAGGAAAGCGCGTAATGCCCTCGTGTCCCCTTGAGGGGAATGCCGCGGAGCGGCAAAGGGTGTACGGGATATCATGCCGAAAAGACACTCTACACTGAACTGACTGCCAAACGGCGGCTTCCCGCCGACCGGTATTTACCGATGGATGAGTCACTGGCGGCGTTTACCGAGATTCGCCGCTCTCCCAATGGCACAAGCCGCATTGGGACGGAGATCTCGGGGCTCAGAGTCTCAATAGAGCCAAATACCTTTGCTCTCATATCGACATGCAGCTCCGCTCGAGATGACAATGCGGAGAACAGCTTACTGTTATTTTGGGCAATTTTCTGAATCTATAACCGAAGTGGAAAAAGGGCTGTGAAGAAATGATTAAACATTTTTTCACAGCCCCATATCCTTTGAACCCTCTGAACCCTTTGAACCCGGGCCGCGAAGCGGCCCTCTATATACTGCGGCGCCAGCCGCCACCACCACCCTTGGGCCCGAAGGGCCCATCAAACCTAAGAACCCTCCGGCCACCGGCCGGTCAAACTTCAGAACCTTTTTCACAACCCTTTTACATAACCCTTCTACACAACCTGCGGCGAAGCCGCGCCACCTTTTGAATCCCCTATCCCTCTAAAGAATGATATAATGATATGAGATTTGTATCGCTATCCTGGTCAAAGGAGAAAGGAAAAAATCATGTCAACCACATTAGGGGCGGATTTCCGCAGCCCCACATTCTGGCAGCGTCTTGCTTTCATCATCGCCATTACCCTGGCAGGTACCTTTTTATACTCCGTCGGCGTGAACGCCTTCCTGGTGCCTCACCAGTTCCTCTCCGGAGGACTCACGGGCATTGCCATGGTACTCTACTACCTCACCGGTTTTCCCATCGGCATGGCGAACCTGCTCATGAACATTCCTATCCTGATTCTCTCCTTGAAATTCATGGGGAAATTCTACACTCTCATTACCATCCTGGGCACCGTGTGCTGCTCCGTATTCATCGACCTCACCGCCTTTCTGGCGGATTACAATGTGGTGAAGGATCCTCTGGTGGCCGCCATTTCCGGCGGCGTGGTGCTGGGGATTTCCATGGGCATACTCTACCGCTACAACAGCAACACCGGCGGCCTGGACGTGGTGGGGGCCATATTGAAGAAATATTACAACCTGGAAATCGGCTACGTAGTCTTTGCACTGAACTTCGTCATTGTCACAGCGGGGGCCTTCATCTTCACCCTGGAACCGGCCATCTGCACCTTGATTTCCATGTACATCAACGCCAACCTTTCCAGCCGTATCGTCATCGGCTTTGCCCAGAGAAAGGCCGCCTTCATCGTGTCCGACAAGCCCCTGGAAATTTCAGACGCCATCCTTCGGAACATCCACCACGGCGCCACCCTCCTCTACGGCCAGGGTGCCTTCTCCGGCGTAGAAAAGAAAATCGTCTTCGCCATCGTGGACCTCACCCAGATTACCCGGGTGCGCCACCTCATCGAAGATATCGACCCCTCCGCCTTCCTTTTCATCATGAACACCACCGACGTCATAGGCCGGGGATTCACCAGCCCTCTCTCCACCGCCAAAACCATGCCCAAGTCCGTCCGCTATACCTGCGATAAGGATGGAAAGATGATTCCTACCCACATGTGGTCCTATGAAATGGAAGCAGAAGCCCATCCGGAAGCGGAGAAACAGGAGCCTCCCCGGGAAGACGGGAAGTAAAGGGGAATCCGCTGTCAGCTTACCGCTGGTTAGGGAAGTGCTGATTAAATCGTTATCGGATTTCATTCTTGTATTTTTATTCAATGCAAGGAATCAGTCGACGCGAA
>ENA-ORCP01003590-ORCP01003590.1-human-gut-metagenome-genome-assembly--contig:-NODE-3590-length-11454-cov-5.091500_pt1 | contig 11454 bp, 12 predicted proteins | sample MGYA00242990_ERZ507991 | MGnify/ENA primary metagenome ERZ507991 (study PRJEB26167, sample SAMN06115496) | human gut metagenome | host: Homo sapiens | place: China:Henan | collected 2015-05-07... | reverse complement strand
CGTCTGGTGCCCGGCTTTGAGGCGCCCGTCACCGTCGGCTATGCCACGAGCAACCGCAGCGCGGTCATCCGCATCCCGGCCTACGCCAAAACGCCGAACCTGCGCCGCTTTGAGATCCGCAACCCGGATGCCACCTGCAATCCGTATTTCTGCTATGCGGCGCTGCTGATGGCCGGTCTCGACGGCATTGCGAACAAGATCGACCCGCACGAGAACGGCTGGGGCCCCTATGACATGAACCTCTATACCCTTTCGGAGGAGGAGAAGGCCAAGCTCCACCACCTGCCGACCTCTCTCGACGCGGCACTCGATGCGCTTGAGGAAGATCACGACTACCTCACGCGCGGCGGCGTATTCCCCGAGGCGCTGCTCAAGAACTTCATCGCCGCCAAGCGTAAGGAGTGCGCGGCGATGGCATCCATTCCGCACCCCGCGGAGTTTGAGCACTACTATAACCTGTAAGAATGGTTTCAAGGTAAAAAGAGAGCCGCCCGCGGGCGGCTCTCTTCAGCCTGTCGAGAAACCCGGCTGCGGCAGCCGGGTTTCTGGTGCATTTAACGGGGGGACTGGAAAAACCAAGAAAGAAAACTCTCCTTCCACTTCCGCCTGGCCAGCTTTTTCAGATTCATGGCAGCAAACTTAAGCTTCACCCAGTTCGTCACCTGGGCCAAGCCCCTGTATCTTCCGGAGAAAGCACATCACAGCAGGAATAAGGGGATGTCAAAATGAAAAGACTGTCGCCACTATCCGAAATGGAACGCATTGAGCAAACACTGCTCGTCGAAAAGCTGGATGAAATTCTGGAACGCATTGACAAAGAGGACATCGGCTTCGTAATAACAGAAAACGGTCTACCAGATATGGTCCTTATACCATTTCGCTGGTTTTCCGAGAACTTTCCAGATGAAGTGCCTGACGGCCTATGAACGGCCGGTTTTAACTCGAGATAGACTCTACCGTTGAGGAGCCGAAAAAAGATGGATAAGAATTTTAATAGAATACCCGTCAGTGTCATCCATTTTGATAAGGATGGCACAGTCACAGATGTGGAGGATTACAACCTCGATAAAATCGAGCCTGCTTTGTGGTCGCTCAAAGGCCTGGCCGCAGCACTGCTCCCTGTCATTCGCGAGTTCTATACGCGCGAAGAAAATATTCGAGCATTTGAGGCGTGGCTGAAAGAGCGGGAAAGTGATCCTCAAAAACACGGCAAGCGGAAATGAGCGCAAAGACGGAAATCGGAAATTTGAGGCTGTATCTATTTTGGTCACTCTTCAAAATCCCTCGATTCTTCTCTATCACGGGAAATTGTAAGCAAAAAATATGGCTGAAACAGCGCAAAGCCGCTCCAGCGCTCAGTTTTTCCTATTTTCAACACGCATCTAAATTGGTCACGCATCACAGAAAGTCCTGATTTCTTGAGAAATCAGGACTTTTTCCGCACTTTTTTGCCCAATAACTTACTTGCCGTTTTTTCTGAGCCAAACGCTGACCCCAACGGGAGCGGACAGCGGAAAGGTCTATACCGCACCAGAGAGAATGCTGCCCATTGTCTTTGCCGCTTCACGCTTGGCCGAGGTCGTTACATGAGCGTAAGTGTCCAGCGTAAAGCCTGCTGAAAAATGTCCCAGCATACCAGATACGGTCTTGATGTCCACACCGTTTTGCAGGGCCAGCGTTGCGAAGGTGTGGCGCAGGTCATGGAAACGCACCTTCGGCAACCCTGCCCGCTTCAGGACTCGGTGCAGCATATGCAACACGCTGTCCGGTGACATGGGGCCTCCGGTTGGGGACGGAAATACCCATTCGCTGTTACCCGTTTTTCTTCTTTGTTGCATCAGAACGTCTATCGCGTCTGCCGACAGCGGCAGGGTGCGGTAGGCGTTTTTTGTTTTCAGCGGCATCTCGTAAGCGTCAAGTGTAGCGGCGGATTGAAGGTTACCCGCGAAAATGAGAGAATACCACCGTATAGAACGTAGAGTCCACGCGCTATGCGTGGACTCTACGCGAAAAACGGAGGTAGATCACAATGGGAGAACTTCGGCAGTTAAATGAGCAGAACAAACTGGCGATATGGGCCGAACGGGTCACAGAATGTAGAAACAGTGGGCAGAGCGTACTGGCATGGTGCAAAGAGCATGGTATCTGTAGTCAAACATATTACAAGTGGCAAAAACGGCTGTTTAGTGTGGGCAAGACAGCAATAGTCAACGTTGATCCCCCTCCTTCCCCTCTCCAGCGCAAACAGGGCCGGCCAGAAATACTTCTGACCGGCCCGTATCTTTTTCCCTCGTTTGCTGGCTGGCAGCTCCGTGGATCAGTTTTTTTCGGAGGCGGAATGGACCGCCTTTCTGAATTGCAGCGGCGTCTGCCCCGTGATATTTTTGAATACCACATAAAAGTACTTGGGATTGGAGAACCCGACCAGTCCCGCAACGGTCTCCACCGGCTGCTCGGTCTCCCTCAGCAGTTCCTCCGCACGGCGGATCCGGGTCTGGTTCAGGTATTGACTGATGGAGGTCTGCGTACTCTCCCGGAAGATCCGCCCAAGATACGCGCTGCTCATCCCCAGCGAGTCGGCGATCCGGGTGGGTGAGAGATCCGAATCCGCATACGACTGTTCGATCTGGCGAACCACTTGAGACGCCAGCTGATCAATGTGCTGTCTATGCAGTTCTCGATTGTTCTGGACGATTTTCCGGAAAGCATCAGAAAATATGGCGTCCAACGTCTGGATATCCTTCAGCGTTGCCCAGAAATTGTCGGAAACCAGCGGTTTTAACGCAGGCAGCTGTTTTTCCATCAGTGAAACGATCCGTTGGAAGGCAAAAAGCTGGTCCTGGAAGCGGTCCTCCCGGATACTGTCCTGAATCTGCTGCCACAGTCTCTGGATCTGCTCCAGATCGCTCCCCCGCAGGGCGGAAGCCAGTTCCGCACTCATTTGCTCCGTAAAGCTGCTGTGGGGACGGCGGGGTGTAAAGTCTTCCTCCTGCCAGCAGTGCCGGTCCGCTGCCCAGAATTTCTGGCGGCGCATTTCACGCAGCACCTGATAGCATTCCACCACCTGCGGGAATGTGGTCCTCTCAGAGCCGCAGAAGCAGTAGATGCTGGACTGGTCGGCCCATTCCCGGCAGATTGCAAGAACGGTCTCCCGCTCTTCTCCGAAGAACAGGACCACCTCGCAGCCGTCCTGATGATAGGTCAGCGCGGACACATCCGTGTAGGTCTGCCTCAGCGCGGGCAGCGCATGTCCCGTTTCCATCAGCACCAGCGTATAGGGCGCAGGCAGCTCCGGCAGCAGGCCGGGGTCCTGCCCCTCCAGAAGGGATTGCAATGCGCTGGCCTTGCGGTGCGCTTCGGACTGCTGCGCCAGCTGTGAGACCTGTCCCGCAAGCTCTCCCTTATTTTCCATCCCGATATTCCGCAGAGCTGCCCGGACTTGATAGACCGGGAAATAAAGGAACAGGAGCACCCCCAGACTGCAGATCGCCAGCAGCGCAAAGCCGATCACGATGCAGACGATCAGGGCGTTTTTCAGCTCCAGCAGCTTGGGGACACATGCCTTCAGCGGCGTGATCTTCAGATAGTGCCAGCGGGAGGTGTCCAGTCGGCAATACAGGCAGACGGTCTGCTCGCCGTTGATCCGCTTCAGGATATACCCGCTGTCCGCCTGCCCCTCCCTGCTGATCTCGCCGAAAAACAGCGGGATCAAGGGCTGAAGCTCCTCCCGGCCGGCGGTGAGAAGTGCTCCCGTCTCATCCAGCAGTATGCAGTCCCCCTGCCCGTTAAAGGACAGGAGCGTGTTCAGATACCGGTCATAGTCCACATTCAGCATCAGTGCGCCGCCGGTGGGCTCATCTTCGGAGGTTGTCTCAAAAAACAAAAAGGAGAAGTAGGAGCGGACCCGGACGGGATCGTCCGAAAAGGCGGTGCGGCGGATGGGCCGCATCCGGAGATCGGGGGTCAGGGAGCGAAACAGTTCCGCCGCATCCTGATCCGCGTATTTGTCAATGGGGGCACTGATCACGTTGGAATCTGTGGAGTAAATGGATCCGGTATCCCGGTTATAGACCTGAATGGAGTCTACAAAATCGTTGCTGCTGACATAGGAATCCAACTCCCGCAGCGCGTAGACCTGTCCCATTTTGTCTAACGTCTTGTCTCCCCGCAGCGTCAGGACGGACGGGGCGTAGAATACCTGCATCCCGTAGTTTCGGACAGTGGCGGAGAGGATCCCCGAAATGGAGTCCAGTTGCCCCACGAAATCCCGGTGCTGCAGGGCAACGGAGTCCAGCACCACAGACTGAAACGCGGAGTAGACCAGGCCCAGAATGCACGCGACAGCGATCAGAATGCAGGCAAAGGCGGTGAGAAAGGTTTTTGCGTGGCGACGAAGCAGATTGTAAATTGGAGACATATTGATCGTTGTACGCAAGCACTCACGCCCTTTCTCGGTATTGAAGTTCAGTATAGCAAAAAAACAACGATGCCGCAACTTTACTTCCGTTGGGAAATCAGGTAAGATAGTCACATTGACATCTGTTTGACGGAGGTACATCGGCATGAACGCATACAGGATCATCAGAAGGATCGCAGCCTGCCTGATATTAGTGTGCTGTACCGCCGGATGCGCCGGCAGCCCACGGCCGGCTGAGGCCCCGCCGTCCATGGCCGGGTACTCCGGAACCGTTACGCTGTACTGTTCCATGCAGGAGGAGGAAATTCAGGCTATCAAGGAGGGCTTTGAGGCGAAGTACCCCCAGATCACCATGAACTACTTCTTCGCGGGAACCAACAAGGTCCTGACCAAGCTGGCCACGGAAATGCAGTCCGGAGAGATCGCCGCCGATCTGGTCTGGACCGGCGCTCCGTCGGATTACAGAAAGCTGAAGGAAAACCGGTATCTCTCCCCCTACATCTCGCCGCAGGCCATCAATATCAACGAGGCCTTCATGGATGAGCACCATTACTACATCGGCGGACGGCTGATGTCGGCGGTCATCGCCTACAACACGGATCTGGTCTCCGAGGAGGACGCGCCCCGGACCTGGGACGATCTGCTGGATCCCAGATGGAACGGGCAGATCGTGATGACGGACCCGGGCAGCTCCGGCAGCATCAAATACTTCGTCGGCGCGCTGATGAATTCCCCTGCCTACGGAACGGCGTATTTTGAGCGTCTGCGGGAAAACGGCTGCATGCTTGAGAGCAACTCCACCGCCACCCATCTGCAGGTCGCACACGGGACGTACGCCGTGGGGATCTGCATGGACTATATCGTCAGCAACATGGAAGAAGCCGGGGAGCCTATCTCCTTCCGCCTTCCGGAGCGGGATACGGTGCCGATCTACAGTCCCATGGGGCTGGTAGCTGGCTGTCCCAACGAGCGAAACGGTCGGCTCCTCTATGACTACATCCTCTCCAAAGAAGGGCAGACGATCCTGACAGAGCACCATCTCCACAGCATCCGTGATGACCTTGGAAACACGCCTGACTCCATTCAGACTGTGCTGGATTCCCGCCTTCCGGTCAATGAGCAGGAGATCAGCGATACGATGGAGGACGTCATGGACCGGTTCGACAGGATCTTCTTTCAGGATTGACCCTCCCCCACGGCTAAAGTAATGCCATGATGCCGGGGTCAAAACAAGCCTTTTATGTATGACCAATGGCAAAGAGCTGGAAAAATAGCGCTGAAATGAGCACCCAGAGGAAATGGCCTTTTGAGGCTGTCTCTCTGGGTGCTTATTTTTCATAGAGTAGATTTTAGTCATTTTATTCTTTTGCTATCCAAATATTGGATTTTGAGCATAATTAACCAAGCCCTTTCGAAAACCAAAGAGCTTCCTGAAATTGAGAGCCGCTATTTTGCTTCCGAAGAAGAATTTCCCTCGTTGCTTGCCTCGCGGCAATTTATCAAGGCGGTAATTCTTACGGATGTTTGCCGGTACCGTTTCTACGCCATTCCTAAGCTTTGCATAATTGCTGAATTCTTCACTTTGCATATACCTTTGGCTCTTTGCCCTGTTTGAAGCATTCTTTGAAGTAATGAATGTTGCATTCCATCCATCGATTTTTGGACGACACTGCCCTTGGTATGGACAACCAACGCAATGATTGCAATTAAACGAAACCTTACACTGCCTTGTCGTTTTAGTATAGCTTTGCCTTACAGGTTCGTGCCCTGCAGCACATCTCAAAAGTATTGTTCCGTCATCATTAAAAGTGAAATCAGCTAATGCATCTGGAGCCTCTTTTCCAATAAGTGCGGTTGTGATTAATTTGATGTTCTTTTCCTTTGCCAAAGCAAAATTATCCTGGCCTGCATATCCGCCATCGGTAATAAGAACGATTTCTTCTTCAGACCTGTCCATCTGTGATAAAGATTCTTGAAGAAATTGACTGTCAGTATGGATATTCTTGTCATACTGATAATCGGTCACGACTGATCCGTTTTTATCAACGGTTTCTTCAAGGTTTGCAACATATCCTCTGTGAAGTTTACCGGCCTTGTTGCGATATGTGGCATCTGGATCAGACGGATTCTGTAACGCTGTTGAATTCATTGTTCCGTCTTCCTTTGTACGGAGTCTTCGTTTGCCATTTTCAACAACAGTCTGGTCTGAAAGGCACCTCAAAAACAGTTGGTACTCAGTAACTTCTTCGTAGTCTGTTCCGCATAGTTCAAGCAGCTTATCACTATCACTCAGCAAAGCCTGTATAATCTGCTCCATATTATCATTCAGCTGATGATAGAAAATTCTGTTATAGTCGTTTGAATCTGTATAGTGCTTCAAATCATCAGGAATCTTATTCGGATAGTTCTTATCAAAATATATCGCCAATTTAGAAATACAGGTGTATATCAGCTCCATGCGACTAAGAAAACGGATATTGCTCTCTATCATCATGGAGTCCATTCTTTTTATTCGTCCACTGAGATTCATCAGCTTTGCTATTTTACTACTAAGATCTTTTACACAGTCGTGGTACAGATCAATACCATGTGTTGTTTCATAATTGTAACAGCGGCTTCTAAATCTGCTCAATGTTTTATCCGAAATTGGTTGTTCTTCAAAACTTGTAGTATGAAGTGCGTACTGAAGATGAAGATCCAGCATAAGATTTTCAACAATCTCATCATCCGAATAATCGAACAATTCTTTAATGATTAAAGCTCCAATTATCACATTCACGGGCGCATTCGGGCGGGAAGCTTTACTGCTGTATAAAACAGAAAATCTTTCTTCATCAATATTGGGAAAAATCTCATCCGCAAATATTTTCGCCCATGAATTATCAAGTGCCTTTTTTTCGCGAGCAGTAAGTGAAAATACACTGTCATTGAAAGATATTTGCTGGCTGCTGTTTACTTTAAATGACATAAACCTTACCACCCTTCAAATCTATAACCATTATAACACAATAGATTTGGGGGTGGTAAGGTTGGCTGCTTATTCCATTTTCAGAAATTTCCTATACTTTTGACCCCGGCATCATGACATTGTATCGGCTTACCTTGATCTCGCAGAGATGCAGGCACGCCGCCGCATTCCCATGTATATGTCCGATTGGATCGACACTCTGGATGGATTCCTCAAGCTCTCTAAACATGAGATCTTGACTCATGCAGGAAAAATCAGCGCGGCCGCAGCAGAGAAAAAAGCCAAGGAGGAATACCGAAAATACAAAGAGCTTCAGTCCGCCGAATTATCCAGAGGTGAAAAGGACTACATTGCCGCATTGGAAAGCGCTGAGCAAAAAATGCTGAAAAAGAGCGATCAATAAGCGATTCATATTACTCAGAAGCCGTTTGCAGAAATGCAGACGGCTTTTCTGATGCCCGGAGGTGATTTCCCATACCCTACCTATCAAAAGACCAGATCGCCACCGCCCGCGAGATGGACCTATTGACCTACCTGCGGCGGTTTGAGCCGGAGGAACTGGTGCATATCGGCGGAGACACCTATGCCACCCGCACCCACGACAGCCTGAAAATCTCCAATGGAAAATGGTGCTGGTGGTCCCACGATAAAATGGGTGGTGTCAACGCGCTGGAGTATCTGATCAAAGTCGAAAATATGAAATTTCCCGATGCCGTACAGCTTGTCAATGAGCAGTGCGGCTTTTTTGATGCTCGCGAAGTGCAGTCTGCGCCCGTCAAACAGAAAGAAACGCCGAAAGCAGAATTTCTTCTGCCGGTACGTTTCCAGAACAACAAGCGTGTGACCGCCTATCTGCTTTCACGCGGCATTGACATGGCGATACTCGACTACTGCTTTCAGAACGGGCTTTTGTACGAAGCCGCCGACTATCACAACGCTGTATTCGTCGGCTACGACGGCAGAACGCCGCGCTATGCCACGCTTCGCGGAACACTGTCCGGCAGCAGCTTTAAGCGCGATGTGACCGGCAGCAACAAACAGTTCTGCTTCTCTATCACCGGAACGGACAGCGCGAAACTAAATGTGTTTGAGTGTGCCATTGATGCCCTCTCCTATCTCACGCAGGTGAAGATGCAGAATGGTGACTGGAGGAAGGAGTCGGTTCTTTCTCTCGGCGGCGTTTACAAATCCACTCCCAACGAAGTTCCCAAAGTCCCGACGGCACTACAAGGCTATCTGAACGCTCATGCCGATGTTCGCGAAATCGTGCTGCGATTGGACAACGACGCAGTGGGACGCGGCGCGGCAAGTGCCATTTCACGGGCTGTCGCAGATCTACCTGTGAGCGTAGAACTGCCCGCCGAGGGCAAGGACTACAACGAATGGCTCATGCGTCAGAAAGGCATTTCTCCCCGGCCGAGGGCGAGGAACGAGCCGGAACGGTAAGCCGCAGGCGGCTTGAAATTCGGTGCGGCTCTGTCCGCTCCGAATTTCCTTGCAAGCATAGCAAAATGACAGCATTTTGCGGAATACGCCGTTCGTAACCGAACAGCGCAGCTTGTCAGGGAGCGCCCTGAAACCCCGATTTATTACAGTCCCGATAGGAGGAAAACATGAAACTGAGAGAACGAAAAATCACCGTCCGCCTGACTGACGCAGAGCGCGGCCACCTGCTGGAGCAGGCGGAGCTGGCCGGACTGAAGATCGAGCCGTTTGTCCGCAATGTCATCCTCGGTGTGCAGATGCAGCCGCGTCCCCAAGAGGAGTGGGCGGAGCTGCTGCGGCAGACCTCCGGCATTGCGGGCAACATCAATCAGATCGCCCGGCGCATCAACTCCGGCGAGCCGGTGACGGAGGAAACTCTGCGCCTCATCGCAGATATGCAGTCGCAGATTTGGGAAAAACTCAAGGCGTTCTGATATGGCGATCACCAAAGTGTTCGCCATACGCAGCCGGTTTGAGAAAACCGTTCAATATGCCGCTAACGAGGAAAAGACCTCTCTTTCCGGCATGATCGAATACGCTGTCAACCCGGATAAAACCGAGAAACGGCTGTTTGAAAGCTGTCTGAACTGCGAGAGCGTCAAAAATGCCAGCCGGGATATGGAGCGCACCAAGCGGCGCTACAACAAAAACGGCGGCATACAGGGCTATCACATCATTCAGTCCTTTCAGCCGGGTGAGATTACCCCAGAGCAGACCCACGCCATCGGTGTGGAGTTTGCGCGGCGGCTGTTTGGAGAGCGGTTTGAGATAGTCATTGGAACGCACCTCGATAAGCACCATCTGCACAACCACATTGCGGTCAACTCTGTATCCTTTCTGGACGGTAAGAAACTGCGGTGCAATATGAAAACCTATTTTCACGAAATTCAGAAAGTGTCCGATGATCTGTGCCGCGAATACGGTCTGTCCATTATCGAGCCGAAAGGCAAAGGAAAAAGCCATCAGGAATGGCAGGCGGCGAAGTCCAGACAGCCTACCATCCGGGAGCAGATACGCCGGGATATTGACAGTATCATTGGAAGCTCCCTCAACTTTACGACCTTTCTGGACGGTCTGCGGAAAGCCGGTTATCAAATTCACGCCGGGAACCGAAAACACACCGCTGTCAAACCGCCTTATGGAAAGCAGTTTATCCGGCTGGACAGTCTGGGCGAAAACTACACCTATGCCGCTATTGAACAGCGCATTTTGTCGCAGCATTTCTGGAGCAAGCCGAAAGAGCTGCCTGTCCCACGCCGCTATGTCTGTAAGGGCAGCTTAAAGAAATATCCCAAAGCGCATGGCTTCCGCGCACTGTATTTTCACTATGTTTACCTGCTGCGCGGCGCAGTCAAAGGACGCGGTTCCCAAAAGGTCAGCCGGTATCTGCTGGAGGACACGATACAATTTCAGAAATATCTGGCACAGCACAAGTTTCTGACAGAACGCCGAATCGAAACCGCCGAGGAACTGCAATCCACCAAGAATCTGCTCACCGTGCAGCTTGATACTGCCGTGCGGGAGCGAAAACCACTCTACGAAGAAAGAAGGCACGCCGATGAAGAACAGAAAGAGGTGCTGTCGCTGGAGATCAGCACGTGCACCGCCCAGATCAAACAGCTCCGCCGAGAACTGCGGCTCTGCCAGCAGATCGAAGCGGACGCAGAACGGGGGCAGACCCGTGTTCACGAAGCTACATTGATACAGAAGGAGGAACGATACCATGAGTCAAGGCAGCGAAGCCGCCGAGCAGATGACGCGCGAAGCCATCCAGATTTCCGAAGCGGCGGCAAAGTTGGCGGCGCTGGGTGCGAAGAACCTTGCGGCTCTGTGTCTGGCACTGGCGAGCGAGAACCGGAAGCTGCGCGGCAAGACCCACATGAACGCCCTGCTTCGCAGCGGTAAGGAGCTGCGGGTGTTTGACCTGAAAGAACAGGACTTAACAGTTTTCAAGCAGGAAGCGAAGAAATACGGCGTGCTGTTCAGCGTCATCAAAGACGGTGCAAACGGGAACGGTCATGTGGACATTCTGGCGAAAGCCGAGGATGTTTCCAAGCTGAACCGGATTTTCGAGCGTCTGCACTATGCCGCACCGGAACGCCCGAAACCGGAGGACGAGCCGTTAAAAAAAGCCGGGTCCCGTGTTCTGCCAGAGAACAGATCCGCCGAGCGCGGGACTGGCTGGAAGCACGAGAAAGCGGAGATTGAAGAACCGCTGTCTGTTATCGCACGGATACGGCAATATAAGCGGCAGGAACGGCAGACGCCGCCTCTGCCCGGAAAGGACAGAGAGCGATGAAGCGCACCTCTCCCCTGCTCTGGCTGCTGGGTGCACTCCCCGTTCTCTGGCTTGCGCTGCTCGGCGGCGGGTGCTGCGGCGAAGGCGTTCGGCTGACGGAGTGGCTCTCCGCCTTTTCTGCGGCGCTGCAAACGCCCTTTGTCATTCATATCACACCCTATACGAAAAAATTCGTACTGGCGGCGCTCGCGCTCTATGGGTTCGCCATTGCATGGTACTACGCCGAAAAAGGCAACCGCCGTCCGGGTGAGGAACAGGGCTCTGCGTACTGGGGCGACGCCCGCG
>ENA-ORCP01003589-ORCP01003589.1-human-gut-metagenome-genome-assembly--contig:-NODE-3589-length-11459-cov-48.383500_pt1 | contig 11459 bp, 10 predicted proteins | sample MGYA00242990_ERZ507991 | MGnify/ENA primary metagenome ERZ507991 (study PRJEB26167, sample SAMN06115496) | human gut metagenome | host: Homo sapiens | place: China:Henan | collected 2015-05-07... | reverse complement strand
AAAGCAACCCTCTGACATCACTTCCTTTTTTCTCTTTTTAAGCCGGCACTTTGTGGTGGCTTATTTGTGCTGCACTTTTTTTCTCCCCCCCCCTTCTTCCAAATTTTCTTGCAGCAAGTCCCATTTGGGGCTTGACTTTTTCTTTGCAGGCTGTTATAGGGACTTTTCCCGCAGATTATACGAAAGTAGATGCGGCTATTGAAGAAGCCGGCTTGCTTAACAAAGAGGAATACAAAAACTACAATGCTGTTGAGGATGCAATTAATGCGGTAGTTCGTGGTAAAACGATTGCAGAACAAACCACTGTCGACGGTTATGCTGCGGCGATCGAAAATGCAATCAATGCGCTGGAATACAAGGACGCCGACTACACAAAGGTTGATGCAGCCATTGACAAAGCAAATGCCCTGAACAAGAATGACTACAAGGATTTCTCCGGTGTGGAAGCGGCGTCAAGGCTGTTGTCCGTGGTAAAAATATTACGGGCAGGCGTTGGCGCAACGGTGGGCAATGCAGCCGCGGCAGGCGTCGCTGACGGTTACCTGGCTGACAGGGCACTCGTCGCAGGCGATGGGCAGCACCTCCACCTGGGTGGTGTGGCCGGGATGTCTGCCCATGGCCATCTGCACCCGCTGGGTGACGATGGCCCGTTCCTTGTAGATGCAGCAGCGCATGGTGGGCTGGGGACCGGGAATGATGGTTTCCGGTATGTTCAGCAGCCCTCCCGCAGCCTGTCTTCCCCGGCCAGGCGGGCTGCTTCACGAAGCACCTTGTACTTCAGCTCCTGAACGTTTGTGTCGAACTTGGGCACGATTTTCTCCTTCCGCGTCAGATTGTCGAAAAATTATCGTCAGGAATTTATCATTCCGACAACCGATTCGACATGCTTTTTCGTTTTCCTGCCGGATCAGCCGGAATAAATGCGATTTTTCTCCATTATATCGGCTTTCCCGCCGCGCGTCAACACAATTTCGCCCCTATGACACAGCAAACGACTCACCTGACATAGGATAATATTTTGCCAACCACCGCGCACTGTTTGACGGCAGAGGAGTGTTTCCATCGATTCACAGGGGACGTGCGGCTTCATTCCTGGTGTATCGAAGGAAGTCCCGTCACGGATCTGCGAGATATCTCATAAAGAAAATTCTCCCTACCCATCACGTTCAAAGCCCCACGCACGGTTGCTGCCGGCGTGGGGCTGATCTGCCATCAGGAGGTAAACTCCTTCAGGAATTTCTCAAGAGCAGGAACGATTGTTCCGGGAAGCCATCTTGTACGAACGGCAAACAGGGTGGGGGCAAGCAGGTTTTCATCGTCCATCAGGTAGCCGGCAGTGGTATAGCACTGCGAACAGATCAGTGTGTGGCGATAGGGAGAAATTTTTTTCAGGTATGCGCCCACATTGGAATACAATTCTCCACCGATGCCGTACAGGAAGACATTGCCCAGCATGACACCGGAGGTATACAGGCGCTCATATCCCTCCTGATCGCCTTCCATTGAACCGAACCGGGGCGGAATGTCCTTGTTGACCGGAACCATCTGCGCCACCCGCTCGGATCGAAGTTCAATCTTATCCACATAATCGGTAATGCTCTTCTCAGCCCGAAGCAAATCAGCATAGTGACGCCCCGCCAGAACCGTCAGGTACTCATACGCGCCGCCCTCAACCGTGCTTTCCACCACCAGACCTGTTTTGAAATCAGGATAGCCATAATAGGTCATAAAGATGGGGTTCTGGTTGCCGTTGGCAGCAGGTGACCACATGCACACGGTGCCAGGATGACAGGTTTCGTAGGCGTTGCACACCACGCCGGGCAGATCGCCCGTGGAACCGCCTTTTCCGTCAATGCACCGGTTCAGGAACATCACGATGGCATGAACCGCATAGTTTGCAAAAACGGCAATGGTGTTGTCCTCGGCATCGGTAAAACGGATGAGCGCCAGCGTCTTGTCTGAATGGCCTGCGCCGTTGTACCCCATATGGAACTTGCCGTTGCCATCGTAAATCTGGTCGCGGTTCACATTCACATACGATTCTGAATAGCCGATACCCATGCGGGCCGGGCGCAGAGAACTCACCGCTTCCTTGGCTGCACTGATCACCCCGTCCCACACTCGCTGCTCATATTGCAGCTGGTGGGCAGCGATTTCCGGCTTCACGGCCATGAAGTGCTGAAAGTTTGCATCGTCCTTCAGTCTTTTGCCATGGCCCAGCGCAGGAACATTGTGGGTGTGGGTCGCAATGAGAAACACGGATTTCTCATCTACGCCGGTCTGCTCCGCAATAGCACGTGCCATGTCGGGGCCGTAATGAACCGCGCCAAGATCCATACTGACAAGCAGCACGGTAGTTTCATCGTTGGCAACGGCAATTGCGCGGGCAAACTGCGGATCAAGCGCCCCCACCAGGTAGTTGTCGCCTATCTCCTCAGTAAAGAAACCTGCATACAACGGATACCATGATGCGTCCGGCGTGATCTCCCTGCGGGCTGCGCCGCAGCGTAGCGGAGTTTTCATGATGGATTGTCCTCCCTTCGTGATGAACAGTGCAGGGCGTCGAGTATGTACACGATGCCCTGCAGGTATGAACCGGATAATGCTTATTGGATGCTTTTGCTCAGTTCTGCACGGGTCTTGTAAAGCTTTTCAGTTTCGGCACGATAGTATTCCATGACCTCATCATAGCCAAATCCCTTGACCTTGGTCATCATCTCATCATACAGGCGGTCGAATTCAGCTTCGCTCTCCGCATAGGCCATCTTCCAGCTGTACTGCTTCACCACGTCGCCTATCTGGTTGATCATCAGCTCCAGGTCGGGATCGGGGTTGGTCAGACCAGCCAGGCCGGAATAGCTCTCGTTACAGGAATTGATCAGGGTGCCGTTGTTCTTTGCCCACTCGAAGATGTTGGCTGCGCCGTAGTCTTCACGCCACTGCTCCGTCACAGGATCAGAAGGCAGCGCCTGATAGGAAGACCAGCAATGATAATCAATCGCTTCACCGGTGGTTGCGGTAATGCTCTTGGCATTGCGCGGAGGATACTCCAGCTTGAACATACCGTCCTGATAGGTGCCGCCGCCCCATTCGTCAGGAATGGGTGTAGAGCCGTCACGTACGCACTGCAGGCCAAACTCGGTCAGTTCTGCCTTGCCATCGGCATTGTAGTCCCAGATCAGACCCTTGGGACCGATGCGGGATTCCATGGCGCCTTCATCGGTGCACAGCCAGTCAATGAACTGCAGGATGCGCTCGGGATATTCAGCCTTGGCACCGATGCCAAAGGTGCGGTATCCGCCAAATTCGCTGGCACCCCAGGCGAAGGGCGTTCCGGAGGTCATGGGCACAGGCTCCATGCCGCGGCCGGCAGCAGTATTGGTGGGGGTGTTGTAGCCGTTATCACCATAGGGGCTAAACAGCACGCGGCCGGCAGCAAACTTGGCAGCATATTCGGAGTAGGACTGCGTGATGGAGTCGGGATCCAGCAGGCCCATCTGATTGGCCTCAAACATCCAGCGCAGGCCCTGAATATAGTAGCTGTCCTTATCCAGCAGTTCGGCCGTCACATCCTCCGTGCCATGCTGCATCACCAGGTTGAAGTTATATCCATTGTAGGCGCAGAACCAGGTGGCAAACACCATGTTGCGTCCGTCCCAGTCGGGGAAGTAGCTGACGCCATACACCGGCTGACCATCCTCGTTGACGGGATTCAGCTCCTGCATCTTCTTCAGGGCAGGCAGATAGTCCCACATATCCTTGATTTCAGGAGAACCAATAGCCTTGTACAGGTCATAGCGCATGACCGGAGTCACCGCATCCACAGAGGAGCAGGACAGTCCGGATACCAGCGCGTCATGCACAAAGGCCCACACAGCCTTGCCGTCGCCGGAATACTGTATCTGGGCACGCTTGATCAGGTTAGGCATATTTGCAGTAATGAAGGGCGCATTCTTTTCCAGGAAGTCGCCCTGATTCATGTCAAACAGCAGTCCGAGATCGCGGGCATCAGTAAAGTCAGTGCTGGTCACGCTGGCAAAGTTGAGCAGATCGCCCAGATCGCCTTCCACCATCAGGGTGGCCAGCTTGGAAGCACCGCCCTCCAGGTTGGTGGCTGTAATGTTCAGGCCGATGTTGAACTTGTCCTTGATCAGCTTGCCGAACCATCCGGACTGCAATCCTGCGAAATTGGCGTTTTGCGAGAACACGTCAATCTCGTAATACGGCAGTTCTTCAGCCTGAGTCATGGGAAGCGCCATGCAGCTGAGCAGCATGGCCAGACAGATCACCGAGCACAGAAACCGTTTCATGGAAAAACCTCCTTTTTCTTGTTGAAAGGGTTTTAGCCCTTTACAGCACCGATCATGATTCCCTTGACGAAGTACTTCTGAAAATAGGGATATACCAACAAAATGGGCAGCACAACAATCATGGACACTGTCATCTTGATGGAGGTAGGCGTTTGCGTGATCGTCATGTTGGCCAGCATTTCGGAGGATTCAGCTGTTTTGATGATGGTCGCCAGTGCCTCCGCCTCATTCATATAGCGGTAAAGCAGAAACTGAAGCGTATAAAGCCGCTTATCGGAAATGAGAAAAAGCGTATCCTGAAAGGAGTTCCACTGCCCTACTGCCGAGAAAATCGTAATCGTTGCCAAAATTGGCAGGCAAACAGGAAGGATCACCCAGGCAAAACGGGCCATGTAGCCTGCGCCATCCATCTGCGCGGCATCCTCCAGCGCGGATGGAATGCTCTCCACATAGGTCTTGACCAGGATAATGCTGTATGGTGCAACAATGGTCGGCAGAATGTAGACCAGAAAATTGTTCAGCAGGTGCAGGTTCATCATATTGATATACCAGGGAATGACGCCGGCATTGAAATACATGGTGACCACGATAAACCTGTAAACCAGCTTATGGCCGATCATGTTCTGCTTGGTGAGCAGATATCCCAGGAAAGCCGAGGCAAACACCGACAGCGTGGTGCCGATCACCGTGCGTGCCAGGGATACTATGGCAGCGGTGAGAATACCCGATATTTTGAAAATCTGAATATAGTTTTCAAAATGGACTCCCTTGGGAAACAGAGTGATCAGTCCGCGCGCGGAAAGTGCATTATCACTGATCGTGTTAATAAACAGGTAGTAGAACGGGAACACGCAGATCAGCGTAAACACCGTCAGCAGAAGAACGTTGATCAAGTCGAAGCATACGTCTCCTGGGGAGCGGTGAATGCGGCGGTTGGCAAAAGCCTGCTTTTGAGATATGTGCAGCATAACCCTCGTGCCTCCTTACATCAACGATTCGCCGCGAACCAGCTTGCTGGCAAAATTGGCGCTCATGAGCAACACAACGCTCACAAGGGATTTCAGCATTCCTATGGCGGTTGCCAGAGAGAAGTTGCGATTCACCATGCCGATATTGTAAACGTACAGGTCCAGCACCTCGATGGTATCCTTATTCATGGGGTTTTGGAATACAAAGTAGCTTTCCATACCTGTGTTGATGAAGTTGCCGATGCTCAGCATCAGCAGTACAAAGAAGGTGGGCATCAGGCCCGGCACAGTGATGTGCATGATCTGCTGTATGCGGCTTGCTCCATCCACCTGGGCGGCCTCATACAGTTCCTGATCGATACCGGCGATAGCCGCCAGATACAGGATGGAATTCCAGCCCATGCTCTTCCACAGCTGCCACATCGTCATCTTCAGCCACATATGGTGACCGTCCGCCAGGAAGTTCACCCCTTTGTCAATCACATTCAGGCTGATCAGTGCCCGGTTGACAAAGCCGGTATCCACCGAAAACAGGGCAAACGCCACGGAAAATACCAGTACCCAGCTAATAAAGTTGGGCAGTGTGGCGCAAACCTGGATCAACTTGTAGTAGCGCTTGGAGCGAACCTGAGACAGCTGAATGGCAAAGATCATGGGCATAATGGAAGCAAGCATGTTCAAAGCGCTCATACCAAGGGTGTTTTTCAGTACCCGAAGGATTTCCGTCGTCTGGGCAGGGGTGTTGACCAGACGGACAAACCACTTGAAGCCCACATACTGGCATTTATCCAGCGGAAAACCGGGCCGGTAGTTGTAGAATGCGTATCTCCAGCCGGCCAGGGGCAAATACGAAAAGACAAACACAAGCACCAAAAAGGGCAATATCATTAAAAGAAGCTTTATGCTGTCCATGCGCTTGGAGCCCAGTTTGCGTTGCATAAGCTCCCTCCTCTCAGGCAGAATGTAAAATACGGTCTGTATTTGGCTATATATTACCCTATCCCGATTTGTGAAACAATGAAGAATTCTCGGATCCTACACCACGATTTTACGAAAGTACGTATGATTGCACAGGAGTCCGCATTGACATCCGCGCTTTTTTCTCTTATACTGAAGCATGTAAGATGAGTGAGTGACGATATATGGACATTCACGCCCGATTGGCAGCGCAGTAGGCACCCTTTCCTGGAGTTTCCCACTTACAGAACGCTGCCGGGAACACGCACATAATATGCCATTATCTCATCAGTAGGCATGCAGAAACAAGCTGCGAAGCGGGGGGATTGGTTTGGAAAAGCGCAAATCCGGTCTGCAATGGTGGTTTAACCTGAGCATTTCCAGGAAGACGCTGCTGATGCAAAGTGTCATCATCTTCTTGCCGCTGGCGATTCTTGTCTATTTCCTGCTGAGCGTTTCCTATATGGACTATGCCTCTCATGCGGCCAAAACCAGCTATGAATACGCGCGCTTCACGCTGGACAGCCTGGAAGCAGAGATGATGCAGATCAAGTCTGCCTGCAATGTACTGCTGAACCACAGCCAAGTGCAGAATCTGCTAACCCATCCGGAGGCGGTGGAAGATCCCGCAGAAATGGAAAAGATGGACTTTTGGATTTCCAGCACCACCGGACTGCGTCGCCGCGTGTTCAGCACAACCCTTTATGCAACAAAGCATGCCTGCGCGGCCGCGCAGGAGGCCTTCCCTATATGGACCGAGCCTGCTGCCGGAACAGGCTGGCGCTTTACCCCGCAAAAGGGCAGTTTTTCCTCCTCCATGAGCTGGGTTCAGGAGATATATGTGGGTGATACGCTGATGGGTGTGCTATGCCTGGAGTTGCAGCCAGATCTTCTGTCTGAAACGCTGAACAAGCTGTCCAGGGTTATCGGCGGCTACTGCATTGCCTACCGCGAAGATACGGGACAGGTGGTCGGCGGACGGCTGGAGGATATCCGTGTGTCCGATGACGTTTTTGAAATGTGTAAAGACATGCCTGAGGGCTATCAGCTGATTAACCATCATGAGTATGTGGGGCTGATTCACTGCAGCACCATGAACATCAGCTTTCTGACCTTTTGCAATACGGCCATTTCAGCCAATTTTGTCAGCAGCTACCTGATGGATTTCAGCATCATCGCCGGCATTCTGCTTCTGATGTGCGCCCTGGCGGTTGCATTGAACCATTACAGCATCACGCGTCGCATCAAAAACCTGTCAGGCCATATCAGCAGGCAGGCCAGCAGTCTTCAGTCGCTGAGCACCCTGAGTTCACTGACACGTCTTCAGGTGGACGGCACGGATGAAATCGGAACACTGGCCAGCAACTATAACATTATGCTGGAGCATCTGCTGCTGTCAGCCCAGCGGGAGCATCAGGCTGAGCTGCTCCAGCAGACAGCACGGTTCAGTGCCCTGCAGGCGCAGATTCAGCCTCACTTTCTGTACAATACTCTGGAATCCCTGCGGATGATGGCAGATGAAAGCGAGGCCGTTGAGGTTTCTGAAATGCTTTTTGTGCTGGGCAAGCTGATGCGCGGCAGCATCAGCGGTAAGGAGCAGGAAATCACTATGGCCAGAGAGCTTGAAAACTGTGTGTATTATCTGAAGCTGAGCAAGCTGAGGTTTGAGACGCTGGAGTATTCGGTCACCTGTGATATTGATGCTTCATCTCTGGTATGTCCGCGGTTCATTCTGCAGCCCCTGGTTGAGAACAGCATTCATCATGGCATTTCCCGCACGCGCAGCGCAGGAATTGTGCGTGTGCATGTATACCGCCAGGGGGACCTGGTTTTCATTGATGTAGAGGATAACGGCAAAGGCATTTCTCCGGACAGGCTTGAGGAAATCCGCGATGCCATGGAAAATGGAAACGGTCTGAAGCAGGAGCAGGGCGGCATTGGGCTGTGCAATGTTCATCATCGGCTGCACATCTACTTTGGCGGAAGGTCCGGTCTTTCCCTGTACAGCACATCCGGCGCGGGCACGCTGTGCAGAATCACAATCGACCGAAGCGATGGGAGCAGAAATCACGTGCCGTCCTGCTCTGCAGGAGAAGCAATTCATAAGGAAAGGGAGGGACGCAAGCTGTGAAGGGGGATTTTCCGCCGCCCCATGGGATGAAAATTATGGTGGTGGATGACGAGGTAAAAATCTGCAACGGCGTTGCCCGCTTCATTAGGAAGCGCTGGCCGGAGGTTGAGGTTTCCACTATCAGCAATGCTATTGATGCCCTTGCTTCCATCCGGCACCAACTGCCCGATCTTCTCATCACCGATCTTCGCATGCCGGAGATGGATGGTCTGGAATTGATGCAGCAGGCCCGGGAACTTGGCGTGCAGCACAGCATTGTTCTGACAGGATATGATGAATTTGATTTGATGCAGCAGGCCATCCGGCTGCGGGCGCAGGATTATCTGCTTAAACCCGTTGACAAGGAGCAATTGTTCCAGGCTGTAGAAACGGCATGAAAAAACTGCTGCACGGCTGCCGTCAATGCGGCGCGGCTGGCCATGCAATATGGCGTAGAAACAGATACTCCGCTTTGGCATGAGCAGTTGCGGCTACTGTTCATGGGAGAAAAGAGCGCGTATCTGGTTCAGATGACGCAGGATCAGTTCCCTGCAGCTACATTCCTGTCCTGTGCAGCCTGCTGGACGCTGGATTCCGACGAGCCGCCCTGCGGCACTTGGCTGCTGGCCTGTCCGGCCGATTTGCAGCAGCATCTTGTTGGCATTCTGGATGAGCAAAGCATTCCTTGGCGGGAGGTTCGCCAGGAAAGCGCCGGATTGCATACCGCATACAGAGATCTTTGTCAAATACGGGCAGGAGATCAGAACGAGCTTCAGGTTGCCTTTGACTGTTCTCCGAAGCATCCGGAGGCACTGGCAGCGCTTCTCGCGGCACAACTGCGGGACAAATCGGCCCTGTATGCACAATTATGCACAGTGCAGAGGCTTCTGGGAGATTGCCGCCGCAGCTGTGACAGCTGGCGTATTCTGCTGGCACTGCGCCAGTCGAAGTCCCTTGATTGTTCCGCTCTGGCCTCCACCCTGCTGCAATACAGCAGTCCCGAATCGTCCTTGTCCCCCGCTGTCAGAACTGCGTGCAGCATCGTGGACGAGCATTATGCGCATGAGTGGAAACTGTCAGAGATTGCCGGGCAGGTATATGTATCCCCCAACTATCTCAGCACGATATTCCATCAGGAAACAGGTCTGACCTTCACCAGCTATACCAACAAGGTTCGGATTGAGAAGGTGTGCAACCGTATGGCAGAGGATGAAAGTGCCAGTCTTGTCGAAATCGCATCTGGCGCCGGATTTACAAACTCCAACTATTTTTTCAAGGTTTTCCGTCAGGTCGTCGGCATGACGCCAGGCACCTTCCGCAGCCTGGTTCGAAGAAACTGATGCATCCTGTACCAAATCCATCCTCCGTATAATGGAAGGCACCATCTTCCTGGCACAGTATTTGTCCGGCAGGGAGCATGCCTTGACCGGAACACTTTGCTGCACCATCAAAGGAAGAGGCGCTGCTTATCGCCATAAGCGCGTCCCTGTCCAGCTTTCTTCCCTTGCCGCCAATATCAATATGGCCAGAGAACCTGTCAGTTCTCCGGCCATATTCACAAAGCAATTATCAGCCAAAAAAGTGCACCTGTCAAAGACAGGTACGCGTGTATTATTATGCTCTTACTCCTTAGGATTCTCCTCGACCTTCTTCTTGCGGGGCGCGCGGGGCTTCTTGACGGGAGCCTCGGCGGGCGTTTCAACAGGCGCTGCTTCAACAACCGCCTTGGGCTTGCGGCCACGCTTTTTCGCAGGGGCCTCGGCAGGAACCTCTTCCTTCACCTTCTTGGCCCGACCTGTACCTTTTCAGAGGGAGGCATTTCGCCCCCGTTATCCTTCCGGGAGAAGGTGTACACCGCGTCCTTGCTCATCAGGAAGGGCGTAGAGTGCTCCTTCATGCCGGGGCCGCCCACGCAGGAATTCACGCAGGAGCTCATCTCCAGGATATAGCCGGTGATGTGATGCTCGCGGATATCCTTAAGCGTCTAGATGCAGCGGTCCAGCCCATCCACCGCCACTGACTTGTACCTGGCGCGCTTCTCTGAGGGAATGGTCTTGAGGATGCCGCCGGGCACGGGATACACACGGCTGATGGTGTGGTGCATTTCCAGCGCGGCGGGATCCTCCGCGCCGCCCGCTGCCACGCCCTCCCGGCGCAGCCATTCCCGCAGCTCGTCATACATCAACACCGCATCAATCACGCCACTCTGCTGGGCCTCATTCTTCTTGGAAATGCACGGGCCGACAAACACCACGCGGATGTCGTCCCCATGGGCCTGGCGCAGCATCCGCGCATGGGCCACCGCAGGCGACGGCACCGGTGCCAGTTGATCCAGCAGATCGGGAAAATACTTTTCCACCAACAGTTTCACCGTGGGGCAGCAGGTGGTGATGAGGTTGGGCATCTTTCCTTTTTCCGCCAGCGCGGCATATTCCTCGCTGACGGCCGTTGCGCCGATAGCGGTTTCCTCGATACCCGCAAAGCCCAGGCGCTTCATGGCGGAGGACAGGGAGGCGAAGGTTGCCCCCTCCGGCAGCGCCGCAATGAAGGACGGCGCAACGGAGGCGTAGACCTTCTCATCCCGGTCGATCATGGAGCAGACCTTCTGCACGTCGCTCTCAATCTGCTTGGCGTTCTGCGGCAAATGAGGGTACACTTGCCGCACAGCACGCACTCGTCCTCCAGGATGTGGGCCTGATCGTCGTGGAAGGTGATGGACTTCACATCGCAGTGACGGATGCACTTATAGCAGTTTTTGCAGTTGGCTTCCTTCAGCTGAATGATGCTCATGCTTCTGCCCTCCGCTTATGCGTTGGCGCGGGGGACAATTTCTTCCTGCACCAGGCTGGCCATGCGATCCTGATCCACATGATGGAACTTCACCCCGTCAATGCGCACACAGGGGCCGTCCTTGCACTCGCCCATGCAGAAGCTGGCGGAAAGCTCCACCTTGTCGGCCACGCCGGACTTCTTCAGTTCCTCCTGGAACAGCTGGGTGGTGGCGTAGGCGCCCTTCATGTGGTAGGCGGAACCCACGCAAGCGCGGCGATTCCCACTTATTCTGCCACATAGGGCATAATGCCCAGCTCCTGATGCTTTACGCCTAAGTTCATC
>ENA-ORCP01003587-ORCP01003587.1-human-gut-metagenome-genome-assembly--contig:-NODE-3587-length-11464-cov-3.455432_pt1 | contig 11464 bp, 10 predicted proteins | sample MGYA00242990_ERZ507991 | MGnify/ENA primary metagenome ERZ507991 (study PRJEB26167, sample SAMN06115496) | human gut metagenome | host: Homo sapiens | place: China:Henan | collected 2015-05-07... | reverse complement strand
ACCTTAAGGCTGGGGTTGTAATATTGTCGGACGGTTTCGATGGTTTCTTTGATTTGTGTTACGCCCAGCAGACTGAGAATTTCTGGTGCCATCGGAATGATGAGTTTATCAGCGGAAACGTAAGCGTTGACGGTCAGAAGGTTGAGAGCAGGAGGGGTGTCGATGATAATATAGTCATAGCGAGCGGAAACCAGCGACAACTCGGTTTTAAGCATGTATTCGCGTCCAGGTTTGTTGCATTCCAGCTCAACGCCGGACAGCAAAATGTTGGAGGCAAGGAGGTCTCCGTAGGTTGCGGTGCAAATCGCCTGATCGATGGGAAGCTGTTTCTTGAACACTTCATACATGGTGTGCACGTTTTCGATGTCCACGCCAAGGCTGAAACCAAGATTGCCCTGTGGGTCGAGGTCAACGCCAAGAACTTTATACCCGCCCTCGGAAAGCGACGCGATGAGCGCGGCGGCTGTGGTTGTTTTTCCGACGCCGCCCTTTTGGTTGGTAATGGCAATGATTTCCGCCATAGAAAACACTTCCTTATCTGAAAAAAATTTTAATATTCTCTTATGTTTAGTATACTACATGTCGAAATAAAAACATAGAATAAAATTTTTTTATCGCATATTTTCTTTTTCGCCAATTCTCAAAGGCGAATAACAGTTTTTTTGGAAGGAGCGATTAATATGGCAGTCAGTAATGTGAGTCGCAGCAGCAGTTCTTCCAGCATTTACGGAAGTCGTTCTAGCAATATTATCAGTGGCCTTGCAAGCGGTATGGATACCGAATCTATGATTGAAGGAATGGTTTCGGGCATCAAATCAAAAATCGATACGCAGAAGCAGAAGCAGCAGATTCTCCTGTGGCAGCAGGAGGCCTATCGCAGCATCAGCGATCAGCTCGTACAGATTTCCAACAAGTATACTTCGTATACTTCGTCTACCAATCTGATGAGTTCTGCATTTTTCCAGCCGAGCATTATCACATCTCTGGGTAAAAATGCGGACATGATTTCTGCTGCCGGGCGTACGACCAGTGATATTCAGATCAGCAAAGTAGAAAATTTGGCGAAAACAGAGACCGTCAGCTTTAATGGACTCAATGGCGTTTCCAATAAGAGTGGCATTGAGGCTGATAATGCCGTAGATTTGAAGGGTAAGGTTGACGTCAGCAATCTGGCGGGCCAGCAGCTTTCGTTTGAGTACGGCAATAAAACATTTACCATTACATTTGACAGCGACCGTGAGTACAATTCGCTTGACGATGTGGCGGATGAAATTAATAAGCAGCTTGGTAATGCATCCATCTCTTTGTCGGACGGCACAAGCATCAAGATGAATTCCAAAATCAAGGCAGAGGTGTCCGGCAATAATTTGGAGTTCCGCTTTGTCGATGGCGCTAAGGAAACTAACACCTTAGAGCTGAAGAGCGATTCTTCTCAATCTGCATTAAATGCGCTGCATCTGAGTGCTGGTACCACGATGAGCGGCACTGGGAAGATAACATCAAGTGCAGCGATTACGAAGGACGATCTTTTCTCCGCAAAATCGACGGCTGATGTACTAGCTGGCGCAACCATGAATGTGACCTATAACGGTACAAGGGCGAAGATTAAGATGCCGGAAAAGGGAACAGACGAGTATAACGAGATTTTTGTTAATTCAACCAGTAAAGAAGATGCTGCTCAGAAAATGCAGGATTACCTGCAAACCCAGTTTGATCAGGCGTTCGGCTACAACCGCGTCCATGTAAGCGGTGTACAAAGCGACGGAACATTCAAGCCTACATTTGAGTTGGTGTCCGCCGGTGAAGGCGATACGCTTTCTATCAATTCCGGTACGTTGAACGTAATCGGCAAGGGTGGTATTTTCGGCATCGACCGTGGCGCGTCTAACCGTGTCAATACCAGTAAAACCCTTGGAGAGTTGTATGGGTTAGGTGAAACCAGCATCGGATTTACCGGCTTGAACGCTGTACAGAACGAGGATGGCAGCGACAAGCTGGATGAAAATGGCAACAAACTGTATGCGCTTGAGATCAATGGTGTGAAAATCGGCGAGTATTCGGTTGATACGACGCTGGGAACCATCATGAACGATATTAATAAGAATGAGAAGGCGGGCGTTAAGGTCAGCTATTCTACCACTTCCAATCAGTTTGTGTTCACCTCCACGCATGGCGGTTCTGGCGGCCGGATTGAAATTGGTGATGATGGCGCGAACTTGGCCGCAAAGCTGTTTGGTGCAGTTGAATATGATGGTCAGGGGAATATCGCTAAGGTTCGAGGAAAGGGAGTTGCTAACTATCAGGGAAATGAGTTTAGTGTCATCCAAGGTCAGGATGCCCAGATGGAAGCGTATGTTAACGGCGTAAAGACTACCCTGACCAGTGGCACGAACACTTTCGATATCGATGGATTCAAGGTCACCGCGAATGGCACATTTGAGGCGACCAACGCGAGTGAGCGCGTTACATTTGATAAAAAGGTTGATGCGGATAAGATTGTCGATGCGGTCAAGAGCTTTGTTGAGGATTATAACAAGGTTCTTGCGGAAATCAACAAACAGTATTCGACCCAGCCGGATCATAAAAACACATATAAGCCTCTGACAGATGATCAGAAGGCGGATATGACCGAGAAGCAGATCGAGGAATACGAGACAAAGGCAAAGCAAGGCTTGCTGTTTGGCGATAACGATCTGGGTAATTTGTCCAACGCGCTGCGCTTCGTGTTCTCCAATTCGAATTTGGATGCGATTGGTGTAAGTGTATCCACCAGTTATTCGGATAGGGGTAGGATTACACTGGACGAGACTAAGCTCCGTTCTGCCCTGGCCAGCGATCCGGATGCGGTTGCAGAGGCGTTTACAGCACCGCTGGAGCAAAAGCAGGTTACCAACTCGGATGGCTCCACTTCGTGGGTTGATGACACTTCCTCGGGCGGCGCGATATCTCGCCTGAAGGTGCGGCTCGATAAGTACGCGGCGACAACCGGTGCAACCAAGGGTATTCTGATTGAAAAGGCTGGTTCGCAGTATTCTCCGACGGCATTGTTGCAGAACATGATGCAGGATAGGATTGACAGCTATGATGATGTGATTGATACCCTGACCGATCAGCTGAATGATAAAATTGATTTTTACACCTCGAAATTCAGCAAATTGGAAACATTGATCGCACAAATGAACTCGCAGAGTTCTTATTTGTCGAGCTTGGGTGGCAGCAGCTATTGACAAAGGGTGTAAAATAGAAAGGACGGGGTAATCCGGCTATGGATATGCATGGCTACCAACAATACAAAGCACAGTCGATCAATACGATGACTCCCGGCGAGCTGCTGATGCTGCTGTATGATGAATTGATTAAGCGTTTGGCCCGTGCGGAAATTGCGCTCAAGAACCAAAATTATGAGGTTTTTGATGAATCAATTATCCGCTGTCGGGAAATCCTAAGGTATCTGGATGACACGCTTGATATGCAGTATCCGATTAGTCATGATCTGCACCGCCTGTATGATTTCTTCTCTTATGAGTTAAGCCGCGTACAGGTGGGACGGAACGAGAAGGTTCTGGCCGAAGTAAAGCCCCGATTGACCGACCTGAGGGATACATTCCGACAGGCACAGAAGGCAGGCGGCGCATGAATGAGCAGTGGATGAAGCTGCTGGTACAACTCAGAAAGCGTTACACGGCCCTGACAGAGACGCTTGACTTAACCATGCAGATGGGAGAGGCGTTGGACAGAAATGACCGCACTTCTTTCAGTATGCTTTTGGCCATGCGTCAAGAGCCTGTGCTCCGTATGCAGGAACTCGACGGCAATATCCGGCGCATTGTGGAAATCGATGCGCCGGATATTGAAGCACGTTGGCGTGCTTTGGTTCGTGGAGATAATCCACAGAACGCGGATGAGCAGATGATAGTAAATCAAATGCAGCAGAACAAGCGCGTGATTGAACGTTTGGTGCCGATTGATAGCAGAATCAGTCAGGTACTCTCGGAAAGAAAGTCATAGCGTGAGAAAAAAAAGCTGGACAAAACGAATAGGATTATGCTTTATGGCGGCTGTCTTTATCGGCGGAGCTGAGTTGGCAGCCTGCTATTGGCTTGACCCGCCGATTTTCCATAAGATCGTAGATCCGGTCGTGGAGAAATCGGGTGATTTGTGGCGCTTTACAAGCGATCAGGTGCGGGTGGCGGCTGACGGTGTGAAACAACGTATTGCAGAACGCAGTGCGCTGCGGCAGGAGCAGATCGAATCCCAGCGGGCAGGGGAACCGACAATACCGGATGGCGGCGTAATGATAGAAGATCCTGCAATCACTGAGCTGGTGATTCGGGATGGTCAGGAGGTGCTGACGGGCGGGTCGGTTTCGATTGCGTATTTTGCGCAAAGCGATCCGGCATGGAAAGATCAGCCCTATGGCTCTGATCGTGTCGGTCCGTATGGTTGTGGTCCGACTGCCATGGCGATGGCGGTAAAAAGTCTGACCGGTACAAATACCGATCCAGAGCAGATGGCCAGCTGGTGCAGTCAAAATGGATATTGGGCTGCCGGAAGCGGATCATATCACAGTATTGTTCGTGGTGTAGCCAATGCCTTTGGGTTGGAGTGTTCTTCTCCAAGCTCCGTTACGCCGGAGGATCTGCGCACACAGCTTTCCGGCGGCCGTATCGCTGTCGCTTTGATGAGTGCCGGACACTTTACCAGTGGGGGACATTTTATCCTGTTACGTGGCGTGACATTGGATGGCAATATTTTGGTTGCCGATCCGAACAGCAGGGCGCGCAGTTTGCAGGAGTGGGATGCATCAATTATTATAAATGAATTGAGTTCCAGCAAAACAGCAGGTGCACCGCTCTGGTTTTTATCCAAAGAGACAGATTAGCAGCGCCTGAGCGCTCAAACAGGAGGTTTACTGTGCCCCAGATAGAAATGCAGCATGTAACCAAATATTTTACCAATGAGCAAAGACGATTTACGGCGATAGATGATGTTTCTCTCACTATCGAACGTGGGGAGTTTGTTTTCCTTATTGGCAGCAGTGGAGCAGGAAAAACCACATTGCTTCGACTGCTGGCCAATCAGATTGTGGCGGATGAAGGGAAAATCTGGCTTGATGATGTGGAACTGACCCGACTGCGCGGCTGGAGACGGCCGGTATACCGCAGGAATATAGGTCAGGTCTGGCAGGATGCAAGCCTGATCCGAAAAAAAACTGTGCGGCAAAATCTGGAGCTGGTTCAGCGGGCGCTTGGCGTCAAGTCAAAGGTAATTCCAGAGAATACCCGGAAAGCTTTATCGATTGTCGGCATGCGTGCCATGGAGGACCGATATCCGTTTGAGTTATCCGGCGGACAGGTCAAAATGGTGGAATTGGCACGTGCAATTATCTGCAATCCACCAATTCTGATTGTGGATGAGATCACTGCGAACCTCGATTATGATACAGGATGGGATATTATGAATATCCTCAATGAAATCAATCGTTGCGGCACTACAGTTATTATGGCGACGCACGCAAAAGATTTTGTCAATATCATGTGCCGCAGAGTAGTTACATTGGTTGCCGGAAAAATTGCCGGCGACGTTGAGAAGGGAAAATACGGCGAGTTAAGAGCAACGAGCCGATTTGAATAAATAAATAAATAATGAGTTGCTGGGAGGAATTTTTTTTGTATGCGACTAAGAGACATGAAAATTAAAAACAAGCTAATTTTGGGGTTTGCTATCCCTATTTTTCTATCGCTTGTGCTTTTGATTATTTCTGTGGTGAATGCGTTGTCACTGCGCAACCAGTATGAGAGCTTGATTAATAATGAGGTTGCGTTGCGGGGGCAAATCTTGACCTGCCGAATTCAGCTTAATACGGCCGCTCGATATGCTCGTGATATGGTTTTGGATGACGAAAAGAAGAATTATAATGAAAATGAGTCGAATCTGAATGAGGCATTGACGTCGCTGGACAGTGCGTGTGAGTATATTTCGGAGCATTACACACTGGGAGACGGAAAAGACAAAACTTATATCTCGGACGTTACCGCTTGGGAGAATGTTATTCCTAAGATAACCAGCGCGCTGCAGCAAAATGATTTTAAACAGGCTAAAACCATTCTGGTAAATGAGTGTACGCCTGCTCTGAATGCACTGCGGGAGGCGGCAAACGATCTGTCAGATTCGATTACAGCAAAAATCTCGCAGGTAGTTACTGAGCAGCAGCAGGCAGCCACCCGTATGTTTGTCTTTATGGGCATCTTGCTGGTTGTATTTTTGACGCTGATACTTGTTTTTGCGGTTAAACTGATTCGTTCGATTACCAGACCTCTGGATGAGACGCGTGCGGCATTGCTTGAGATGAGCAAGGGCAATTTGAGCCATAGAGTTACATACGAGGCGAAGGATGAAATCGGCGAAATGGCAGATGCGCTGCGCTCCAGCCAGCATGTGCTCGAGTCGGCGTGCCATGAAATTACTCGAATCACTTCTTCCATGGTGAATCGTGATTTCAGTGTGACGAGTGAAGTGGAATTGCCGGGTGCATTCCAGGGCATTTCCAAATCCCTTTCGCAGTTAACCGAGCAGATGCGGCAAATGATCTCCGATGTGAAATCTTCGATTGAGCAGGTATCTGCAGGTGCGGAACAGGTGTCGACTGGTGCACAGTCTTTGGCGCAGGGCGCCACCGAGCAGGCAAGTGCGGTTGAAGAGCTGTCTGCTACCATCAATGATATTGCAACTGCAGCGCATAAGAATGCTGCGGCTGCACAGTCGGCAAAGGAGAATGCTGACGCGGCAGGTGCGCAGAACTCGGAGAGCCAGCAGCAGATGACTCAGATGATTCAGGCGATGAACGAAATTACCTCTACATCGCAGGAAATCGGCAAGATTATTAAGACGATTGAGGATATTGCATTCCAGACCAATATTCTGGCGCTCAATGCGGCTGTAGAAGCAGCACGCGCCGGTTCCGCAGGCAAGGGTTTTGCAGTTGTTGCGGATGAGGTTCGGAATTTGGCATCGAAATCTGCGGAAGCAGCTAAGAATACCACTGCTTTGATTGAAAATTCGATTAAGGCGGTCGAAAATGGCTCCAGCATTGCACACGCAGCGGCAGAATCCATTACTTCCAGCACGGATCTGACCAGCAAGGCGGTTGAAAAGATTACCCAGATTGCTGACGCGGCAGAGCGTGAATCCGAGTCTATTGATCAGATTACTCAGGGCATTGACCAGATTGCGACGGTTGTACAGACGAACTCTGCAACCAGCGAGGAATCTGCGGCAGCAAGTGAAGAGTTGTCCTCTCAGGCCAATATCCTGCGTCAGATTTTTGCATCTTTCCGCGTCGGCACAAGCGACGAAGTTCCGGCAGCAGCACCGGCACCGTCGTATGATTATCAGGCACCCGCCACTTCGGCATATGGCAGCAATGTCCCCACTTCTGTAAACAGCGGCAGCTTTCATGCAGGAGGTACTTCTCCCGTATCGGGGGATAGGTTTCCGGTCAGGCAAAGCACCTCGTTCGCAAGCGTCGACGATCCGGGCAAGTACTAAGAGATACGAAGTTACCCCTGATTTGGAAACGGGCAACGATTTGATTGATTCCGAGCATCGTATGCTGTTTGATGCAATCAATGATTTGATGGATGCATGCAGCTCCGGCCAAGGCCGCAATAAGATTGGCGAAACTGCAGAGTTCTTAGCGGATTATGTTGATAAGCATTTTTCGGATGAGGAAGATTTGCAGCGTAAGAACCGGTATCCCCACTATCAGGCGCATCATGATTTCCATGTAAATTATAAGCACAAGATTCGGGAGCTGGCCAATAGCATTCGTGCGGATGGTCCGAGTGTAAAGAGCCTGGGCGAAATCAATACGCAGGCAAGCGTCTTGATCAATCATATTCGTCATGAAGATAAACGCCTGGCAGCTTTTTTGAAGAACGGAACTGAGTGATGAGCCGTTTTTTGCCAAATTTAGCTTGGTAAGAGAAATATGTTGATTTGTGCGCTCTGCATCAAAGCAGAGCGCACAAAACTAACCAAAAAAAATTTCAATAAAATGCACATAATGCCTAAATTTTAAAAAAATAAAATATTGGCTTATTTTTTTTTGCGTGCAACCGATGATATGAGTGTAAGTTAAAACCCCGGCATTGTGCAGGGGAAATACATTTCCAGCTTTCAAACGGGGTGTAACTGTCTCGTCTGAAATAGAACAACTATTCACCAAATGGACCGTAAGCAAAAGGATTTGCTTCGGACGGATTCTGTAAAGGAGAAGTGAATTATGAGAATCCAGCATAACATTATGGCAATGAGTGCCTACCGCAATTACTCTAAGAACACCTCGGCTCTGTCTAAGAACCTCGAGAAGCTGTCTTCCGGTTACAAGATCAACCGCGCCGGTGACGACGCCGCCGGTCTGGCTATTTCTGAGAAGATGCGCGCTCAGATCACCGGTCTGAAGGCCGCCAACAAGAACGTCAAGGACGGCGTATCCCTCGTTCAGACCGCTGAGGGCGCTCTGCAGGAAGTTCACGATATGCTCAACCGCATGGACTCTCTGGCTACCCAGTCCGCTAACGGCACCTACGACAACGAGGTCGACCGTCTGAACCTCCAGAAGGAAGTCAACGCCCTCCGCAGTGAGATCGACCGCATCGCCGACAGCTCCAACTTCAACGGCAAGAAGCTGCTGGACGGCAGCATGGACGGCCTCGAGACCAGTGTTTATAAGAATGCTACGGCTACTACTAACAAAGCCGACATTGATCTTTCCATCGCCCACGACAAGAAGGTCAGCATTGACGGAGCGGATCAGACGCTCAAATTCAAGTTCGCGGTTGGCGCTGCCGATGAGGCAAAGATTGCTGCCGATGGCACTGTGACGATCACCTTGACGAAAGGTGTTGACGCTGCCACCCCTGCAACCCATAGCGCTGCCAACATTCAGCAGCTCATCACAAATACGAACCTGGATGATATTAAAGACAAACTGAGCGACGACGAGAAGAAAGATTTGGAGCAGGCGCTGAAAGAGGTGACGGTCAGCGGCAAGGATTTAACAATTAAAAGCACTGACACTGGTGTTGCTCAGGAAACTGGCGTCGCCGACCCGAACAGAAAGACCGGCGAGAAGCTCACCCTGCAGATTGGCGACACCGCTGACAGCTTCAACAAGATGAAGGTCAACGTGGGCGATATGCACTCCAAGGCGCTGGGTATTGCTGACCTGACCGTTGCCGATCAGGACGGCGCTGCCAAGGCCATCCAGTCCATCAAGGACGCCATCAACACCGTGTCCTCCACCCGCGGCGATCTGGGCGCTATCCAGAACCGTCTGGAGCACACCCAGAACAACCTGAGCGTCATGACCGAGAACATTCAGGACGCTGAGTCCACCATCCGCGACACCGACGTTGCTGACGAGATGATGGCTTACACCAAGAACAACATCCTGATTCAGTCTGCTCAGGCAATGCTGGCGCAGGCCAACCAGGTTCCGCAGGGCGTTCTCCAGCTCCTGCAGTAAGTCAAACTTACAGCTTGGTAAAAAACCATACGGAGCGGGACGGGCATTTGCCCGTCCCGTTTTTCTGTAAGAATAAAATACCGGCAGTGCTTTGGCGCTTGCCGGTATTTTTGTTTGTTTGATTGCCTGCATAGCCTCTCTATACTCACATAAATGATATGCAATATACTAAGGAAAGTGAAAAATCGGTCGATATATGTAGAGATTGAGCATATTTTGAATGAGGGGGAGGCATGAACAGATTGGAGAAAGCACGCAGCATAAAAGAGTCTCAAAAAAGGAAAATCAATCTTAAGCTGTTTGCGATACTGGCTGCGATGACCTGTTTGTTGCTTTTTGGATTATTCCGAATTATCATTATTCGCAGTGCGGCCTGCACCTATGTGATGACGGATGGCGAGCGGTATGAAACCGTGCGGCTCTATCCCGGTACGGTGGAAGAAGCATGCAGTAAAGCGGGATTCCGTAACGTCGAGGTTGTCACTCGAAAAGATGATGACGGCACTGTTTACTTGACACTGAAAGAAACCTTTGATGTGTCAATTCAGACCAGCGACGGGACATTGACCATACGCACGGCGCCCTGCACGGTGGGAGAGCTGCTGGAGGCAAACGGTATCCGTGTTGGCAGTGATGATATCGTAACGCCGGACATAGATGATTGGTTGTCGGACAGTACGCAGATTACGGTCGCACATGTTACCTTTACGACAGAAACAGAAACAGAGAATATCCCGTTCTCCGTAGAAGTACAGTATGACACCCGGCTGCTCAAAGGACAGCAGGAAATTGCCCAATATGGTGAAGATGGAGAAAAAAGCATTGAGTACCGGGTTGAGGAACATGACGGAGAAGAAGTTTCCCGCGAGGTTGTCAACGAAAAAGAGGTAAAAGCACCAGTCAGTTGTATTGTCAGGCAGGGAACCCGCATTGCACAAAACAAACAGGAAGAGCAGGCGGCTGCAGAGTCACGGACAACAGTAAGCAACCGGCCCTTGCCGTCAAGCAAACCGGAAACCGAGAGTACCGGTGAGTTCTCTACTGCGGGCCGCTCTCAGGTTTGGTCTGTTCCGGCAGGAATTCAAGACGATACTGAGAATAAAATTATTACAGCGGGCGACGGTTCAAGCTATGAATATACGGCGGTGATTGACGTAACGGCAACTGCCTATCATCGGATAGAGGATGGCGGTGAAATCACCGCATCCGGTACGGTGACCCAATACGGAACGATTGCGGTTGACCCGCGTGTAATTCCGCTTGGCAGCAGGCTGTATGTAGTATCTGATGGTGGAGATCAATCCTGGTCCTATGGACCGGGTCTGGCGGAGGATACCGGTGGATTGATTAAGGGCACAAAGATTGACCTGTTTTTCATGACCGGCGATGAGGCAAATGATTTTGGCATTCGCCCTGCAAAGGTGTACATTTTAAAAGATTGATGTACGGTGTTAATTGCGCTGCTGCGTGGTCGATACTAACAATAGCGATTCGAGGAAAGGGTCGCAAATGCAAAAGGGAGGTGGCTTGAATGATGGACAGCATTGCCGCAATGGCTGTAAACATGCATGCGGCTCAGCTTCAACAGAGTGTCTCAATCTCGGTAGCCAAAAAAGCAATGGATTCTACAGAGCTTGCAGCACAGGGACTGCTGGAGATGCTTCCGGATACTTCCGGCATGGGGCAGGTCATTGACACATATGCATAAAAAAGAACGGCACCACATGTGAAGTGACCCCAAAAAGTTAGACAGAAATTCAACGCAAAAATTGTTCAAGCAGCCGAAAGGGCTTGCTGTCTGTGAATTGCAGGCGGCAGGCCCTTTAGTTTAGCCTTAATCCTGCGATTGTTGTAGTAGTCCAGATACTCAATAAGCTCCTGCTTGAAGTGTTCCATGGAATGAAATTCCTGCAGATACAGCAGCTCGCTTTTGAG
>ENA-ORCP01003586-ORCP01003586.1-human-gut-metagenome-genome-assembly--contig:-NODE-3586-length-11467-cov-5.118525_pt1 | contig 11467 bp, 13 predicted proteins | sample MGYA00242990_ERZ507991 | MGnify/ENA primary metagenome ERZ507991 (study PRJEB26167, sample SAMN06115496) | human gut metagenome | host: Homo sapiens | place: China:Henan | collected 2015-05-07... | reverse complement strand
CTGCTTAGTACACATCCTGCTGTCTTTTGCATAACTTACTGCAACTGAACTTGTTCATTTTTAGGCACTTTTGCAAATGTTACTGCAACTTTTTGGGCTGCTTGTTGCACTTACTTTTGCATTTGACCGTCCCCATTGTCCCGCATTGTCCCGTCATTGGCACAGATGAGATAACAGCATCAATTGACGTAGATACGTTGATTGATGCTGTTATTCGTTCTATTGTCCCATTGTCCGCACTCTGGGGTTAAACATTTAGTATCCGAATCTAATATTTTTTCTGAGGTGTTTCTGTCGGCAATTAATAAGATGATATAGAAGTGGAGAAATACATTAATACCTATGTATATATTAGTGTAACTTAATCAAAAATTGTATATATAAAAAATATAGAAAATAATTATCAAAAACTATTGACAAATATAAAACAATACGGCGTTATATATTTAACACATAAAAACTAAATGCTTTATATATTATGTAAGGAGGAAAAAGTATGCCCGAAAAAAATGAAACACCAAATGAAAAATTCAAGAGAATAGCGTCCAATCGTACACAGAAAATTATTGATATGATACGCCTGCTTGGAAATTGCGGCAACGGCTATGTCTATGAGTATTCCAAAGAGGAAGTTGATAAAATATTTACTGCTATTGAAGCAGAACTGAAAGATGCAAGAAAAAAATTTGATAGTTCACCTAAGAAGAACGATAAGTTCATACTTTAATAGGAGGCGGTATTATGGCAATTGGCTGGAACTTCCCAAGTAACGATAATGGGCAGATTAATGGCATAAGCGAAGCGGGAATAGAAACTTTTAAAGGTAGTCCTTTTCCTTCATTGGCAAGGGAAATATGTCAGAACTCGTTAGATGCAAAAAGAGAAAATAGCGATCCGGTAATTGTCGAATTTTCAGGATTTGAAGTTGATCGCAAGGAAATAAAAGGATTTTCTGATATTGTATCAGCTTTAGGTGAGTGCAAAACATTTTGGGAGAAAAATGAGAAGGCTTCAAAATTCTTAAAAAAAGCTTGTCAAGTTGCTGAAAAAGATAAAATCAGAGTATTAAGAGTCAGTGATTATAATACCAAGGGACTTACCGGTTCAAAAGAACTTTATAATACTCCGTGGCAGAATCTTGTAAAATCTTCCGGAGTATCTGACAAGGGCGGTACATCGGGCGGAAGCTTCGGAATAGGAAAGTCTGCACCGTTTGCTTGTTCGGATATAAGAACAGTAATGTACAGTACTTTTGACATTGATTCTATAAGAGCGTACCAAGGAGTGTCAAGACTTGTTTCATTTGATCATAAAAAACTGTTTTCGCCTTATATAACACAGGGTATCGGATATTATGGTAATACCGATAAAAACACTCCTGTTTTTGAAGAATATTCTCTCGGAGAATTCAAAAGAATTGAAACCGGTACAGATATTTATATTCTTGGTTTTAAGGAAACAGAGAGTTGGCAGGACGAAATAATCAAAGCTGTACTTGAAGGCTTTATTATTTCTGTTATGAGAAATGAACTTATTGTTCGTGTAAATGATTTTGAAGTAAATAGCAGTACCCTTTGTGATTATGTGGAAAAATACAAAGAAGAAAGTCCGCTTGCGTATAATTATTATCAGGTATTGACTTCCTCCGATACAATTACCATTTCAGAAAATTTTAATAATATGGGTAATATTACATTGCGAGTGTTATTAAAAGATGATCTGAAACGTAAGGTTTTAATGTCCAGAAGTAACGGAATGAAAATATTTGATAAACAGAATATATCATCATCTATATCGTTTGCAGCAGTACTTACACTTGATGATGAGAAAATAAACAGATATTTCAGAGCAATGGAAACCCCTCAGCATAATGCATGGGAACCTGACAGATATGAAACAGAAGCAGATGTGCGAAAGGCAAAGAAAACACTTAAAGAGTTGAATAAGTGGATAAAAAACAAGATTATTGATTTGGGAGCACAGACTGTAACAGATGAGGTAGATGCAGCAGGTATGGGCGATTTCATTCCTGATAGTGATTTAGGTAGTCAAGGTGATGAAGAAAAAAGTGAATCTCTTGATAACAGAAATTCGAGTATTGATGTGCAAAAAGTCCAAAATGTAAAAGTACAGAAGGGATTTCAGCATACGGAATCGGCTGGTACTTCAGGTGAAATTGAAGCTCCGGGATTTTATGATTACGATGATGTTGGAGAGGAAACCGCCTTTGTGCCAAGTGGAGAACCGAATAATAGTGAAGGCGGCAGAGGTACGGCTTCAGCAGGAATAGAAGATCCTAACGGAAATGACGTAATATATAAGACAGTTCAAATTAAGCCTATTTACATTAGACTTTTTATGTTTATATAAAATCACAAAGTAATTTTTGACTATCTTTTCAAAAGTTCTTATATGCCGGTATAGCCTATTGTTACAGGCTTTTCCGGCATTTTTCGTTATGGAAGATATTCTCAAATCTTCTTATATCCCCGTATGTTTTGGTGTTCAAAAGTAGTATGTGGAGTAGTAAATTCTCCGTTTACTACTTATGCAATCAGCCGCTTCATTTCTGTTATCGACGTTTCGGAAGTCGTATGCGCGTAATAGTTCAGCGTCATATTGATGTTGGAATGTCCCATGATGTACTGCAATGCTTTGGGATTCATTCCCGCATTTGCTAACGTGGTGCAGAATGTGTGGCGTAAGGTGTGCGGTGTCATTACCTTTGGCAATGCTACCTTTTGCGTTTTGTTGTATTTCCTCACAAGCCCCCGGAACATACTTTCATAGTTGACCGCCACTTTTGGCAAGCCGTTCCGGTTAAGGAACAGAAATTTTGTGTAGCCCTCTAAAATAACAGGCTGTGCATAGTTCCGTTTGTTCAGCACCCGCTGAAATGCTTCCAACACTTTTTCACTCATAGGGATAACCCGGTTGCCGCTTTTCGTCTTAGGCGTTTCCACATAGTAGCCCACGTCTGCAATCTTCAAAAGTTGGTGGTCTACATGGATAAGCTGCTTGTCTAAGTCAATGTCAGCTTCCGTCAATCCGCAGAGTTCCGAAATGCGAAGCCCTGTTCCTAACAGTATGATAATCTCGTCGTAGTATTTCTGATAGACTTTATCATGCTGCACAAAGGACAGGAAAGCCGCTTCCTGCGTAGGGGATAGAGGTTCCTTTGGTTCCGTATCATCTTCAAGGACTGTGTTCAACTGGAAGTCAAACGGATTTTTACGAATACAATCGTCCTGTATGGCTGTGTAAAAGGCAGCCTTTAAGGAACGCTTGTGGTTGTTGATAGTCTTGAAGCCGTAACCTTTTTCTTTCATGCGTAACGCCCATTCCTTTGCGTCGGAGAGCTTCACATTTTCAATCCGGCAGGCTCCAAGTTTATCCTCCTGCAAAATCCGCATGAGCTGTTTTCGCCCCTGCTTTGTACCATGCCGCACATTTGCCCGGTGGCGTATCTGCTTTGCGTAGAGTTGGCAGACCGTCATTTTCTTTCCGATATGGTCGATACCGTCGTCAAGGTCTTTTTGGATTTCTTTCTCTTTTTCCCTCAACGCTATATCGTCGCGTTTTCCTGTCGGAGTTTTGTCCGTAGGTACTAACTTCCAAGAATACACAAACTGCGGTTTCCCAAAGGTATCTATATATTTGTAGGCATATCTCCCGTCTTTTCTCTGGCTCTCTCCGGTGCGGAGAATACGATTTTTATTATCCCGTCTTTTTTCCGACATCGTTATGCTCCTTTCCATAATGGAAAGAGCCTTGATATGCTTGACTACATTGTACCACATTCAAGGCTCGATTTCACTATCAGATTGCGTCCACCGTATCAATCATTTTTTCAAACTGCTTCCGCTTAATCTGAATACGGTTTCCGTTCATCATTACCCAGTCCGGGACGGGATTTTCTTCTGCCAGTTTCCGCAGCTTGCTTTCTCCGATACGGAAATATTTTGCTGCTTCTTCTATGGTAAGAGTGTACTTTTCCCAAATCGGCACGTCGTTATTGTTCAATTTGTCGTCCCCCTTTCTTAATGGGTCAAAAGTCAATTTGTAACATAGGCTTTAATCGGACGGCTATTAGCGTAACCTCATGGGACTTGCACCCCTCCGGCGGTCTGCCGAAGCCCTACCCATTGCCTGCGACGCTTCTAACGCTCGGACTATGGCTGTAAGGAAGTATCATTATGTATTCTGTGCGTTATCGCCCGCAGGGTGCTATCCCTGCTTTGCGGTGTGGTATTTCTCGCTCGCTTTTCGGTTAAGAAAAAGGTCATGGCGTACCCACCGCATGGCTCGGCACAAAAGGAACGTATCCGATTTGCCTTATGCTGCGTCGCCGTTCTATTGCGCCGCTTTCTTTGTCAAAGAACGAAAAAGCTCAAGTAAGTAAGCAGCGGAAAGGGGGACACTGCTCGCAACTATCTTAAACTTTGAATGAAAGGACTGCCCGTATAAGATGCGAACGCAAACGGTCGCGTATATCCTCATCTATGCCATAATAAGTATTGCCGCGCTCGTCGCGGAGAGTTCGCATAGAGAGATAAGCTATTTCACTGTCATAATGTTGTATAACAATGTTCATAGCTTCCGGGTCGCCCTTAATGGCAGCTATGATTACCGGATAAGGTAATAAGCCGCGTTCATCTTGTTCGGTGTTACCAATCATTTTCGTCATAGGCGCGTTCCTCCAAATAGCGTTTTAACAGTTCAAAAGAGCTTGTCCGTCTGTACTGTACGGTACTTCTCGGAATGTTGTGGAGCTTTGCAATTTCTACATCACTCATATCAAAGAAATAATACAGTAGGACGGCTTCGCGCTTTTCTTCCGGCAGGGAGTGCAGAGCTTCGGCAAGCAGCTTTGCAGTAATTTCTTTTCCTGCTATAACAAAGGATTTTTCAGCTTCATCATCTGCAAAATACTCGTCGCAAACAAAAAGCTGCTTTTCTTCCTGTGAAGTCAAGTCAGAAAAAGTAACTTCGCGTCGCTGCCGACGCTTTATATCCCTTTTGGCTGCAAGCATTTCATTCTGTAAAGCTCGCTTACAATAACCGTTAAAAGCACAACGGATTTGCCACTGGGTACGAATAGGCTCATTCATGGTTTCACCTCCTTTCGCGTTGGCAAAAGTGGTGATGACTTCCCCTTTCGTAACCCCCAGTTCCACTCGACAAAACTATGCCAATCAGTTTGAAAATTTTTTGAAAAAATTTTGGGGGAAAAAGAAAATGCGTCTGCCTGCAAAATGCAGACAGACGCATAGGAAATAACAGCAGTATTTAATTGATTTGATAGTTCATCTATATGACCGGAATATCCCGTTGTAATATACAAACTTTTTTTGACAAAAGACTTTCTTTTATCAGATAAGCAAAGAATATTTTACTCAGCATAACGACAACCTCCTATATGCCGCCATGCTGATTGCAAGGTTAAATGGGGTCGTCGTTGCTAAATTTATGCAAAAAGAAGCGGCGGCTCTAAAAATCAAAGCCACCGCTTCAAAGGCGCGTGAAAATATATCTGCATAACGACGGCTTTTTTTCTTTTGCCGTCGTCCGGCAGGTAAAATAAATAATTAAATGCAAATGGGGTTATTCTTCAAAGTCCCTCAACGTATATTTAGCTATCCCATGACTTGATGTTTTTTCACTATATTCTTTATCCTTAAGGAAAATAAGATTACAATAATCAAATTAAAAAGTAACATAATAATAGGTTGTTGAATACCTGCATATGTTTTCATTTTGGCAAACACACCATTCATGTGAAGCATAAAAATCGGACAAACTTCCTGTAATTTTTGGAGTAACGGTACGCTCTCAGTAAAGTCAAATAAGACTGGCAAAAAACATACTACACATGAAGTAATAAGAGCTGTAACCGGAGTATTCAATTTAGCGCTAATAAACAGTGTGATAATTGTCATTGCAACAATTCCCAATATATTGCATACTACTGAAATTAAAAACATTTGTAAGAAAGTCAAATTATAGGTAGAGGTTGCATAATGTAATGAAGATTGAATATTTACATTCCACCCTTGTAGTCCATATATCCCCATATATAGAATAAAATTAAGTAATAAGAAAATAACGTACATTGCTGTAATAGCTTCTAAAGAAGCAATGATTTTCGCTGCCACTAATTTGGTTTTACCATAACGCGCCGCATAAATCACACTATCTGTATGGCAAGCATATTCCTCTGAAAAAACCGGGGATAAAGTAATTACGACAAGTAGACATAAAAGTATCGCTAAAATACTTCCCATACTGGATAGCATTTTATCCCACCCATCACAATATCCCAAAACAACAGATTTATGATTAGGATAAGCTTCTTCAATGGATTGCATCTTTCCGTCTGGTTCTGTCATATATTCCAAAATAGCTGTTTGGTCTCTGTAAACATGAAGTGCAGAAAAAGCCGAATTTTCGTCTTTTGTATCGGTAGCTGTTTTGGCTTCTGCTATTTTTTGCTCCATGAGTGTTAATATTTCCGGGGTCAATTCGCCTGCAAATATATCTGCATTTTCTTTTCTTTGTTCAATCGCAGCAAATCCGCTTACTGTATCCATTTTCCCAGTATCATAATTATAAAATACAGAACTATAATTAAATTGAAACAGAAAAAAATAGGCTATTATTAGGATAACTCCTGTAATAAAAAGAATTTTAGTTTGCTTTCTTGAAAGTATCTTTTCCCTCTCTGCTTTTATCATATCATTCATTATCAGACACCTCCGCAAAATAGTATAAATACAAATCCTCTAATGTCGGCTCTACATTCCATGCAGTTGTATAAGGCGATACTTCTGATATAATTCTTAAACGCTCAGCTTCTGCACTATGTTTTAGATTTGCTACAATATAATTTTTCTCTAATCGTTCGATTTCCTGTCTATGCACGTCACATTCCCACACAAAAGAATGGATTGACTTCAAAATTGTTTCAGGCGAACCTTGACGTAATAATTCTCCATTTTTCATAATCAGTATTTCTTTTGCGATATATTCAACATCGGAAACAATATGTGTTGACAAAATCACAATACGATTTTCAGCTAACGTACTAATAAGATTACGAAATCTAACACGTTCTTTTGGGTCAAGCCCTGCTGTTGGTTCATCTAAAATTAAAATTTTAGGATTATTCAAAAGTGCTTGCGCAATCCCCAATCTTTGCTTCATACCGCCAGAAAAAGTTTTTATTTTTGCATTTTTTTGTTCCGTTAAGCCTACTTTTTCTAACAATTCCAAAGAACAATTATGGGCTTTCTTATGCGGAAGACCTTTAATTGCCGCAATATACATCAAAAATTTATATGCTGTAAAGTTTGGATAATACCCAAAATGCTGCGGCAAATATCCTAAAATATTACGATATTGTTCCCCTAAGTCATGAATGTTTTGCCCATTGAACATAATAGCCCCTTTGGTTTCTGTTTGAACATCACATATCATACGCATAAGAGTAGTTTTTCCTGCACCATTTGCGCCTAATAAACCATATACTCCATTCGTCAAAGTTGCATTAAAACACTGTACAGCTTTCTTTTTTCCATATTCTTTAGAAAGATTATTTATTGTAAGTTCCATGCCAATTCTCCTATCATTTTTTCATGTTTCAAATAGTTCCATATCGTTTTCCCTAATAAGACAAGCGAAAAGAAATAAAAAGCAACCCACCCCCATAACATTGATGTTTCAAATAGAATTTCCTGCTTTAAGATAATTGAAAATATGACTGCTATACAAATCATACATACAAATAAATGATAAGTAATTTGCCCCTTTTCATTTTTTATAATTGTAAAAAGATAGCAAGTACAAGAAATATTAAATGGAACCATACCATACAAAATTATTTCAAGTATAGATTGTTGATAATAAAAACTTGTTATTACCAAAACACTTGTTATCAAAAACAAATCAGCTAAACCAATGATTAGCATACGACAAGCGGTAATCCTTACTAGCTGGCAACGACTGGATTGTTCTATTTCCCACATATCATAAATGTTACTTTTAGAAACTTCTCGAACCCCCACCAACACGATTAGTGGAATAATAATTACAAGTGCTGTTAAAGGATAATGGAGAGGAACATTCCAGTAGCCGAATAAACAAACCGCCAAAATAGCTACGATAACCAATCCTATTTGTATTATCCAAAAAGAAAAGGGAAGATACTGTAATTGACTTAATAAAACATTTTGCAAAGAATTTTTATTAAATTCAGCACTATCCATGTATTTTTTTCCAGCAGAAATCAGTTCATTTATTTTGTTTTCTGGTATGGCAGATGTATCATAGAGCCGCAACCATTCTTGAATGTCATTATTTTTTTTCATACATTATCGCCTCCTTTGAAGACCTTAAGGTATCGTTCTATTTTTTGCAATCCCTGTCTTAGTCTAGATTTTACAGTGGGGATATTTGACTTTGTAATTTTTGCAATCTCTCGTATTTTCAAGTTATGGTAAAAACGCAAAATGATAACTTCTTTCTGATAATCAGGCAATGAATGAAGTGCTCTGCGAACTTCTATTTTATTTTCGTTTTCTATCACTTTTTCTAAAGTATCATTTGTGTCATCTATAATATCTAAAGCGTTTAAGTCTGTGTATGTGGGCTTCGCTTTTTTGAAATAGTTATTACAAGTATTTGCGGCGATAGTTAGTAGATAATTTTGAAACTTTCCTAACATACGAACAGTATGAATATTTTCTAACAGTTTCAAAAATACATCTTGTGTAATATCTGCTGCGGTGTCAGTATCTCCATTTAATCTCCGATAACAAAACTGATAAATTACGCTGTAATATTTACGGACTAATATATCAAATGCTTCTGTATCGCCCGCTTGTATTTTTTTTATCAATATAAAATCTTCGATGTTGTGTCACCGCCTTTCTTTTGTAAAACGTCTTACACTTTATAAACAATTAAGGATATAAAAAGGATTTAAATTTTTAGAAAAAATTTTTTCAACTTACAAGCATACTAATTATACCCGGATATTCAAGCAATAGCAATTTATACTATGCACTATTTCAATCCATACTATGATATGTATAATCATATCTCAAAGAAAAGAGGAACAGTAAAATGTAACTGGGTGAAATGATTATGAAGCAGAGTAAAGAAAAATTCGATTTTAAGGCTTTCGGGCAGGCTATAAAAGCAGCAAGGAAAACAAAGGGATTGTCCCGTAACCAGTTAGCGGATAAGCTAAACATTGCGCCACGCTATATCGCGTCCATTGAGAACAGCGGACAGCACCCCAGTTTGCAGATTTTATATGAGCTTGTGACTTTGCTTGACGTATCAGTAGACCAGTTCTTTTTCCCGAAACGGGAACAGGAAAAGTCCACACGTCGCCGTCAGCTTGATACCATGCTTGACGGTATGAGCGAAACGGACTTAAAAATCATGTCAGCTACTGCAAAAGGCATAGAAGAAGCCAACAACGACAAGGCGGGGGAATAAAATTCCCCCGTTTTTGTCTACATAGAATGATTGAAGCGTCGCAGGATTGCGGCATTTTTTTTGCTATTCTTTGGCAAAAAAGACCTTTTCGGCATTATAGGTAGTAAGGAAAAACTTTCTTAGCAAGCATAGGAAAAGAGTACCCTTTTCCGTATTTTCGCCCTCCCGCCCTGCGGTGCGTCGGTTGAAAATTGCTTGTTGGGAAGTGTCCCAAACCCTCAAAGCGGAAAGGAGCGATTGCATGAACGGACGCAAAAGAAAAGTACAAATCAAATTCTATGTAACAGAGGAAGAACGGGCGTTGATTGAGCAGAAAATGAAGCTCGTCCCTACCCAAAACATGGCGGCGTATCTTCGCAAGATTGCCATTGACGGCTATATCATTCAGACAGACCATAGCGATATAAAAGTCATGACAGCGGAGATACAGAAAATCGGGGTCAACATCAATCAGATTGCAAAGCGTGTCAATGCGACAGGCAGCGTCTATCAAGAGGACATAGAAGAAATAAAGGGGGTGCTTGCGGAGATATGGCGGTTACAAAGATTAAGCCTATTAAAAGCACGTTGAGCAAAGCCCTTGATTATATCCAGAACCCGGATAAGACCGACGAAAAAATACTGGTGTCCTCTTTTGGGTGCGACTATGAAACGGCAGATATTGAGTTTGAATTTACCATAGCGCAGGCGTTGGATAAAGGGAACAATTTAGCCCATCATTTGATACAGTCCTTTGCACCGGGAGAAGTCGATTATGAAAAGGCGCATGAAATCGGACGGCAGCTTGCCGACGCGGTTACAAAGGGACAGCATGAGTATGTATTAACAACGCATATTGACAAGGGGCATATCCATAACCACATCATTTTTTGTGCGGTAAATTTTGTAGATTACCACAAGTACAATTCCAACAAGCGCAGCTATTATGGCATACGCAATATAAGTGACAGGCTATGCCGGGAAAATGGGCTGTCTGTGATCGTTCCGGGGAAAGGCAGCAAAGGAAAAAGCTATGCGGAATATCAAGCCGAAAAGACAGGGACAAGTTGGAAAGGCAAACTTAAAATTGCGGTGGACGCACTCATTCCCCAAGTATCAAGTTTTGAAGAATTACTATCCCGGTTGCAGGCGGCAGGCTATGAAATAAATCCGGGGAAATATGTTTCCTGCCGCGCTCCGGGGCAGGAACGGTTTACTCGTCTGAAAACCCTCGGCGCAGATTACACAGAGGAGGCATTACGGGAACGTATCAACGGAACGCGCACCCGCACTGTCAAAGCTCCAAAGCCGCAGCGCAGCGGTATCAATCTGTTGATTGATATTCAAAATTGTATCAAGGCACAGGAAAGCAAAGGCTATGAGCAATGGGCGAAAATCCATAATCTGAAACAGGCGGCAAAAACACTAAATTTCCTCACCGAACACAAGATTGAGCAGTATGCCGATTTGACCGCCAAAATCTCGGAAATCGCAGTTGCAAGCGAACAGACAGCGGACAGCTTAAAGGTAGTCGAAAAACGGCTTGCTGATATGGCGGTGCTGATTAAGAATGTCGCTACCTATCAGAAAACAAAGCCTGCCTATGACGCATACCGCAAAGCCAAGAATAAAGACAGATACCGGGCAGACTATGAACGGGCAATAATCCTCCATGAAGCGGCGGCAAAGGCACTCCAAACGGCAGGCATAAAGAAGTTCCCGAACCTTACTGCGCTGCAAGCAGAATATGAACAGCTCCAAGCACAGAAAGAAGCTCTGTATGCGGACTATGGGAAGCTGAAAAAGCAAGCCAAGGAATATGATGTTGTCAAGCGCAACATTGACAGCATTTTGCGGCAGGAGAAAGAACTAGAATATAATAAGGAAGCAACACGGGAATAACTTTATCAATATGGAAACGGAAAAATTTTTATGCTATACTGATTGTACTCTACCTTGAAAGGGGCGTTAAAATTGAGCGATT
>ENA-ORCP01003575-ORCP01003575.1-human-gut-metagenome-genome-assembly--contig:-NODE-3575-length-11482-cov-5.362560_pt1 | contig 11482 bp, 3 predicted proteins | sample MGYA00242990_ERZ507991 | MGnify/ENA primary metagenome ERZ507991 (study PRJEB26167, sample SAMN06115496) | human gut metagenome | host: Homo sapiens | place: China:Henan | collected 2015-05-07 | study... | reverse complement strand
TATCTGCGCTTTTGGCTTGGCATCTGCCGCACCTCGCTCGCCGTATCGGCACTTAGAATTATGCGGTGTTGCCCTAAGTTTTCGGAACGGTCAGGAACGCTCTCTACAGTACAATTTATAATGGGCAATTCTCAACCTCCAATTTTCCCTTCAAGTTTCCTCCAATCTCTGCCAAATCTCTCAACAACAAGCCAAACCGAAATGGCAAAAAATGCGCGATTACAATACCGGGTGATTGGATTAAGAGATTGCAAAGAACATTATCGGGGTAAATGTTCAATCATTTGATAAAAGCAGGAATAAACCATTCAAAAATGTTAATAAATACCGCCAAAGAGTCACCGCACCGCAGCGCAAATAATGTGCGAAAAACAGGTTTCAGTTGATTCAAGGAGAAAAATTCACCTAGAAACCGCGCTAATTAACTATGCAAATTCTGGCAACTGTGATATAATGTATATACCTAGATGTGTCGGAAAGGTTATCATTTGCAGGATCAAGGCATGCAGCCGGTACAACGTTTTGTCAGCCGCTGTGCCGGGGCCAAAAGCCCCAAAAGCAGGCCGCAGCCCGGCAAGGGATCGCCAGACCGAGGGGGCATAACCAGGCGTTTTGCAATCAACACCTGCAAAGTGCCGCACATCTGCCGTACCACTTTTCACACAAAAGGGGAAAGTAGTAACCACTTAAGGGAGGATAAAACTATGAAGAAAACCCTTCAGCGTTTTGGTGCATCCGTGCTGGCAGCAGCCATGGTTGCCCAGAGCGTGGCGCTTCCCGCAGCAGCCGAAACTACCAAGATTGATTCTTCGGTAGCGCAGTCTGTTGCAGCTAGCGCAGCAAGCGCGGCCAGCGCTGTGCAGTCCCTGCCCAAGTTCACCAGCACCGCAGACCTGATCAAGCAGACAGCCCAAACGCTGGCTGCCCAGGGCGAAGTGCATGAACTGGAGCAGGACGATGCCAAGCTGGAAGCGACTGCACAGAGCAAGGCAGGCATAAGCCTTGCAGCGTTGGAAAATGCACTGGCCGATGCCATGTACGCCAACGCCGCAGCCGGCAAGATCAACACCGAAGCCTATGGCCTGAACAAGGACGAGATGGCATCGGTGATGGCTGCCACCATCAAAACGTATCATCTGTCCAGCGCCGTTACCGACCTGGGCTATGAGACGAACGCCGCAGGCGTTGTGACCGCCGTTACCTTTACCGGCAGCTCCGGCATGACCTCTGCGATGGAGTCCATGACCAACAGCGATGATGAAGTGATTGCGCAGCAGGCTGACAGCTACGCACAGGCTTACGTTGCTGAAAACTCCGATACCTTTGCTGCCAGCGCCGCTGCAGACGGCCATACCTATGGCGAGCCGAAATGGTACTGGAATGACACCAACCCGGCGGATGGCCACACCCATACCTGGAAGGAAACCCCCGATGGTTACTGGACCAAGACCGATGACGGCTGGGCTTACACCGCTGTGTATACCTGTGAAAAGGACGATGCCTACCAGAAGGTAGAAGGCACCGTAACCAAGAATACCACCGATGCAAAGCCCGGCGCTGCCGGCAAGACCGTTTACTCTGCCAGCGTGCCCGCTGACAAGAGCCCGGTTAAGAAGGAATACAAGGAACCCACCACCCGCACCGACGACATTGCCGCCCTGCCCTGCCAGAGCCATGTCGTGTCCAAGGATGCAGATGGCAACTTTGTTGCTACCTTCAACTGGGAAATGAAGAAGGTCGAGGGCAAGCTGGCCGATGACTACAGCAACGCCCAGCTGTTCTATGACAGCGAAACCGGCAAAATTTCTGCCGGCGCTCCCGTTACCATTGACTGGGAATGCACCAGCGTCACCTTCAAGTGCGCTGTCTGCGGCGAAGAAATCAAAACCCAGCCGGTAATGACCATGCCGGTCAGCGTTGTGGTAGACCAGAATAACAATTCCGTCTACATCAATGTGGGCGGCACCCCGACCCTGGATACCACCTCCGGCGGCACCGGCGTTACCCTGGTGTCCGCAATGAAGGACGGCAACTGGTACGATATGCAGAACAACCCGGTTGACGCAAGCAAGGTGAACTTCACCTATCAGAGCGGCGACAACAAGGGTAAGAACAGCCTGCTGCTGTACGACAGCCAGAAGACTGCCGTGTATGTGGACGACCAGGGCAACCAGGTCACCAATACTTACGATGTCTCGACTGCGCAGATGAACTACTACTACTTCCAGCTGTCGCAGTTCAACCAGGACGAAGCAGAGTACTTCGGCGTGGTTGCTCCGTTCTGGACCTCCAAGGGCGTTCAGAAGCAGGGCGAGGATGGCAGCATCACCGGCACCATGGGCGCAATCAAGGTATTGTGCAGCATTGATCCGAACGATGATGTCCCGCCGACCACCATGGCATTTATGCTGAACATGCTGCCGCAGGCGTTCATGTCTTACGTCATGAACTATGGCGAAGCTCTGAAAGCCATCCGTGATGCAGGCCTGGCACAGGTTGCCAAGCTGGGTGACAGCGCTGACTATGTCACCAAGCTGCTGATCCTGCACGACTGGATCTCCCAGGTTGCAGAATTCGATATGGGCTCCATGGGCGATATCACCGGCGGCGGCAACAACGACCCCATCCAGATGACTGCTTTCGGCGCCCTGCTGGGCGGCGGGATCGGCGCTTCCGGCGTTGAGTATGGCTGCATCTGCCTGGGCTATGCATCTGCATTTAACTACATGGTCCAGAATTTGCCTGACAACAAGAGCATCTATAAGAATGATGACGGCAGCTGGAAGACCCCCGATGAAGTAGGCGATAACGCTGTTGTTGACTTTGCCCAGATCCTGTATTACTGCGATACTTCTGATACCAGTGTTGCCGGTAATGCGTTCGGCGGCGGCATGTTCAACAACGTCCACTACTTCAACGCAGTCAAGGTCAACAAGCTGCAGGGCGACAGCAACTCTGCTACGATGACCACCGGCGAAGCCAACAAGAACTGGTACTATGTTGACGTCTGCTATGATGACGTGAACACCGAGTGCATGGCCCAGACCCGCGTTGAGAACGCAGGCGACATGCGCCATGTCAACTTCCTGGTTTCTCCCTCCGGTCTGGAAGGCCGTTACAGCAAGTACTATGATTACATTGACTCGCTGTACGATGGCTACACCTACATCAAAAACAAGGAACCCGATAAGAATGATGATGGCAGCTATGTGATGAACAACGGCAAGCCGCATTACTCTTACACCAGGGAGGATAACAAGAACGAGACCCGTTACACCGATACCTGCTACGAGGATACCTGGTTCACCTCTATCTGCAGCCCCATCTACTTCGACAATAATTACTTCTATTACGTTGATACCACGACCAACCAGAACCTGTATAACAACATGCGCCGCCAGCAGGCCGAGAACGGCAACAGCGGCAACTCTGGTTCCGGCAGCTCTGGTAACAACTCCCAGATGCAGCAGTTCATGAAGAAGATGCAGAACCAGGGCCCCGATACTTTGGAAGCACGTCCGCGTAATGCGAACTACTATATCCGCAAAGCGGATTCCAGCAGCTCCGGCGGCATGAACTTCAACATGAGCAGCTTTACCAAGACGGATGACCCGTTTGATATCATCCTGATGTACTACAACGATCTGAAGGAAACCAGCAACAACTTCAATGATGACGACAGCAACGCCAAGGTTCTGGCCAAAGCTGGCACCATCTATAAGATCGATACCAGTGCAAAAGATAAGCATACCAAGGTTGAAAACAACCTGAACACCGAGTGCCTGACAGACGCTGCTGCAAAGCGGATCTACCCCGCACTGGTACACTCTACCGCACTGTATGATGGCAAGCTGTACTTCAACGTCAACAACGCCATCTACCGTATGGACCCGACCACCGGCAAAGTGGAAGAAGTGAAGGAATACAACACCGTCTATGGCGGCATTAAGCTGACCAAGGATAAGGACGGCAACATGGTTCCCGATACCCACTTTACCGGCATGAGCATGGTTATCATGGATAGCGCCAATGATACCAGCAGTGTGAAGTATCTGGGCACCTTCAAGAACCATCCTCTGGCTGGCCTGACCCTGCGTGACAGCTACAGCTTTGCTACCACCACCCAGCAGGGCCAGACTGTGATCACCGGCATCAACACCACCAAGGATCAGCTGGTCGTTTCTGTCGGCACCAACCTGTCCAACACCTATAAGGAGCTGGATTCCGATGGCAAGCCGGTTGTTAAGACCGATGCCGCCGGCACTTCTTATGCAAACCGTAAGAGCTACAAGACCGAGTCCTGGAACTACAACCCGACTTACAACCAGAACATGAGCAGCTCTGACGAGAAGAACAAGAACGAAGAGTTCATGTGGTGCGCTAACCTGGTTGAGAGCATGCCGATGTCCGACATGGTCAGCGACCTGAGCAGCGGCGCAACCACCAATGTTTCCGTTGAAGCATGGTGCGATACCCCCGCTTACACCCAGGACCGCACCACCAAGTACGGCCTGACCAAGGGTGAAAAGAAGTACGCTGACGGCGCACTGCCCAAGGGCCATACCTGGGCTCTGGACGAGCTGGAAACCAAGTCCGTTGGCAACAATGTGTACCTGTGCTCTGATTGCCATACCGCAACCGAAAGCACCCCCCACACCGTTACCCTGCCCGATGCAGTTGAAGGCGTTAAGCTGACCCTGGGCACCATCAACAACACCTACATCAAGGACGATACCGTTACCCTGACCGTAGAAAAGGAAGGCACCGATATCGTTACCGTTACCGCAAAGAACGGCGATACCGATGTTGCTCTGACTGAAGTTCAGGAAGCAGCGCAGGACGAAGCCGCAGCCCAGGCTACCACCGAAAAGGCTAAGACGGTTTACACCTTCACCATGCCGGACGGCGATGTGACCATCAGCGTTACCAAAGCCGCCAAGACCTATGCGGTCAATGTTGCTGCCCTGACCAATGGTGAGATCACTGCTTCCGCTAAAGAAGCAGCTGAGAAGGAAACCGTAACCCTGACTGCTAAGCCCGCAACCGGCTATGCCCTGAAGGCTGGCAGCCTGAAGGTTACCTACAAAGACGCTGACAACACCGATAAGACCGTTGAAGTGAAAGCTGGCACCGAAGCCAACACCTACACCTTTGCAATGCCTGCTTACCCTGTCAACGTCAGCGCAGAGTTTGTTAAGGAATACAAGGTTACCGCAGCTCCTGCTGAGAACGGCACTGTTACCGTAGACCCGGCCGCAGCTGTTGAGGGCACCGATGTTACCGTTACCGTTAAGGCAGCTGATAACTACCAGCTCAAGGCTGACAGCCTGACCTACAGCTATAAGAGCGGCGAAGATACCAAGACCGAAAAGCTGACCCTGACCGATGGCAAGGCTACCTTCAAGATGCCTGCTGCTGATGTTATCGTTAGCGCTGAGTTTGAGGCCGTTAAGGTTGAAACCTACAGCGTTACGACCAACAGCACCGAATACGGCAAGGTGACGGCTGACAAGACCACTGGCGTGAAAGCTGGCGAAACTGTTACTCTGACTGTTGAGCCGGTGGATAACGATTCTATGCTGACCAAGCTGGCTGAAAACGGTCTGGCGATTAAAGACAGCAAGGATACTGTTATTTCGTATAAGGCCGGCGAGAAAGCCAACACCTACACTTTTGAAATGCCTGCTGACAATGTAACTGTCACCCCACAGTTTACGATCGTTGAGTATGGCATTACCACTAATGCGGAACCGACCGAAGGTGGTACGATTAAGGTTACCGTTAAGGGCTCTACTGAAAGCATTGTTCGTGCCGCAGAGGGGACTACGATTGTTGCTACCTTTACCGCTGCCGATGGCTATCAGCTGAGCGAAGCTCGCTGCATGCAGGGAGCCACTGGCGGCTCGATTACTCTTGATGAGAATCGCGCATACGAGGTCATCATGCCGGCCAACCGTGTGGATTTTGAAGCGACCTTCGAGAAGAAGGAGACCACTGAACCCACCAACCCCAGCGAGGGCGATAACACCAACAAAGGCGGCGAAGAAACTCAGGCTCTCGAAGCCGAGGAGCGCACCGCTCATGGTGCCGCTGAAAAGACTACCGTTACCGCAATGGCTGTCTTTACCTGCACCGATAAGAACTGCGCAAGCGCACAGTTCGTGGATGCAACTGTAAAGCAGACCAGCGGAGTTACCACCGCTGCTGTCACCTTCAACGGCAAGGACTACACCGCCAAGTACGGCGAGAAGAACGGCTGGGTTGAAGAAAACGGCAAGAAGTACTGGTACGAAAAGGGCGTGAAGCAGGGTACCACCGGCCGCGGCAAAGAGATCTATGATCCCAATTCCGACGCCTGGTACTGGCTGGATGCTGTCCAGGGCGGCGCAATGACCGTCAACAAGGACGTTTACCAGGAATCCGCCGCCGGCCAGTGGGCTGATAAGCCCGATGGCACCGGCAAGTGGGTCCGTTACGATGAGAACGGCCACATGGTCAAGGGCTGGCAGCAGACCGAAAATGGCCTGTATTACTTCGATCTGATCACCGGCGCTATGGCTAAGGGCGCAGGCAACATTGACGGCGTACCTTGCGCATTTGACAAGTACACCGGTGTTGCTCTGGACAACCAGTGGCTGACCATCAAAGGCGCTGACTTCTGGTACGAAAAGGGCGTTCGCCAGGGCCTGGATGGCCGCGGCAAGGAAATCTATGACCCGGCTTCCGACGCTTGGTACTGGCTGGACGCCGTTGACCAGGGCAAGAAAGCCACCAGCAAGGATGTCTATCAGGAATCCAAAGCTGGCCAGTGGGCTGATAGGCCCGATGGTACCGGCAAGTGGGTCCGTTACGATGCACAGGGCCACATGATCAAGGGCTGGAGCGCTGACAAGCGTTACTATTTCGACCCGATCTATGGCACCATGGCTAAGGGCGATGCAGTCATCGACGGCCGTACTTATCATTTCGATAAGAACACCGGCATTCGGCAGTAATCCCACAGCCGGAACAATGAGCTGTAACCCAGCCCATTAACCCCTAAATAGAAATGCCGCAGCAGATGTAACAGTCTGCTGCGGCATTTTTGTATTTGTGGGCATAGGTTCGGTGAAATATTTGCCAGGCCAGTAGGGCGGGGGACCCCACCCCGCCGAAAGCTAGAAATAGTACACGATTAAAAAATCGCAATTTACCTTACCCGCATAATAAAGGCAACACACAAAAACATGGCGAACACATCAGGCCGGTGCAAGGGCAAAACCTACTAAAAAGCTGCGGCTAAATTTGGCAAATATGGCGCGCGAAGTATAATTTTTGGAGGATATCACAAGCAGAACAAACAAACTTTGTCAGTTCAAACAACAAAAAAACAACAAACTGGCATGAATGCCAAAGAATGCGGCCGCGAATTGTGAAAGATTTTAATATATTTTCTTCGTTTTCTCCTTACCTGTTATCATTTGAATTTGCAATCGAAATATGGAACTTGTATAATAGAATAAAAGAAAAGTGCAAACTAAATGGGTGAAGAGGATTTGGTGCAATGGATGATAAAAATAGATTCAGCATTCTGCTGGAGCATTTGCTGGAAGTTGCGGAGGTCAAGAACTATACCCTGGCCAAGCGCCTGCAATACGATGTTTCCTATATCAGCAAATGGGTCAGCGGCCGCATGCTGCCTGCCAAAAAGACTGAAAAGCGCGTGATGGAGGGCATCAGTGCCTGCGTGGTGGATGAAGCCACCGATGATGGCCGTGACCTGCTGCTGCGGGAATACAGCGTTAGCATCCCCAGTGACCTGAAAGCCGCCATTTATGATAACCTGATTGCTGAATATGATTATTTGCAAGAGGAACTGGACAGCGGCGAGGCGCGCATTGGCCCCTATACGGACTTTTGGGCCGAGCTGAACATGCTGCAATATCTGACCAAAATGGTCCACCCTGTGCTGCGCCGCGTCAGCCAGCTGGACATTGTGGCTGTGATGGACCTGATGGAAATGGCGCGCGAATACCGCCTGAAAGTTGCCAACCTGCAAAACGGCCAGCTGGTGGACCAGCGCAGCTATGATAACGTCTATTTCAAGCTGATGATCGATATCAGCCGCGAAAAATGGGACCCCATCTATGATGCCGCGCTCATTATTAACGTGCTGACCAACTTCAGCCATATTCATTTCAAGCTGTTTGGCAGCACCGCGGCTGCCGGGCGCGCGGTGTTTGTGGTCAAGGGCGATTTTGCCATTACCGGCCTGCTGGTCAGCCACAGCCGCTGCGCTGCCGTTACCGCCACCGAGGACCCGCAGAACTGCGAAAGCCTGTATGATAACTTCTCCAAGCTCTGCGTGCGGGATGACCAGCTTTTCCGCGATACCAGCATGCGCCAGCTGATCAGCCAGTACGACTATATGCACACGCTGCTGGCCTCCAATCTGCGGTGGATGTTCGGCCACCTGAATGAGCTTCTGCTGCCGGATGACTTGTTTGAAGAGATCCTGACCGCCCACGAGGCCGAACTGAAAGATTTTTTGGGTGCTACCCCTGCGGAGCTGCGTAGCGTACACAACCTTGCCAAAGGTGTGGTGGAGGAAACAAACATCCGCATCCTGATTTATGAAGCTGCATTTTCCTCCATGGCGGTTTCCGGCGAGCTGGACTTTTTCAGTTACAAGGTCAACCTTACCCCGGATCAGCGCAGCCGGTGCATCAGCCATGTGCTGCAGCTTTGCAAGCAGCGTGAAAAACTTGAATTCCGCTTGATCAGCGGCCGCATTGTGAACGATTTCCAGTATGTGGCGGACCCCAATATGTTTCTTTCTGGCGCTGCATCGTATCTTCGGCTGGATAACAACTGCCCCATCAACCGGATTGCAATGGTCAACAACAGTGTGATGGAAGACCGCCTGAGTGAATATTTTGATCAGGTCTGGAATTTGGATGACCAGAACGTGACAAAAGAGCGCAACGCCATTGCGGAGCACATCCATCATGTCCTGCAGGGAATCCATCTGATTACCCGCGCCAAAGGTGATGAAATGGAAGAACTGCAAGAGAGTTGGATGAACAAAATCTAAAAATACAACATACATACGCATAAACATAAAGCCCTGGCTGCTGCGGTAGCTGGGGCTTTTGTTGCACCGAGGAAAATGAAATTGCAAGAAAACTCCATGCCAAAAGCGTGAAAATTCATGTGAAAAAAGTGAATCACGCGGAATCAATTTCTGGAAATTTGTGCCATGGGATTCTCGTGCTTTCCGTAAACAGGAATGGTATACTATATTCAGCACCGAAAATAATCGTAGCATTATGGTTTGGCAACGCTGTGCAACGATGTGCACAGCAGGGGAAAGTGCCATAAAGGTTTGGCGTGATTTGATTTGGATAATTTAATTCCCTGCAACTATAAGGGAAAGACATTTGGAGGAAATTGCAATGAATAAAAACGCGATGTTGACTGGCAAGCCCAGCATTGACCGCCCCTGGATGAAGTTCTATCCAGATGTTCTGCGCGGTATCCAGGTTCCGGCCTGCACCGTGGAGCAGTACCTCTCCGTGCGCGCTGCAGACCCTAACGTGATTGCCATGCACTACTATGGCGTGGATATCACCTGGGCTACCGTGTTCCGTAAGGTAGACACCACCGCCCGCGCTCTGCAGGTGCTTGGCATCAAGCAGGGGGACCAGATCCCCGTGTTCCTGCGTTCTGTGCCGGAATTCATTTATCTGCTGCTGGCAGCCGAGCGCATCGGCGCTTCGCTGCTGTGCCGTGACAACACCCTGGAAGAAAACATTGAAGCTGTTCAGAAAGCCAATGCCAAGGTGATTTTTGTTCACGACTTCTTCTCCAAGGCCGAAATCGAAGCCTACCGTGAGCAGACCAACGTGAATACCTATGTTATCGTTCCCGCTCTGGAAAGCGGCGACCGCGCCGCTATGCCGGTTTACCTGCAGCATTCCCTGGATGCCCTGTATCCGGATGTTCCCGCCCGTGGCTCTGATACCATGATGTGGGCTGATTTCTGTAACATGGGCCAGCGTTTTCGCGGCTTTGTGCCCGCTCCTGTCAACATTGACCGCCCGCTGCTGCGCGCCTACACCAGCGGTTCCACCGGCCCTTCCAAGCAGGTCATCCATTCTGCACACAGCATCATCGGCGTGCTGACCCAGATGAACTTTTATGGCTCTTCGGATAAATTCCGCCCCACCTGGCTGCTGACCATCCTGCCCCCGGCTCTGATCGCTGTTGTGGTTTCCATGATGCTGCTGCCCCTGGCCGGCGGTATGCTGCTCATTCTGGATCCGTTTGTGGATGTGTACGATGTTGACCTGGAAATGATGCGCTACCGCCCCAACAACTGGCCCCTGATCCCCATGTTTGTGGAGGTTATCCGCCGCAGCAAGCGTCTTCCGGCTGACTATGATATGTCCCACATGCTGGCCATCGGCGCCGGCTGCGAGGCATTCAACAACAAGCAGCTGCGCAATGTTGAGGAGTTCCTCAAGCAGCATAACTGCAACCTGCGCTTTACTGCCGGCTACGGCAGCAGCGAGGCTGGCTCCAACGCCACTCTGCCCATGGCTCCGTTCCCGGTGCGTGACGGCAACGTTGGTGTGCCGATGATCCACAGCGTCATCAGCATCTTCAAGCCCGGCACCCAGGAAGAGCTGACCTACAATACCCCCGGTGAGATCTGCATCACGGGCCCCGGCGTGATGCTGGGCTATGACCGCCCCGAAGCAACCGCCAAGGCACTGCAGGTCCACGCAGACGGCAAGACCTGGCTGCACACCGGCGATATTGGCTATATGTCCGAGGACGGTGTGCTCTACACGATGACCCGCGGTGCATCCCCGCGCTTTGGCGGCGGCGACCTGATGGTGCAGCCGCTGGAGAACATCGTGGCCGATGCCGACATCAAGGGCATCAAGGACGAGTTCTTTGTTATCGTGCCGGATGATGAGCACGAGGGCTGCTTCCTGCCGTACCTGTACGTCCAGCTCAAAGATGGCTACACCTTGGACGATGTGCGCGATAAGATCAATGCCTGCCTGCCGGAACGTTACATGCGTCCGGTGGAGATTTTCACCGTACCGGAACGCCCGTTCTTCCACTTCAAGACCAACCGTATTGGCCTGTGCAAAGAAATCGTCGCCAAGCGCAACCAGCAGAAAGAGAAAGCCAAGCGCAACAGCTTTGCCGATGGCTGCATTGCCTGATGACTTTGGCGTGATAAAATCATGATAATGTAACGGCATGTGCCCACCTTATGATAGAGATAAGGGGGCACATGCCTTTTGTTTTGGGGTGGGGGAGCGGATGAAAAGCACGATAGGGCACTGTATCATTAGCCACATGCTGAAAAAATGCTGTAGGGAACGGGATTGACCGTTCCGCAGCCTTATGGCAACACCGCACAATTCCCGCCTTACGGCTTAAGCACCGCTTCGGCGGCTGCGGCACGGCATCTGCGTTGCCAAAA
>ENA-ORCP01003573-ORCP01003573.1-human-gut-metagenome-genome-assembly--contig:-NODE-3573-length-11486-cov-3.775353_pt1 | contig 11486 bp, 10 predicted proteins | sample MGYA00242990_ERZ507991 | MGnify/ENA primary metagenome ERZ507991 (study PRJEB26167, sample SAMN06115496) | human gut metagenome | host: Homo sapiens | place: China:Henan | collected 2015-05-07... | reverse complement strand
GAAGATGAACGTAGTTGTTCCAACCGGAAACTTTGGTAATATATTGGCAGCTTTCTATGCAAAAAATATGGGGCTTCCGATTGAGACTTTGTACTGCGCATCGAATGAGAACAAAGTATTGTTTGACTTCTTCCAGTCAGGGACTTATGACAGAAAGAGAGAATTTATTTTGACATCTTCTCCGTCGATGGATATTTTGATTTCAAGCAACTTAGAGCGTTTGATTTACCGCATTACCGGTGAGGATGCAGCACAGACAAAAGTGTTTATGGATGCACTTTCAAACAATGGTGAATATACGATTACCAAGGAAATGATGGAGAAATTATCCTGCTTTGTTGGTGGTTATGCTTCAGAAGCTGAAACTGCAGCAAACATTAAGAAGGTGTTTGATAAAGCCGGTTATATCATGGATACACATACGTCGGTTGCTTCCTGTGTTTATTATGACAAGGCAAAGGATGCCGGCTTAAAGACAGTAATTGCTTCTACGGCAAGTCCATACAAGTTTACCCGCAGTGTTATGGATGCCATTGACAAAGAAAAATATGACAGCATGACTGATTTTGAACTGGTAGATGAGTTAAATGCTCTTTCCGGTGTGAAGATTCCGGAAGCAATTGAGGAAATCCGCACTGCACCGATTCGTCATGATATTGTATGCGACAAGAGTGAGATGCAGATGACCGTAGAAAAGATTCTTGGACTGTAAAGAGAGGATAAAAGGATGGAATTTCGACCATGCATCGATATTCATAATGGTAAGGTAAAGCAGATTGTCGGTGGAAGTTTAAAAGATGAGAAAGATTTTGCAAAAGAGAATTTTGTTTCGGAGATGCAGGCGGCAGATTATGCCGCCTTGTATCGTGAAAAGGGGCTTCGTGGCGGACATATTATTTTGTTAAATGCGGCGGACAGTCCTTATTATGAAGCAGACCTTATGCAGGCAAAGGGAGCTCTTTTAGCGTGGCAGGGGGCCCTTCAGGTAGGTGGTGGAATCCATGCGGAAAATGCCGCTTCTTTTTTGAATTTTGGCGCAAGCCATGTCATTGTTACATCGTATGTTTTTGTGGGCGGAGAGATTCGTTTTGACCGTCTGGAGCAATTAGTGAAAGCGGTGGGAAAAGAGCATGTGGTTTTAGATTTGAGCTGCCGGAAAAAGGGAGATTCTTATTATATTGTAACCGACCGGTGGCAGAAATTTACTAATCAGTGCCTGGATGAAGCACTGATGGAAAAACTTCATTCGTACTGTGATGAGTTTTTAGTGCATGCTGTAAATGTTGAGGGAACCGGCACGGGTGTAGATGAGGATTTGTTAAAAATTCTTGCTAAAGAAAGTGAAATTCCGATTACATATGCCGGCGGCATTGGCAGTTATGAAGATATTGAGAAAATTCAAAAAACAGGAAAAAACAGAGTCAATTATACGATTGGAAGTGCCCTCGATTTGTTTGGTGGTTCGCTCAAATTCGACACAATTGTTACAAAATATAATTAAATAAATTATAAAAGTTTTCGTAAAAACAAACCAAAAACCGTTGATTCCAGCATTTGGAAGGCGGTTTTTTTGTATTTAGGGTTGATTTTTTGTTATAGTATGTTACAATTGTTACGTAAATGTTACAAAAATGATGCAAGTCGATAACAATTTTGTAACCAATAAAAATGTTAGGAGTGTAAACATGTTTTTGAAAACTTTAGTAGTACGAATGATGGCGGTTTTTGCGTTGATGGGAATCTTAATCGGGGCAACACCTTCACAGGCTGCTGAGAAAAAAAGTTATACAAGCAAGGAATTAAAAATGATGTCTGCGATTATTTTCTGTGAGGCAGGAAACCAGAGCAAAGCAGGAAAGACAGCGGTAGGAATTGTTGTGATGAACCGTAAAAAATCCGGTGCTTTTCCAAACTCGATTCAGGGTGTTCTCAAACAGCGTGGACAGTTTACTCCGGTTCGTACCGGTAAATGGCAGAAGGAAATGAAAAAATACAGCCAGGGCAAATATAAATCCGGTGCCCGTGCCAAATGTGTGAAGGCGGCAAAAATTGCTTTAGAAGGCGAAAAATGTGTTACTTATAAAGGCAAAGAAATTAAGATGAGTAAGTATCATTTTTTCAGTCAGCGCCTGTCTCATGCAAAACTTCGCATCGGTGGACACGATTTCAAATAAAATCTTGTCTAAAAAGCCTCTTTGTGTTATTATTTAGAGAGATACGCAAAGGAGGCTTTTTTTTATGCCAGAAATGAATGAAGAAGTGATTTCAAGAAATTTTATTGAAAATGAAATAGATAAGGATTTGCAGGAGGGCGTGTATGATAAAGTGGTTACGCGTTTTCCACCGGAGCCAAATGGGTATCTGCATATTGGACATGCCAAATCGATTTTGTTGAATCAGGGATTGGCAAAGGAATATGGCGGAACCTTTAACCTTCGTTTTGACGATACGAATCCACAGAAAGAAAAAGAAGAATTTGTGGACTCCATTAGCAAAGATGTGGAGTGGATTTGTGGCGAAAAACCACCGGTATATTTTGCATCGAATTATTTTGATGATATGTATGAATGTGCATTGAAACTGATTCGCAAAGGAAAAGCATATGTCTGTGATTTGTCAGCAGAAGAAATCAGAGAGTACCGCGGTACGTTAAAAGAGCCCGGCAAAGACAGTCCTTACCGAAACCGTTCGGTAGAAGAAAACCTTACGTTGTTTGAAGGAATGAAAAATGGTGAGTTTGAAGATGGTTCTTGTGTGCTTCGTGCAAAGATTGATATGTCCTCGCCGAATATTAACATGAGAGACCCGGTTATTTACCGTGTAGCACATTTACACCATCATAATACAGGGGATAAGTGGTGCATTTATCCGATGTATGATTTTGCTCATCCGATTGAGGATGCGATTGAGGGTGTTACCCATTCGATTTGTACACTGGAGTTTGAGGATCATCGTCCGCTTTATGACTGGGTTGTAAAAGAATGTGAGTTTGAGGTGCCGCCACGCCAGATTGAATTTGCAAAAATGTATCTGACCAATGTGGTAACCGGTAAACGTTATATCAAAAAACTGGTAGAAGATGGTATTGTAGACGGTTGGGATGACCCAAGACTGGTTACGATTACTGCTCTTAGAAGAAGAGGATATACAGCTTCTTCCATTCGCAAGTTTATGGAACTTTGTGGTGTTTCCAAATCAAACAGTTCCGTGGATTCTGCAATGTTAGAGTACTGCATCCGCGAGGATTTGAAAATGTCTCAGCCACGAATGATGGCAGTGTTAGACCCGGTTAAACTTGTGATTGATAATTACGAAGAAGGAAAGATTGAATATTTGGATGTTCCGAATAATCAGGAGAATCCGGAACTTGGTACACGTAAGGTGCCATTTGGAAGAGAGTTGTATATTGAGAGAGAGGATTTCAAGATTGATCCTCCACGCAAGTATTTCCGTCTGTTCCCGGGCAATGAAGTACGTCTGATGAGTGCTTATTTTGTGACTTGTACCGGTTACGAAACCGATGAAGATGGAAATGTAACGGTTGTTCATGCAACGTATGACCCGGAGACTAAATCCGGTTCCGGCTTTACCGGCCGCAAAGTGAAAGGAACAATTCACTGGGTAGCTGCGGATACAGCGGCAAAAGCAGAAGTACGTTTATATGAAAATATTGTTGACGAAGAAAAAGGGGTTTACAATGAAGATGGTTCCATAAATGTAAATCCAAATTCCTTGACAATTTTGAAAGAGTGCTATATGGAACCGGCACTGAAAGAGGCAAAACCAGGGGATAAGTTCCAGTTTATGAGAACTGGTTTCTTCTGTGTGGATACAAAGGATACGACGGCAGAGCATATGGTGTTTAATCGCATTGTATCGTTGAAGAGCTCTTATCGTCCCAATAAATAAAATTTAGATGGAAACGGGGGATGACGATGTCTAATATTTTTGCAGGGTTGGAGGATTTAGGTTTTAAAAATGTTGAAAAAGTAGATGTGTATCAGGAAAGCGACAGCGAGAAGAAAAAGCAGGAAGCGGCAAAACAGGATGCCAAAAAAGAAACAAACGAAGAAGACCTGCTTTTTGACAAGAGTTACACCTGCCCGGTATGTGACCATGAGTTTAAGAGTCGTATGGTAAGAACCGGTAAGGTGCGTTTGGTTGGTGCCGATTCGGATTTGCGTCCGCGTTATATGGGAGTCGATTCCTTGAAGTATGATGCGATTCTTTGTCCAAAATGTGGTTATGCAGCACTGAACCGCTATTTTAATTTTGTGATGTCTAGCCAGGCGAAAAACATCAAGGAAAAAATTTCTGCGAACTTCCATTATCAGCCGGAAGCAGGAAAGATTTACACATATGATGATGCGCTGACAAGACATAAGATGGCACTTTTGAATACCGTTGTGAAAAACGGTAAGAGCAGTGAGCGTGCTTACACCTGTCTGAAGATGGCATGGCTCTGCCGTGGCAAGCGCGAACTTTTGATGCAGGGCGATTACAAAAAAGAAGAAGTTACAGAGCTGATTAACGAAGAAAAGGAATTGCTCTCGAATGCCTATGATGGCTTTGAAGCAGCATTTTCCAAAGAAGATTTCCCAATGTGTGGCATGGACCAGTATACAATGATGTATCTGCTCGCAGAACTGGCAAGACGTATTGGTAAAAATGATGAAGCAAAACGCTATGTTTCAAAGGTGTTAGTGGCAAGAAATGCCCAGCGCCGTATTAAGGACAAAGCGTTTGCCCTGAAGGAGAAACTTCAAGGCAAAGCGGAGTAATCAATTTTCCGATAAGATACTGTTTACTTTTGTCATAGCACGTGGGAGAGAGTCTTTTGAGTTTTTCCAAGAGGCCTCTTTGTTGCGGTAGTCGTGTTTGTCGACAAACCATGAGACGTCTTCCTGCACGCGCTTAAAGTTTGTAAGGAAGATTTCATTTAAATTGCTTGTGAAATCGACAAGTACCTGCCCGCTCAAGTGAGAAGGTGCAAGGTCATAAAGCATACCATAGTGTTCGAGACAGAATCCTTTGCTGTTTTTAAATTTCTTACGGAAATCGGAATCTTTCTCGTACAGATATAAAGTGGTCACTAAATACCGTTTGAAAGTATTTTTTATACGGTCACATATAAAACAGGAACTTGTAGTCTGTTTGATATAATCGGAGAGAGCGGAACCGGTATCCTTCGCAAATAAGCGTTTGGAGCCGTTCCGTTTCTTTTTTTGCAGTGTTTCGACATTCTTTATGATGTTTTGCATATGGGTATTTAGAATCAGACCGAGACCGAGGCGGTTTTCAAAATCATACATCATCTGCATATGGTGGGCGCAGAATCCGATTTTATCGGTGGTCAGCCGGATGTCATCTTCCATATAGCTAGGACCCATGGCAAAGGCAACTTCGTCATCATCAAGCTTTTTTTTCATGGCACAGACCGGGCACTCGCACGGGCGGTCAAAAATGTCGTTGACTGGGATTTCGTATAATATTTCTGGCATGGTTGTCATTGCTCCTTTAATTTTTTGTTTTATTATAACATGAAATTGGGAGATTGACAGGGCAATCATAAGCAATGTTCCTATGGATGATATTTTACAGATAAAAAGGGAACATATCACAGAACCGATAAAAAGGTCGATTAAAATATATGGGAACAAACCTCAAAGATTAGCATTGATACTTAATATGGCGATTACGGAGCTTGTACTGCTGATATCGAAGATGCTTGAAGCAGCCAGAGCTATTCGGAATAAGATACTGCATACAGATGTTACGAATGCCGAAAAAACAGATTTTGCAAGCAATATAGTGGTAGATAACACAGATAATACTTCTGCTATTGAGAACATGAATGAATTTTATCTAAGCTACAAGGAATCTCAAAATGCTTATGCAGAGTATCAGCAGGAAGTTGATGACTGGAAGAAATCCAATGACAATGCAGAAACACCAATCCAGCCGATATTACTATAATATCAGATTAAAATGATTGATAAATCCTGACATTTCTGCTATTCTGAATATTATAGAAATATTGCAACGGAGGTAGACAGGCATGGCGGTCAGAGAGATAATCTTAACAGCACAGCACAGCACAGCACAGCACAGCACAGCACAGCACAGCACTCTGACTGCGCCTTTTTTTCTGTCTGATAAGGGGGATAATTTGATTTGAATTTAAAGCATGGTCATACATGGAAATTAAGAAAACGTATCTGTTCCAATACTATATTTACGAAATCAAAGGAGGATTCAGATGAAAAAATTAAAGCATAATTTTAAGAAAGGCATGGCGTTTGTTCTTTCCCTTGCTATGGTGGCAGGACTGGTTCCTGCTATGTCTGGCGGAGCAAATACGGTGCAGGCTGCAACCGGTTCCGGAACAGAACCAAGTGTGACAGCATATGCCACGAAGGACCAGTTAATGACCGCATTTAATCCGGATTCTAATGGTGATGCTACGACCATCGGCAAGCTGGTATTTGGTAAAAATAGCAGTAGCGTTGCGCAGGAATGGTACATCTTAGGAAGGGATACCGGCGTATCAGGAGATAATACCATCATCTTTGCCGCAAGTCCGATAGCAAGAAAGCAGGCGTTTGAGGATGATGATTCCAACAAGAAGACTTTTGCTTCAAGTTTTGGAGTATATGAAACCAATCCATCAGATGTATATCAAAACCACTACGGAGCAAGTGACCTTCGAGTGGCGTTGAAGAATATGGCTACGAATACATCTTACTTCACCACAGCAGAGCAGGGCTTGATGAATCCTACCACAGTGACAACAAATGACATACTGAATAGTACAATCTATACCACCACAGACAAGCTGTATGCACTGACGGCAGATGGTGCCGGTTTTCCCTATACAACCATAAAAGTAGGAAGTGATAACAATACAGTACTTGCCGAGAGTAGTTACTGGAGAAGCGGAGAGTTATTCTGGCTGCGCTCGCCTAGCGACCTCGATAGTAGTGATAACATTGCGTGGGTCGCTTATCCGGGCAAGTATGTCTACGGCAGCATTGTCAGCACCAAGTTCGCAGTTCAGCCCGCTTCCAATCTGAATCTGTCATCTGTGCTCTTCGCATCTGCTGCGACAGCAGCATCATCTGATAAAGCAGAGGCAAGAACAATCGCAGACGGTACGGCGATGACTTTAAGACTGGACGGAACAGGTAAGGATATTGGTACAGCAACATATAACACCACAACAGGTGATATTAAGGCGGTGAAGGGTGCTACCTCACAAACCGTGGCACTTGTCGTGCAGGGCAATGACGGAACAAATAACTGGTATTACAGCAAGAAGATTACAGGAACAGATGTTGTGAACGTATCTGATATTGTGGCAGAATCAAATACACCGGCATCAATCGATTTATCAGCCTGCAAAATCTGGCTGGAAGCTACAGACAGTACGGAAAATCTGACTTATGCGGTCAATGCAACTGAGACAACAATTAAAATAATTCATTCAGTAGCAATTACAGATATTGAAACTCCGGTGTCAAATACTGCATTGGACACCGAAGCATCATGTGCAACCACAGGTGTAAGCAGCACCACACCACAGATTACATGGACATCAAGTGATACCACAGCAGGTTACAATACAAGCTACACGGCAAGTATTACACTTACAGCAACTACAGGCTACGAATTTATTGATTCCACGACAGCTACCGTATCAGGTAATAACGCAACAAGCATTACAAAGAATACGGACGGAACACTTACGGTAACATATGATTTTCCTGCCACAGCAAAGGATAGATTGATAAGTATCACGACACCACAGGCGATAACCGTAGCGAACGGAACTGCTTATAGTGACATGAATCTGCCGGAGCAGGTAAATATTGTGACAGAGGGTAATACGGTAAGTAGTGCATCGGTCACATGGAACACCACTACACCGGCAGGCGGAAGCTATGAACCGTCTGAATTAACCGAGCAGACCGTAATCTTAACTGGAACGGTAACATGTCCTGACAGTATTGATGATAATGGAATTCCGCTTACCACAACCATTACCATCACCATCAGTGCGGCAGGCATTGTTGGTGCTCCGACAGTAAATTTGGCAGCAGGAACCTATACAGAGAATCAGTCGGTAACACTTACTTCTTCCACAGAAGGAGCAACGATTTATTATACTACCGATGGAAGTGAACCAACAATTACCGGTGGTGTACCTGCCGGAACAACAGCACAGTACACAGCACCGATAGCGGTAACAGGAACAGAAGGACAGAGTATTACAACTACCATCAAAGCAATTGCAGTAAAGGACAGAATGCAGAATAGCAGTGTAGAGACATTTACCTATACCATTCAGATTCCGGTACCGAAATATGAGGTGACCGTAACGAATGGAAGTGGTTCAGGAAATTATGCACAAGGCTCTACAGTAACGATTACTGCAAACACAGCACCAAATGGACAGCGTTTTAAGGAGTGGACGATAGAGAGTGGAAATATAACACTTGCAAGCAGCACAAGTGACACAACAACATTTGTAATGCCAGCAGGAGCAGTAAGTGTGAAAGCAAATTATGAAGCGATTCCAACCCCTGTATCTTACAAGATTTTGGATGGCGCAAACAGTGATTGGAAGCAGAATACTGAGGAAACTATTACAATCAGAGGAAATGGTGATTTTTCCAAGTTTGTTGGTGTAAAAATAGATGGAAACACATATTATCTCTGGAAGGAAATGGATGGAACACAGGGGCGTATGCTGACTGGCTGGAACTGGCTGCCGGGAAGCGATGGAGTGTTTCATTGTTACTATTTTCAGGAAAAATCTGATGGAATGAGGGGACGTTTGTATCGAAATACGCACACCCCCGATGGGAATTTAGTCAATGCGGATGGTTCCTGGGTGCTGGACGGAATAGTACAGACGAGAAGCTGAGAGAGGAGGAGAGAAGAAAACAGAGATAAACAGGAAAATGAAGTGGAATGACACGGAAAGAATAAAAAATGGGGGTAAAAAAATGAAACAGGATAAGAAAACAACCAATAAATCGGGATGTACAGCCGTACTGGCAGCAGCCATGATCGCATCCGGAGGTTTCAGCGCTTATGCGGGCAATCAGGGAACGCATGGCGGTGAATGGAAGGACACAGAGAGACTGAGATGGGAGTGGCAGAATGGAGAGATAAGTTTTTACGGAAATGGAAGTATTTTTTCAGAGCAGCACCCAGAGATCACCGATCCGGAATATTACCTGAAAGAGGCAGTCCGTTATCCGGGGGAAGCAAATCCAGGGTGGAATACGAAGGGAGAACCGAAAGCAAATTATAGCTGGGCTTCGGTCGAAGAACTGCAGAAATTTGTCAATAGTTTTGACTGGATTCATTTGGATGAAAAAACGCGTCTTCTGTATGTGCATAACCGGATTGCAAACGGAGAGGGAGGTTTTAACCAGAATCATTACGGTTCGCCGGAAGAGGCAAAGGATTTCCCGGTTTTGGAAGGAGGCATTGGCGTCTGCCGGGATTTCGCGAAAGAATTTCAGTTCCTATGCCAGATCGTAGGGCTGGAGTGTGTGAATAAGGCTCCCGAAGCTATTGGTAAGATTCTATCTATGGTGAATGGTTCCGACCTCCAGCCTGCCGCTATTTTCAAATGCGAAAACATATCCGGTTGACTTTGAGACGGAGTTTTACCGCTATGAGAATAAGGAGCGGGAGCAGAGACGAAAGGAGTATGAAGCGGATCCAGACAGTCTTGCCAATGTGTTGGCGCTGACCTTGAGTATGCGGGGAGAAGGGACGATTTCCGAGGCTGCCTGGGAGAAAATACAGGCACCGATGGGGCAGATAGAAGAACAGTGGGGACGACAGGAAATATCAAGACAGGAGTATGAAAAGGGGATTATCTCGCTGCTGAAATCAGTTTGGGGAACTGAAAAATAAAGAAAACGAGGGACTGCCGGTGTTAAGGGGCGCGGGGCAGTAAAAACGAGGAGGAAGTTTATGGGGGAGTATCGGTACAGAGAGAATGTGAAACGGGGGATGGCGTTTGTACTGGCAATTATATTGGGAGGAATGGCTTTTTTGCCAGGATTCCCGGTTTTTCCGGCGAAAGCGGCACCTGCGAGCGGTCAGCAGACAACACTGACGACAGCCCATGGCGATACGCTGCTGGGACACAAGCTTTATTGTATCGATAAGGGCGGTTATGCGATCTGGGGAATTGCAGAAAAAGGGGATCTCTATGAAGCACACCGTCCCTCCCAGGCATCCGTTCCGCTGAGCAGTCAGGAACAGAAATATGTATTTTGGGCGATGCTCTCGCTCAGAGCCGCGCTGGGGGATGAAAAGGCAAATACATTTATCCGGGCGATCAATGTGGCAGCAAAAGCACAGGGAAAACCGGAAATTATCAAGATGGTGTCCGAGGAAGATCTGAAAACAATCCTCTATGTTCCAGTTGTGCGGGCAAAATATCCGTGGCTGGAGGCAGCTGCGTCAAATAGTGAGGCGTACATGCAAATGGGAGGAATGCTGTCTGGCGGAGGCAGCGGAAAGGAAAATACCGGTGTCGGCGGCGGAAAGATTCCAAATGTGATAGCTTCCAGCACCTCGCTGGGAACGGCAAAACAGGTAGATGCGGCGACTCTGACGCTGTCGTTTGCGCCGGATGGCTCGGATTGGGATTTTATCCGTTCTGTACCGCTTGAATTTTCAAACAATGACGGTGTTTCATTCAGCCCGGTTCCGACCGATGGATGGACGTATACAAAAACCGACTCGCAGATTGTATTTAAAAATCCAAATCCAAAACCGTCGAAAGCCCTGATTCGTTTCCGGGTGGAAGGAACCCCATACGCTTCGGGCGGCGGGGGATATGCTTCGGCGGAGGAGGCGATTGACCAGTCGCTTCAAATCTGGGAGTGTGTGACCTGTTCGGGGACACACGGAGGCGGAACGCCTGCCAAAAGTGATCCGTGGATTCATCAGCGGATGGCATGGATGGAGCTCGGAATGGTTCCGGTCAATTATTTTGCTGCATTGGCGGGCGATCCAACCCCGGTACCGGAGCAGGGAGGCATTCAGTTTGAGGTATTTAGGCATGAAGAGGATTTTACTTCCACCTATAATCTACAGATGTATAAATACGATCATGAAACCGGGAAGCCTTTGGAGGGAGCCCGCTTTGTTCTTTATGAACGCTTTGACGATCTGGGCAAGATTGACAGGGAAAAGGATGGTCCGGTGCATATCTATGAGGGAGGGGAGCCATATGCCAGTCATTATCAGGATGAGCCGGTTCTCTGGGATGGTTTCAGACAAGTGGGTTCGGCGGTAACAGATGGCGATGGCTACGCCTCCCAGACAGTGGAACACGGTTATCACTATGATAAGACATTCTGTGACGGTCATCCGGCGCCGGCCTTTGTACCTGTTCCAGAGGAAGAGGAGGACGAAGAGGGAGAAGTCATCAATGAGGATGAGATTGAGGCGGC
>ENA-ORCP01003570-ORCP01003570.1-human-gut-metagenome-genome-assembly--contig:-NODE-3570-length-11493-cov-13.288455_pt1 | contig 11493 bp, 10 predicted proteins | sample MGYA00242990_ERZ507991 | MGnify/ENA primary metagenome ERZ507991 (study PRJEB26167, sample SAMN06115496) | human gut metagenome | host: Homo sapiens | place: China:Henan | collected 2015-05-07... | reverse complement strand
GATTCCGAAGCGTCAATGATTATCTTGCTGACGGAAGGAGCCGTTATATTCAGTTCCTTAGGAGCATTTTTACTATCCACACCGGTTTCTGTCGCATAATTAATGGTTATGTCATTCGATGTTTCAGGCAATGTTATGGATACCGCAACATCCTCGCTCTCATATTTGGGCAGTGAAATAGTGGCTGCTTCTTTCGGTGCTTCCATTACAACCACATTAGTATTGGTTTTCAAGGCTTCAGCCACTTCGTTTACGGATGCTACCTCTATTACTTTTTCACTTAAAGCAGGAGAAGAGAATGCAGGAGTAACCATTACGTTTACCTTACCGTCAACCGTCAGTAAATTACCCGTTACATTTGTCTTGTAGTTGCGCTGAACAGGAATGTTATTCAGGGCTTTCGTAGTAATCTGTCCACCGGCAGCGTTGTATACGGCAAGCGTCATATTTACCAAATGTTGTCCGCCCGCAGTATTCGGTGCAAAGAGATAGTCCACAGTCAGGTTACCGTTGGCATCCGCCACAGCCGAAGCCGCTTTGTAAGCTACAGCCGTCGATTCGCCGAGCAAGTCACCCGTGGCAGCATTAAAACCGGTATAAAGGTTCTTGAATGACAAGCCCGCCGTTACCGGAACAAATGCGTCTTTTTGATTGTCAGGAATAGAAGCCAAATCTTCCGTTTTGATGTTCAACTGTCCGAACGGGCGGGTCAGTTCCACACTTTCAGAAAAAGCATTAGTCACCAGCTTCTCCAGACTGGCAAAGAAAGCATCCCGTGTATCGTCCTTACCGCTTCCGTTATAATCCCCTTGCATGGAAATGTTACGAAGGTCGGCAGTGTTGTAATGCAAATCGGTCTTAATGGCATCACCTTCCACTGACTCGACGTGGTCTGCCCAGAACACGAACTTATAAGTCTGCGAAGTAACCAGGCGGATATCAAAGCCGGCCGTCAGACCATCCGGTTGAATCGCACCTATCTGCCGGCTATAAAGTTCGTCGTTCAGGTAGATTTCCATGATACAACGGTTCACCGATGTACCGTCACCCGCCGTTGCAGCACGGGTTACAGCATTGTTCCCGTTCCCAGGCAACTGTACACTGAAAGAGGCGGCTACTTCGCCGTTTCTTCCGCCATTCGCCAGCTCGTCACTCTGACAGGCTGCGAATACAAGCAGGATAATACCTGCCATTAATAAAAAACACTTTTTCATGTTCGTTTTGTTTAAAATGAGACATCTGTTTATTCTGTTTGAATAAGTCACGTTTAAATAAGCCATCAGGGAACCACCACATTTATCTCTCCGTCGAAACCGGGGTTGATACCGATGCCGGGAGCGAACTCACGGGTAAGAAACGCATCACGCACCGTAGTAATCCTATTCCGTCTGACGGGCACTTCCACGCTGCCGACCCGGTTCACCTCCTGTCCCTTTTCGTTGCAGATAACCATTTCCAGCGTAACGGAAGACTCCATACCATTCACCAGCACATAGTCGAAAGCCAGACAAGCCTCATTGTTGGAAATAACAATGGGAACGGAAGTAAATTGTATACCTGTGACCGCCTCATTGGGACGGTTGGAAACGACATTAAAACCTGTGGGGAAATAACCGGTGTAACCCAGTTGCACCGTAAAATCTTCTATGCCTGCAGGACGGACAGACTTCATTTGTTCCAACTTGTTGAGGTACTTGATGACATCGGTAGTAATCAACTCTATTTTCGCCAGCGGACGTTCCAATTGTATCTCTTCGCAATGACGGGCTGCCAAACGGCAACGATAAGGGGTAAGGTCGAGGGTTGCCTGTCCGCAAAACACATCTTTATAGTCGGTTCCGCCCGTATAATCACCTTTCAGCTTGACGGCAGCAAAATCGGAAGTGGTATAAAAACAGTCGGCAGCAGTGTTACCGGAAACCTCGGCAGCAAGTACAAAGTCCCGCCATGCCACCACCCGATAGTTACGTGCATGAAGTTCACATTCCAATGCCACTTCTCCTGCATCTCCTTCCTCACAAATCAACTGACGGCGGAATTGCAGGCTTTGGTCGAACCTGTCATCGGCATATACTTCCACAATATAACGCATCTTGTACTTGTGCACACCGGCGGTACGTGTAGAGAACTCAGAAATATCGAACTGTGTCATATCGGAACCGGGTAGCAGGACAATTTCGGTATGTACGGTTGTAGGGTCTATCCCATCGCCTTCCGGTAATTCGCGTACGCTGCATCCTCCCCACAAGAGTGCAGACAGCAAGCTACAGACAGCCACAAACAGTTGTTTCATCGCCGGCCTCCTTTCCAATCAATACGGTAGCCCACTGAAACACCCGCATGGTCGATGCCGAAAAAATTCTTATGACGAGTATCGACATAAGCACCACCGGGAATATTGAAAAAGCGGTCATAATCCAGATAAGCATATCCCGCTCCCAAAGAAAACTCCAGACACCAGCACCCGCCTTTTCCGAGTGAAAGCCGGTAACCGGCAGTAAGCCCCATGTTCAGCAATGGAGTACCCGTATCGCTATTCTGATAGCGATATGTACTGTACTTAAGAGCATAGTTGTAAGAAGCCACCCCGATATGCACACCGGTAAAAAGACCATCCACCTGCCCGAACCAATAACGCACTTCGGGCTGCACGCAGAAAGTGCGCAGTTTGCGGGAAGAAGTAAAATAATTGAAAGGAGAATAGTAAAAAGGAATAAGGACAGAAATTGCAGGCGAAATATCATACTCCACCGCTACGTTCATAACCGCCATTCCCCACGCCACAGCATTGGTCTTCAGCAACAACGAATGGTTATTGCGCCCGATGCTCGAATTCGGACTGAATGTTCGCCCGGCGTAGTACAAGGTATCTTCCCCATTACCGGCTTTTACATACCCATCAATCGGAGTCATGAGAAATATGCACAACAGAAACAGCAACAATCTTATCTGCATAAACGTCTTATAAACTTCTGTCTGCACAGGCAGACCGGAAGCATGCGTCCTCCAAACTCCGAAAGGACCGGTTAGAAACAGAAACGTGGAGCTGCGTGCTGTTTCTAACATGAAGGCCCTAGGAAAACCCGTTAAACAAAACAGACAGCAGTCCCACGCTACAAACGTGAGAATCCACTGTGCTGTCCATTGTTTAACTTCTGAAAATTTCCTAGGTTTTCATGTTAGAGGACAAAGCACAACGCTTCTAATATATTTTTCTCCTTAAAAAATCAAGCTACAGTCGCTACCGAACTTCAATGCAAAGTTATAGAAATATAATTAGAATGAAAATTTTCACGCCATTTTTTGCAAAAAAGCATAGAAATCGTGCTTTACGAGTTGTAGAACAAAAATATTATCCATAAGTTTGCATGAGAGACTATTTTTTCGTTTATGAAAAGCTACATATTTTTAGACCGGATATGCTTTTTCGCCCACCACGGTGTAGGCGAACAGGAAACACTGGCAGGTAACGAATTCACCGTCAGCCTGCGACTGCAAGTAAACATCGCACCTGCCATGCAGACCGATGATGTGGCGGATACCGTGAGCTACGCAGATGTGTATGAAGCCGTAAAGGCAGAAATGGAAGTTCCTTCCAAGCTATTGGAACATGTCGGAGGACGTATTGTGAAACGGTTGTTCGGCGACTTTCCCCAAATAGAAAATATTGAATTAAAGTTATCAAAGCGCAATCCGCCAATGGGGGCAGACATCGAAGCGGCGGGAATAGAGATTTGCATCTCACGGGAAGCGACAGCAATAGCTACTTAAAACAAAAGCAACCCTGTACAGGCACTTCGGACATCCCCGCCTCATTATATGCACAGAATGAATTATTGCTTCTTCTTTCTTTTCTTAGCCGATTCAACCGCCTCGGCAACGACTTGCTTGTTCTCGAACCTCTTGGCATAGTTGCTATAATCGGGAACAGTACGTTCATAAGTAGGATCAAGGAAGAGCGGACTCGAAATGATATGGTCTGCCGTACTGCGGTTACAGCAAAACACGATGTTCTCCACGCTGGCAAGACGGGTCAAAGCCTTAACATCCGTATCGTGCGGCTGCAAAGTCATGGGATCTGTAAAGAAGAAAAGATAATCAATTTCCCCGTCCACAATGCGCGAGCCCATTTGCTGGTCACCGCCCAAAGGACCGGATTTGAGAATGGTAAAATCCCATTCGACATCGGGATGCTTCTCTTTCAATGCCGCCAAAATAAGGGTTCCCGTAGTACCCGTACAATAGAACTTATGCCCCATAAGCAATTCCGAATTCCAAAGTACCCACTCTATGAGGTCTTTCTTCATGGCATCATGCGCCACCAGGCCAATCTTTCTAACCAATTTTTCCATAAGCAAATAACTTTTACAAAACAAACAATCAAGAATAGATAACAGTTCCTACAACTGAGAGAAAAATTTCTTCCCACGCAGATAAAACCCTACCAAGATACTACTTTTTACCCGTTCGGGAATCATCGGGAGTGATGTTTTTTTCAAGTTCTCTTTACGGGCATCCGCAAACGAGGGACGGAGCAAATGGAATGCACGACGTGCGCGAAGCACTGCCCACATATTGGGAAACTGCCCTTTGAGCAGAAAACTCAAAGCCGCAACATAATCAAGCACTGCGCGCACACACATTACAGGCCCCAATTCTTCTTGCGGCAGATTCTTATAGAGCATTACAAGATTGTTACGGAAATTGAGAAAAGTCTTATGAGGATTCTCCTTTTTCAAGGTTGCACCGCCTACATGATAAACGGTACTTTGGGGTACACAAACCAGCATCCGCCCGCGGGCACGAAGTCGCCAGCACAAGTCTATCTCTTCCATATGAGCGAAAAAACGTCCGTCCAATCCGCCGGCATCCAAATAGTCTTTCCGACGGATAAACAAGGCAGCGCCTGTAGCCCAAAACACAGGAACGACAGTATCATACTGTCCGTTGTCTTTCTCTACTGCACTCATTATCCGCCCCCGGCAAAAGGGATAACCGTAACGGTCTATAAATCCGCCGGCCGCTCCTGCATATTCGAACAGTTCCTTTTGCCGCCAACTCCGGATTTTAGGCTGGCATGCCGCAACTTCAGGATGAGCGTCCATGTAGCTTACAAGTGGCGCCAGCCAGTGTTCGGTCACTTCCACATCGGAATTAAGCAGCACCACATACTCTGCAGATACCTGCTGCAAGGCAAGGTTGTATCCTTCGGCAAAACCGAGGTTCTCTTTTAATATAATAAGATGCACGTCAGGAAACTCTTGGCGAAGCATATCAACGGAAGCATCTGTCGAACCGTTATCCGCCACATAAATTTTCGCACCTTCCGTCTTGGAATAGCGCACTACGGAAGGAAGAAACGAACGAAGCATCTCACAACCGTTCCAGTTCAATATGACAACAGCAATCTTATCCATGTTGTATGGTATCCTCACGCTTTAGTTTCCAACGCTTGTGCGACCAGAACCAATAAGCCGGTTCGCGACGGATTGTCTGTTCCAGGCGACGGGCAAAACATTCCGTTATCTCACCGTCGGCAGTCGCTTTCGGAGTTTCAGTTATCAGATCAAAACGAACCCGGCAATATCCCCTTCCCTGCTTTTGCAGTTCACAGTAGAATACAGGAAAGTCCATAAGTTTGGCAATACGTTCGGCACCATCCATAAAGACGGTATCCTGATTCAGGAAAGTTGTCCAGTAATGCGCCTCGTTAGGATTGGGCGACTGGTCGGTTATCATTCCCACCGCCACACGCTTGTTGTCACGGCACAGTTTTATAATCTCGCGCGCCGTAGAATGTTTGGCCACATTGTAACCGCCAAAACGGGTACGGATGCGTTTAAACATAGCATCCATATATTTATTATGCAACGGTTTATAGATTTGCACCGGTATATCTCCCTCTTGCATGATACTGCTCATTCCCGTAATCCACTCAAAGTTAGCATAGTGCGGTATCAGCAACACAATACCCCCATGTTTTTCAATCATGGCAAGATACTCTTCCTTATTGTCATATTCCATGCGTCGGCAGAGTTCCTTGAAAGACATACGCAGCATCTTCACCTCCTCCAACATATAATCACAGATATAACGGTAGAACTCACGTTCTATATCCCGCAGTTCAGCCGCGGATTTTTCAGGAAACGCATTGCACAAATTAGCACGTACTACTCTGCGCCGATAGTGCACGACGTGATGCATCAAAAAGCAAAGCCCGTCAGACAGTATATAAAGTACCTTAAAAGGCAATAAGGCCAACAACCACATGCCCGCATAAGTCAACCAATAAATCAATCTTGATTTCACCTTGTCAATTCCTTATTACAGATTACTGAGTAAATCACTTATCGCCAAACGCTCCCGAAAGCGCCGTGCCTTCTTCATTAAAATCGCCCATACGCACCGGAATTACCTGATTATCCAGCGCATCATCATGCGGCACTTCCACCCGGATGTAATTCGGAGTGAAACCGTGCATCGGCGTTCCCGGTTTAGAACGTTCCAACAGCACAGGCATTGTCTGCCCGATATGACGGGCATAAAACGCACGTGTCTTTTCGTCCGACAAATCCAGCAGAAGCCGGCTGCGTCTGTGCTTTTCCTCGGAAGACACCACATGCTCTATCTTCAAAGCCTGCGTACCCGGACGTTCGGAATAGCTGAACACATGAAGCTGCGTCACATCCAGACTTTGAATAAATCGGTATGCCTGCTCAAAGTATTCTTCCGTTTCTCCACGCGTTCCTACAATCACGTCCACACCGATAAAGGCATCGGGCATCACTTCCTTTATCCGTTTCACTTTAGAAGCAAACAACGCCGTATCATATCGTCTGCGCATCAGTTTCAGCACCTCATCACTACCCGATTGCAACGGAATATGGAAATGAGGCATAAACCGCTTGGAACGGGATACGAACTCAATGATTTCGTCCGTCAGCAAGTTAGGTTCAATAGAAGATATGCGATAGCGCTCAATGCCTTCCACATCGTCCAACGCCTTTACCAGGTCGAAGAAGGTTTCTCCCGTCGACTTACCGAAATCGCCGATATTTACCCCTGTCAATACAATCTCCTTACCGCCTTCGACGGCTGCCTGACGAGCCTGTTCCACCAAAGATGCGATGCTTCCGTTACGACTGCGGCCGCGGGCAAAAGGAATGGTGCAATAAGAACAGTAATAATCGCAACCGTCCTGCACTTTCAGGAAGAAGCGGGTACGATCACCACGCGAACACGACGGAGCAAACGACCGGATATCTTTCAAGGCAGAGGTATGTGCCTCTCCGCTTTCGTGCTTCCGCAAATCGCCCAGATACTGAAGCAGGTCTTTCTTCTGCTCCGCACCCAGCACTACATCCACACCTTCTATCTTTGCTACGGCATCCGGCTTCAACTGGGCATAGCACCCCGTTACCACCACAAAAGCTCCCGGATGCTGCTTCACCAAACGATGAATCGCCTGGCGGCACTTCTTATCCGCCACCTCGGTGACCGAACAGGTGTTTACCACACATATATCCGCCTTCTCTCCCTTGCGCACCGTACGCACGCCTGCCTCCCGCAAAACCTTACCGATAGTCGAAGTTTCCGAGAAATTCAGTTTACACCCCAACGTATAGTAAACCGCTGTCTTATCTTGAAATATACTGGTATCTATCATGAGTCTAAATCACATTTTCACGACAAAGGTACACATTATTATTATATTTTTCCTACTTTTGCACAATTCATCAAAAAACGTGCAATGATACAAGAAAACTTTATCAAGCTATACGAGCATAGTTTCCGCGAGAATTGGGATCTTCCCTGTTACACCGATTATGGAGAAAACGAAAGTTATACCTATGGAGAAGTAGCGCAGGAAATTGCCAAATTACACCTTCTGTTCAAGTATTGCAGCCTGCGCCGCGGCGATAAGATAGCGATTATCGGCAAGAATAATGCCCGTTGGTGCATCGCTTATATGGCGGTTATCACCTATGGCGGCATCGTGGTTCCTATTCTGCAGGATTTCAACCCCAATGATGTACATCACATCGTCAATCATTCCGAATCAGTATTCCTCTTCACCAGTGATGCCATCTGGGAGCATCTGGAAGAAGAACGGCTTACCGGATTGCGCGGTGTGTTCTCTCTCAACGATTTTCGCTGTTTGTACCAGCGTGACGGAGAGACTATCCAACGTTTCCTCAAACATCTGGGTGATAAAATGGAAGAAACTTATCCGAATGGTTTCACACGGGAAGATGTAACTTATACCGACCTCTCCAACGACAAAATAATGTTGTTGAACTATACTTCGGGTACAACAGGCTTCAGTAAAGGTGTCATGCTGACAGGAAACAATCTGGCAGGCAACGTAACTTTCGGCATACGTACCGAACTGCTGAAGAAAGGTGATAAAGTACTCTCTTTTCTACCACTGGCACACGCTTACGGTTGCGCTTTCGACTTCCTGACCGCTACGGCCGTGGGTACACATGTCACACTGTTAGGAAAAGTTCCTTCTCCCAAAATCCTGATGAAGGCGTTTGAAGAAGTAAAGCCAAACCTGATTATAACCGTCCCTCTTGTTATCGAAAAGATATACAAGAACGTCATCCAGCCTATTATCAACAAAAAGTCCATGAAATGGGCGCTCAGCATTCCTTTGCTGGACGGACAGATATATGGACAAATCCGTAAGAAATTGGTAGATGCGTTAGGTGGCCGATTCAAAGAAGTGATTATCGGTGGCGCTGCCATGAATCCGGAAGTGGAAGAATTCTTCCATCGCATCAAATTTCCTTTCACCATCGGCTACGGCATGACGGAATGCGCCCCGCTTATCAGCTACGCTCCCTGGAACGAATTCGTAACCACTTCTTCCGGACGGGTACTTGATATTATGGAAGCCCGCATCTATAAAGAAAATCCGGATGACAGACTTGGCGAAATACAGGTACGCGGTGAGAATGTAATGGTTGGATATTATAAAAATCCGGAAGCCACCAAAGAGGTTTTTACTGAAGACGGTTGGCTACGTACCGGCGACTTAGGTACTTTGGACGAGCATAACAACCTTTATATCCGTGGGCGCAGCAAAACTATGATTCTTAGCTCCAGCGGACAAAATATTTTCCCGGAAGAAATAGAAGCCCGCCTCAACAATATGCCGTTCGTTTTGGAAAGCCTTGTGATTGAGCGCAACAGGAAATTGGTAGCTTTGGTCTATGCCGACTATGAGGCACTGGATTCTTTAGGGTTGAACAATCCGGAAAACCTGAAGACCATCATGGATGAAAATCTCAAGAATCTGAACAACAGCGTTGCCGCTTACGAAAAAGTCAGCCAAATACAGCTTTATCCTACAGAATTTGAGAAAACCCCGAAAAGAAGTATCAAAAGGTATTTATACAACAGCATTGCAGAGGATTAATATGTTATAGAACATGCTTGAAGAGGGCAAAATGGGCTTTCCTCAAAAAAAAGTATAAAAAAAGTTGGGTTTTGGAGAACAACATATCCAAAAAGTACATACCTTTGCAGCGTTTTAATAAAGCAATTGATTGTATTACGTTTTAAAAGTAAAGAAAATGAAAAAATTAGTTTTGATGGCCGTAGCTATCGTAGCAGTATCTTTCGCATCTTGTGGTAACAAAGCAGCTAACGCTGAACAAGCAACAGCTGATTCAATCCGTATCGCTGACTCAATCGCAGCTGTAGAAGCTGCAGCAGCTGAGGCAGCAGCATCAGTAGCTGATACTACTGCAACAGATAGCGCAGCAGTTGTAGCTGAATAATTTCAGAACAACAATTAGAGAGAATTGAAAGTCTGACGTACGAAAGTACGGACAGACTTTTTTTATATCCAATCAGCACAAGAAGACATCTTGCCATTTAAACATCTGTCTTATCATGAAACATCACTCCATCCCAAATGAATAACCGGGAAAGGGAGAAAACCAAAAAAGTCCGGCTTCTTTTCAGAAACCGGACTTTTCCTTTTATATAGAATTCTATATTTATGCTTCCTCAGCAACTACTTCAAAAGGAATTTCCACAGAAACTTCCTTGTGCAGCTTAACGATAGCCTTGTAGTTACCAACTTCTTTCACTGCATCCTTAACAACGATAATCTTACGGTCGATGTTATGACCCAGTTTAGCCAGCTCGTCAGCAATCTGGATGTTGCCTACAGAACCGAAGATAGTACCTGTAGCACTAACCTTAGTAGCAATCTTCAAGGATACGCCTTCCAGCTTAGCAGCCAGTTCTTCAGCATCCTTTTTGATTTTCTCCAGCTTGTGAGCGCGTTGTTTCAACTCTTCAGCCAGCATTTTCTTTGCAGAAGGAGAAGCGATGACAGCTTTTCCTGTCGGGATGAGGTAGTTACGACCATAACCGGATTTAACGGTTACAATGTCGTTCTTATAACCCAAGTTTAGTATCGTCTTCTTTCTTATTTATTGCTGATATGGTGGATTAATTGTTGAATATCCATAGCAACCAGAAGCCAACCATACTTTTCCTGTTCTAGGTTCAATACCTATGCAAGAAACCTCATATCCACCTTTATTAGTTGCCCATTCTTCATAATTAGGATTATTAGCTGTTGTTAAAACTCTCCATGTATCTCCACCATCAACACTTCTAAGTAAACCTGTTGATGCTGAGAAATAATCTCCAGCCCCACCAACATACACTACTGATGTAGACTTAGGGTCAACAGCTATTGATCTTATTCTCATAAATCCTCTTTCAGTATCTCTTGGAACATCAATTCTAGTGCATTTATCATTATTAATGTCATATTTGTAGATTCTTTCTATTCCGCCCCAGCTATAAGTTTCTCTATCAATAATGTACATATAATTATTAACATGATCGTAAGCTAAATCATATATTTTTTCTGATATTGAGCTACTACTAAATTTATTTTTTGTAACTACTTCCCAAGTATCTCCATTATCATATGAAACTACTACGTGTCCATCTTTATTTGCTCCATATAATTCTTTTTTACCAGTATAATTATATGTGTATACTGCTACACATCCATTCATTTCTTGCCATGTATAACCCTTGTCTTTTGAATAATACTCTTGTGCAAATAATACATTTGGATCAGTTATAGATTGTAATGATGAGTAGTAAGTAGATGATTCTTCATATTTTGCTTTTAGTCCAGTATCTGTCCATGTTTTTCCACCATCATGTGTATATGTTAATGTTCCTCCGCCCCATGATGAATTTGCAAAACCATATATTGTGTCTTCATCTGCTGCAAATCCGCCATAGAAATTGCCTTTATTCATTACTAAATTTGTAAACGTTTTTCCTCCGTCTGTTGATATTACTCCTGCATAATCTTGTGCTGATAATAATATTAAATCTGGATTGTAATAATTAAACTGGAATTTTCCACCTTGCATCATATTTGATATTCCACTTGCTTGTACAAAGTTAATTCCTCCATCACTACTTCTAAAAGCATTGTCTCCACCC
>ENA-ORCP01003568-ORCP01003568.1-human-gut-metagenome-genome-assembly--contig:-NODE-3568-length-11502-cov-2.857418_pt1 | contig 11502 bp, 11 predicted proteins | sample MGYA00242990_ERZ507991 | MGnify/ENA primary metagenome ERZ507991 (study PRJEB26167, sample SAMN06115496) | human gut metagenome | host: Homo sapiens | place: China:Henan | collected 2015-05-07... | reverse complement strand
CCAGACCCTCGCCAATACCTATATGGCGCTGGAACACGACCTCGAGCTGGTGCCTATCCTGAACAAGATCGACCTGCTGATTCTCGACGAGCATACCGCCGCGCTCGACCCGAAGTCGGCGGATACGGTCATGCAGCTCACCGACAAGTTTGTGCGCGCCAGCAAGATCACCACGATGATGGTCACGCACAATCTCCGTTTCGCGGTCGAATACGGCACGCGCCTCATCATGATGCATGAGGGCAAGTGCATCGTGGACATCTGCGGGGAAGAGAAGAAGAAAGCCAATGTGGACGACCTCCTCAATATCTTCTACGAGATTAGCATCGAGGTCGGCAACTGAAAAGACTATGGGGTGTCCGTAGGGCGCCGCCTGTCTCCCCCGCATCGTGCGTATCTGACAAAGCATCAGCCTTTCCGCGTTTCGCGGAAAGGCTCTTTTCATGCCCGCTCAAAAAAATCCGAAAAAATTTCAAAAACCTCTTGACAGATGCCTATGCATGTGCTATTATGATATCAGTTTAGCAGACTAAAGCACTAAAGCGAATTGAATCATTCATCTCAGGAGGAAAAAATGATGAAAACCAAAAAGATTCTGGCGGCTGTGCTTGCCGCCGCAATGCTGCTGCTCAGCTTCGCCGGCTGCGGCAAGAAGGACGCGACCGACCTCGACTATGTGAAGGAAAAGGGCACGCTGCTCGTCGGCATCACCGAGTTTGAGCCGATGGACTACAAGGCAGAGGACGGCAGCTGGATCGGCTTCGATGCCGACATGGCAAAGGCGTTTGCCGAGAGCCTCGGCGTCAAGGCTGAGTTTGTGATTATCGACTGGGACAACAAGATCCTGGAGCTGAACAACAAGAGCATCGACTGCGTGTGGAACGGCATGACGCTGACCGATGAAGTCAAGAGTTCGATGGAGTGCTCCACGCCTTACTGCAACAACGCGCAGGTCGTGATCGTCCCCGCAGATAAGGCGGCGGACTACACCACGGTCGAGGCGTGCAAGTCGCTGAAGTTTGCCGTTGAGGCTGGCTCGGCAGGCAAGGCTATGGCAGAGGAAAACGGCTTCAGCTTCACCGAGGTCACCGACCAGGCGACCGCACTGCTTGAGGTTGCAAGTGGCACTTCGGATGCGGCGATTATCGACTCGCTGATGGCGGCAGCCATGGTCGGCGAGGGCACGAGCTACGCGGGACTGACCTACACGGTCGGCCTCAACTCCGAGGAATACGGCGTCGGCTTCCGCAAGGGCTCGGAGCTGGCAGCCAAGTTCAACGAATTCTTCGCCGCCGCTGTCAAGGACGGCACGGCATTGAAGCTCGCCGAGACCTACAAGGTGCAGGCAGCGCTGATTAAGTAAGAGGCAAAGCATACAGCCACAGACAGAGAGTGCAGCGCATGCACTCTCTGCTTGCGCGTTCAAAAGATTTTTTGTAAAGGAACCCGTTATGAGCTTTTCTGAGCAGTTTCCCATTGTATTTTCCGCGCTGAACACCGGCTTTTTGCAGACGCTGAAGCTATTTGCCGTCACGCTGCTCGGCGCTTTGCCGCTTGGGTTGATTATTTCCTTCGGCTCGATGTCGCGCTTCAAGCCGCTTGCCTATCTGACCCGCACGGTGGTTTGGATTTTCCGCGGTTCGCCGCTGATGCTGCAGCTGTTGATTATCTATTTCGGCCCCGGGCTGCTGTTTGACAACCCGATTTGGGGCGGCGGCGAAGAAGGGCGCTTTCTCGCGTCCGCCGTGGCGTTCATCCTCAATTATGCCTGCTATTTCTCCGAGATCTACCGCGGCGGCATCCAGGGCGTGCCGCGCGGACAGATGGAGGCGGGGCAGGTGCTGGGGCTCTCCGGCAGGCAGATTTTCTTCAAGGTCACGCTGCTGCAGATGATCAAGCGCATCGTGCCGCCGATGTCCAACGAGATTATCACGCTGGTCAAGGACACCTCGCTTGCGCGCATCATTTCGCTCCAGGAGATTATTTGGGCGGGCTACGCCTTTGTCAAAAGTTCGCACGGCATTTCCGGGCAGCTTTGGCCGCTGTTCTTCACAGGCATCTACTATCTGATTTTCAGCGGCGTGCTGACGCTGTTGTTCGGCTACGTCGAGAAAAAACTCGACTATTTCAAGGTTTGAGGAGGGGACGAAATGGCATTTTTGGAAGTCTGCGGACTCAAAAAAAACTTCGGTAAAACCGAAGTGCTGAAAAATATCGACCTCTCGCTGGAAAAAGGGCAGGTACTCGCCGTCATCGGCTCGTCCGGCGGCGGCAAAACCACGCTGCTCCGCTGCCTCAACTTCCTGGAGTTTGCCGGCGAGGGCACCATTTCGGTCGGCGGGAAAGTGATCTACGACGGCAAGGCGGCAAAGAAAATGACCGAGGCACAGATGCGCGCCTGCCGCCTGCATTTCGGACTGGTGTTCCAGTCTTTCAATCTTTTTCCGCAGTACAGCGTCCTCGGCAATGTGACACTTGCGCCCACGCTGCTCAAGCTGGATACGCCGCAGAACATCGAGGCGCGCGCCCGCGCGCTGATTGAACGCGTCGGGCTTGCCGAGCGCATGGACGCCTATCCCTGCCAGCTCTCGGGCGGGCAGCAGCAGCGCGTGGCGATTGCACGCGCACTTGCGCTTGAGCCCGAGATTCTCTGCTTTGACGAGCCGACCAGCGCCCTTGACCCCGAGCTGACCGGCGAGGTGCTGCGCGTTATCAAGGGGCTGAAAGGCGAGGATCGAACGATGATTGTCGTCACGCACGAGATGGAGTTTGCGCGCAATGTCGCCGATGTGGTCATCTTCATGGCGGACGGCAGAATTGCCGAAATCGGCACGCCCGAAGCGGTCTTCGACCACCCGCAGAATGAAAAAACCCGCGCCTTCCTCCGTTCCTCCTTCGAGAAAATTTAAGGTCACGCAAAAAGGGCTGTGAAAACCGTTGTTTTCACAGTCCTTTTTATTTTACATTATCGCAGATACCCGCCGCCGATGTGAATAACTTCACCTGTGATGAACTTGTCCTCGGCAAGAAAGCGCGCGAGCCGCGCCACATCCGCAGGCGTCCCCAGTCTGCCGAGCGGGGTCTCGTCCCGGCGCGCCGCGAGATCTTCTGCGGACAGCCGCGCGTTCATCGCGGTGTCGATCACGCCGGGGGCAATGCAGTTGACCTGAATGCCGGAGGGGCCAACCTCCTTGGCAAGTGCCTTGGTAAAGCCGATTACCCCCGCTTTCGCCGTTGAATAGGCGACCTCGCAGGAGCCGCCGACCGCGCCGAAAATCGAGGAAACATTGATGATTTTGCCGCTTTTTTGATGAATCATGCCGGGCAGAAATGCTCTCGTGAGCAGGAAGACCGACTTCAGATTAACTGCCATCATCTCGTCCCATTCCGCCTCGGAAAGGTCAGTAATGAGTCCGAAACGGGAGATGGCGGCATTGTTGATGAGGATATCGACCGCGCCGACCGCTTCACGGACGGCGGCAACCGATGCGGCATCGGCAACATCGCCGTGCACCGGCGTGATGTCGAGCCCGTCGACCCCGTCAAGCTGCTCTTTTGCATTGTGCCACAGGGCGAACACGGCGTAACCCGCCTCGGCAAACTGCTTTGCCATGGCAAAGCCGATGCCGCGGGAGGCGCCGGTGACCAGCACCTTCTGTTTCATGCAGCGCTCCATGGCTCAGCCCTGTGCGGGTGCCGTCTGCGTCGGCTGCGGCTTCGGCGGGAGCGCGTACTTTTCTTTATAAGCGTCGTAGCATGCGATGTAGCGCGGGTTGCCCTCGGTCTTGAGCTTTTCCATGTATTCGTGCACATCCAGCGCGTCGTGCTTGATTTCAATCATGCAGCCTGCGATGTTGGAGCAGTGGTCGGACACGCGCTCGAGGTTGGTCAGCAGGTCGGCGAGGACAAAGCCGAGCTCAATGGTGCATTCGCCGCGCTGCAGGCGCGCCACATGACGCTTCTTCAGCCGTGCGTTGATGAGGTCGATGACTTCCTCCAGCGGCTCGACATTGAACGCAGCGTTCATGTCCACATTGCAGAAGGCGCGCAGGGCAGACGCCATGATTTCGTCCACGGCGGCAATCATGACGGCAAGCTCCTTGGTTGCCTGCTCGGAGAAGGCCAGCTTTTTGTCGCTCATTTCCTGCGCCGACTCGGCAATGTTGACCGCGTGGTCGGAGATGCGCTCAAAGTCGCCGATGATGTGGAGCAGCTCCGCTGCCTCATGGCCGTCTGCTTCGGACAGCTCGCAGGAACTGATTCTGACAAGGTAGGTGCCGAGCATGTCTTCATACTTGTCCACACGCTCTTCGCCTGCATAGATGGTTTCAATGGCTTTTTCGCTGAAATTGCCGATCAGCTGCATCGCCTGCCGCAGCGTCTCCACAGAAAGCTCTGCCATATCGTGTGCAACAATGCGCGCGCGCTCAATCGCAACGGCGGGGGTGGCGAGGAGACGGTCGTCCAGCAGCCCCTGCTCGCTTTCGTTCTTGCCGTCCGGCACGGTGAGCATCGCCAGCTTTTCCAGCAGGCGGGATGCCGGCATCAGGATGCAGAGCGCAATCAGCTTGAACCCGGTATGCACCATCGCAATGCCGAGCGGGCTGATGCTGACATCCAGCGGGAATGCGGCAAACGCATTGATCAGATAGAACAGCGGCAGGATGATGATTGCCGCAATGATATTGAAATACAAATGAACGAAGGAGGCGCGGCGCGCGTTTTTGCCCGCACCGATGGAGGAAATCATCGCGCTGACGCAGGTGCCGATGTTCTGCCCGACGATGATCGGAATCGCCACGCTATAGCTGACGACACCGGTGAGCGAGAACGCCTGCAGAATGCCGACGGATGCCGACGAAGACTGAATCACTGCCGTGAAGATGGTGCCGACGAGCACGCCGACTACGGGGTTTGCAAACTTGATGAGAATGTTCTGGAAGGTGGGGTCGCTCGACAGCGGCTTGACGGCGTCCGCCATCAGCTCCATGCCGATCATCAGTACGCCGAAGCCGATGAAAATCAGACCGACGTCCTGCCGTTTGCGGTTCTTCTGGAACATGTAGAGGATAATGCCGACAAAGGCAAACAGCGGCGCAAAGGACTCCGGCTTGAACAGCTGGAGAATGCCGTCACCCTGAATGCCCGAGGTGGACAGCAGCCATGCCGTCACCGAGGTGCCGAGGTTAGCACCCATGATGACGCCGGTCGCCTGATGCAGGGTCATCAGCCCCGAGTTGACGAAGCCGACCACCATGACCGTGGTGGCGGAGGAGGACTGGATGATCAGCGTCACGCCGAGACCGAGCAGAAAGCCCTTGAAGGTGCTGGAGGTCAGCTTCTCCAGAATGCTTTTCAGCTGATTGCCTGCGCGCTTTTCCAGCGCGTCACCCATGACGCGCATGCCGAACAGAAACATGGCAAGTCCGCCGAGCAGGGTAAAGAACTCAACAATACTCATTTAGCGTCTCCTTAATCTTCGTTCAAAGAAACAAATTTGCATAGGAAACTGCGGGAAAACAACCATTTCCCGCCAAAATACATCATAGCATATTTTCTTGCGTTCTTCAACTGTAAAAATCATACGAAATTACGGTAAAGTTTTTGTTTCATCTATCTGTATTTCACCACATGCGGCTAATGTCAAGATAAAATCCGCAATTTTTTCTGCGTTTTTTTGTACCGCTTATGCAATTATGTAAAGTCGAATTTGGCCTGCGTGCCCTCCAGCCGCAGCGCCGCGTCAAACTGTCTGCCGGTGCGCGGGGAGACAAAGCCCTGAATCTTGGCGGTCTTGCCCGCGGTCAGCAGCAGGCGGATGTTCTCTTTGGAGATCACCCTGCCGCAGATCACGCGGTTCACCGTAAACTTGCAGCCCTCTTTGTAGCCGCTGCAGCCGTAGCCGAATTTGGTGCGCCGCACGGTGCCGCCGCAGAGCGGGCAGGGGCAGATTTCGTCGCCGAGAAAGCCGTCGTCCGTGTCGGTCTCGGGCGGCATGGTCTTCTTTGCGAAGACCTCGTCGATCTCTTTTTCGGCAAGCACTACGCCGTCGTGCACCGCCATCTGTCCGTGGAAAATTTTCTTCAGCGCGCGGCCGAGTTCGCTCGTCTTGTACTTGTCCATCGAGATGCCCATCTGCGAGAGCGAATCAATCAGAAATTCGCCGTCCGGCAGGATGCGGTAGACATCCTTTTTCAGCTCGATATAGCCGCTTTTCCGCGCATTGTCGATGATGCCGGTGCGCGTCGCCTCGGTGCCGAGTTCCAGACCCTCGAAAATCGCGCGATAATCTTCCTCGTCATTTTCGTCGTCGGTGCTCTTCACATCCTTCGCCGCCGCTTTCTCTTCCTTGAAGGGGTTTTTCAGGTAGTTGTTCAGCGTCTCAATCGTGTAGTGCTTCGGCGGCGTGGTCTCGCGCTCCGCAGGAGCAAAGTCGATGTTGACACGGTCGCCCTTGGCAAGCGTCGGGAGCACCTTGTCCTTTGCCGTATAGTCGTCGTATTTCGTCCAGCCCGGCTCGACGATGACCGTGCCTTTCAGCAGAAAATCCTCGTAACTGCCGACGGCGATGCCGATCTCGGTCTTCTCCGCCTTGCATTCCTCGGCGCAGAAGACGGCGACAAAGCGGCGGAACACCGTGGAGTAGACCTTCCGCTCGGTCTCGGACAGCGCGTCCTTGCCCGGAATCTTGTAGGTCGGCGTCAGCGCGGAGTGCGACTCAATTTTGCTGTCGTCGAAGATGGTCTTCTTGTTTTTGAATTCGACCGGGTAGCCGATGCCCTTTATGATTTCGAGAATTTTTTTCACCTTGTCCGCCTCGGCGGTGGCAAGGTACTCAGAGTTGGTACGCGGGTAGGTCAGAAAGCCGCGCTCGTACAGGCTCTGCACGATCTCCAGACTCTCCGCCATCGACATCTTGTATTTTTTGCCCAGCACATTCTGCAGCTTGGAGAGAGAATAGAGCTTGCCCGGCTTGATTTCATCATTTTTGCGCTTGACCGAGGTCACCACCGCGCCTGCCGCGTTGTACGCGGCGGCAGCCGCCTCGGCGCGCGCACGCGCGGCGGCGGGAAATTTCTCCTTGCCGACAAGCTCCACCACGGCGCCGCCCTGCTCGGCGGCGGAGCGCAGGGCATAGTAGGTCTCGGGCTTGAAATCGCGGATGGCGCGGTCGCGGTCATAGATGGCCTTGACGATTGGCACGATCACGCGGCCGACGCGGAGCAGCTTGCCGGTCTTCAGCGTGGCGTAGCGCGTGAGGTTCACGCCGTAGAGCCAGTCGATATAGGTGCGGGCAAAGCCCTCATTCGCGAGGTTGTCATAGGCGATCTCGTCCTGCATGTCGGCAAGCGCGGCGCGCACGGTCTCGGGCGTCTGGTCTGGCAGCCACAGGCGGACAAAGCGTTTCTCGCCCTCAAGCGCGTGCATCACGCAGAGGCGGACGATGATTTCCCCCTCGCGGTCGGCGTCCCCCGCGTTGACGATGGTGTCCACATCGAGGCGGTTGCAGAGGTACTTCAGCGTCTCGTACTGCCGCGCAACGCCTGCATCCACGGTGCCGTCCGTCCCGCGCCGCAGCGTAAAGCGGAATTCTTTCGGAAAGCAGGGAAGTCCCTCAATCGTCCAGCGCATGCCGGCAGGCACATTTTCGAGGTAGTCCTCAATGTCGCAGAGCGAAAACAAATGGCCGAACGCCCAACTGATGAGCGTGCCCCCGCCCTCGAAATAGCCGTTCCGCTTCTGCATGCCGCCGACTGCGGCAGCAATGTTGCGCGCAAGGCTCGGCTTTTCGGCAATGATGAGCTGCATTCGATCCCTCCCATAGTTTTCGCAAAAACGGCGCGGATCTTTCACCGCACCGGACTGTTCTGAAAAGCATTATACCATAAAAACCACGCATTTGCAACCGATTCTTGCATTGCAATTTGCCGCACGGTATGATAAATTATAGAAAAAGACACCGAAAGGAAAAAAATCATGCTTTCTGTTTTTTATACCGGACGCGGTTTCTCGCTCTCGGACGGCGGGGATGCCGTCGTTGCCTTCGCACCCGCGAAGATCGAGCTCGGCGGCAAGGTCTGCGCGCTGGATGCCGCCGTCGATGGGCATACCATCGTTTCAACCGGGCACGGCCTCCGCGTGACCGACACAACTTCACCCTCAACAACTCCGTCCTCCGGCTTAGTTATAATTACATCTTCCGGTCTTACAACAACATCAACGAGAGTACCCTCTGCAACATCGTCCATTCCCATGAATTCACCGCCGCAAAATCTTACTTTCATATGTCCTGTCATAATACCTTTGAAAATGTTACTTTCACCGATAAAGTCAGCTACAAACGCATTCTGTGGCTCATTATATATATCCTCAGGCGTACCAATCTGCTGTATCCTGCCTTCTGAAAGAACAACAATCTTATCAGACATTGTAAGTGCTTCTTCCTGATCGTGTGTTACATATATAAATGTAATTCCAAGTTCATCGTGCATATGCTTCAATTCAAGCTGCATTTCCTGACGCATTTTCAAATCGAGTGCACCTAACGGCTCATCAAGCATAAGGATTTCCGGTTCATTAACCAAGGCTCTTGCAATTGCAATTCTTTGCTGCTGTCCACCTGATAAGGTAGATATCTTTCTATTCTCAAACCCCTCAAGGTCAACTATATCAAGAACTCTCTTTACTTTCTTTCTAATCTCCTCTTTTGGCAGCTTTTTAAGTTTAAGTCCAAATGCTATATTGTCATATATATTCATATGTGGAAATAAAGCATATCTCTGGAATACTGTATTAATAGGCCTTTTGTTTGCTGGAAGCTGTGATATATCTTCTCCATTAAGAAGTATCTCTCCACTTGTTGGCATCTCAAATCCTGCTATCATTCTTAATGTAGTAGTCTTACCACATCCGGATGGTCCAAGAAAAGTGACAAACTCTCCTCTTTTTACCTCAAGATTAAAATCGTCAACAGCCTTAAATCCATTATCACTATATACTTTACTAATATGTCTTAATTCTATTATATTATCTGCCATCGTTCTCCTTTTGCACCTCGTGGTTAATTTATTAATTCAGCATATATGCCTTATTACTTCTATCTGTTATTTTAATAATTATACATAGATTTATCAATAATAATCTTCAATATCTCATTATATTGTTACTTTATTGCCTTATTATTCTATTACTTTATTATTTAGTCTGCCTGTCAGGTACGTTGACTATACTATCTATCTTCTGCTTTAATATTGACAGGCTTCCCATTCTCTTTAATGCCATATCAGACTGCTCCTCCATCTGCTTTAGCTTCTGCGTATTTCCCATTGTCTTATATACATTTTTATAAAATTCCGCATTATAATACTCTGCAACCGCTATGCTTTCATCCAGTTCATTGTCCTGAATATTATCTATCACAATCTTATCCCTGCTGGCATAATCTACTGCCCTGCCATATTCATCATTCTTATACAGGTTCATAAACCAGCGTGTATTATATGTCCTGTTCTCATCATTATAATTCTCTGCTACCGCTATTATCATCGCAGCATTAAGAACAACAAGAATTACAATAATTATATCCATAATAATTAATCTGCTTTTCTTCATAATAATCCTCATTCCTGCGCACATTTTGCGCATATCGGCTTTGTGTCAAATGTATACAAACATAAATCCTGCGTATAAAAAATCCATTTTCACATCTATCCTCTTTGTATAAGGCACTGCTCAATTCGTGCGCTTGAAAATGTATCAATAGCCTCTAAATCCTCATCTGTAATGTGATAATATTTCTTAAGCAGTACTCCCATATCTTCCCGCATTTTGTTAAGATACTTTTCATTGTCTGATGTCATAGTTACTTCTTTATCTTTATATGCCGATAACTGTGTATAGTAGTAAAACTGCGAAAGATAATATGCCAGATTAGACACATCTGACTGTGTAAGATTATAATTATCACTATCGTTAGTATTCATAAATCCCACTGACCACACATAATATCTTACACCCATAAGAACCGAATATTCTTTATCAAATGCTTTATTATCAAGAGCATCTATCTCATCACTATAATCCGATAATTCCTTATAACTACTGCTATCAAGATATGAATATATTTTATTACTTATTTCTGTATAATTATTCGTTATTGCTGATTTCTTTACAGCCTTTTTTACAGAGCCAGTTAATGCAATACCAATAAATGCTATAAGAAGCAGTGCAATAACAACTGCGGGTATTGCAAATGCGTAAGCTTTCTTTGAATTACTGTCCGCCTTATTATGTACATTCTTTTCTGTATTATTGAAATCTTTATCATACCTGTCTATGGCTTTTTTATGACTTTCTGTATAATACTTATCTTCCATCTATTATCTCTTTTCTTATATTATTAACGGCAATGCTTTCGTTGTGTCTGTCAATTGCTTTTACAGAAAATATAGCTGCCACCAGTATGATTACAACCGCCAGTACAAGGACAAGCACTTTTACAGCCTCTTCTACAATTATTTTTTTATTAATATCAGCAAGTTCTGCCAGCCTTTGCCTAAGTCCTGCCAGTCCTTTCATATATGATTTTTCCTGTCCATAATAATTGGAATTGCCACAATATGGACACTGGCTGAGATTTTTATTAAATTCTGCGCCACACGAAGGACATATCACATTCATTTTATTATTCATACTTATTTTTCACACTTTCTTCTATAATAAGTTGGATTTGCGTACTATCCGCCGTCCTTATAGCCTGCACCTGTTCATCACTCACATAAAAATATGTCTTTAATATTGCATCCATATTCTTATAAATCTGTTCTACCTTCTCATCAGACGTATCTCCAACCGCAAGCTTTCCATATATATAATGAAGGTTATCCAAATCATAAAATTCATCCAGCAGACCACAAATATCTGTCAGTGCCTTATTCTTATAAAATATATTATCCGCGGCAAGATATTCACTTATATAATTATTCACAAATATGTATATCTGTGCAGCCTCTATCTGTGGGTGATAATCAAGATACGGACCATCTGACCAGCCTGATATATTAATGCTGTCACTATAATTAAAGAAATCATAGTAATCTTCATTCTCCCAATATCTGTCTAACGTGGCTGTCACCGTATCATATTCACTAACAGCATTTTTCTGCTTAATAAAATACCAGTCGTGTGTAAGCATATACACCACCAGACCAATAAACATTGCAAGAAGCACCGCTATAGCCACTCCACGCACAAGCACTTTTACTGTATACAGCTGCTGTGCGCTTATTGATTTTTCCGCCGTATTAACTTTTGACTGATATTTGTCATAATCTTTTTTATAGGCTTCCCCTGCCCTATTCTTCCTGCCACAATGCGGACACACCTCATCGGTCAGATTAAGCACTGCCCCACAATACTGACATTTCATATTAAATGTACTGCCTTTATAAATATTCTCCCTTTCCACGCTTTCCCTCACTTTTTCTCTCTTTTATGCTATTT
>ENA-ORCP01003567-ORCP01003567.1-human-gut-metagenome-genome-assembly--contig:-NODE-3567-length-11505-cov-3.272751_pt1 | contig 11505 bp, 6 predicted proteins | sample MGYA00242990_ERZ507991 | MGnify/ENA primary metagenome ERZ507991 (study PRJEB26167, sample SAMN06115496) | human gut metagenome | host: Homo sapiens | place: China:Henan | collected 2015-05-07 | study... | reverse complement strand
GATTTGTCCGTATGCACCCCGGAAACCGTCAGCTAACAGTTGATAAGTAAATTAGTTCCTTATCACTGTTAAGCCAAACCGTGCGGGGATTTTTGTGCAAGGAAGATGTAGGGCGGGGGGGCTTGCTCCCGCCGCCCCACGGTTGCGGATACATCGTGCAGCTGCGGCGACTCACCTCATGTGGGATCGGCGCTGCCGCCGAACAGCTTGGCATAGGCGGTGGGCGTGTAGCCGGTCGCCTTCTTGAACGAGCGCGAAAAATGATACACGCTGGAAAAGCCGGTCTGCTCGGCGATGGCGGTGATGGAGAGGTACTCGCTGTGTAAGAGGCTCTCCGCCTTCTTGATGCGCAGATTCTGAATGTACTGCTTCGGCGAGGTGTCGTACTTCTCACGGAACATCCGGCGGAAATAGACCTCGCTGATGAGCGCCTTTTCGGCAAGCATGCGGTTGGTCAGATCTGCATCGGTGAAGTGGTCTTCGAGATAGTGCACGGCAGGGCGCAGCACGTCAAAACTCTTGCCCTCGGCGGCGTGCAGCTCCTCCTTGTACAGGCGGTTGAGGATGCCGTAGAAGGTCTTCATGTTGCTGAGAAATTCGTTTTGCGGCTTGATGAGGCGCACTTTTTCCATCTTCTGAAACTCCGCCATGTAGGCGTCGGTTCCGGCGATGGCAAGGCTGATGAAGCCGCTTGGCGCAAAGGTATCGGTTGTGTAAAAATTGATGAGCGGAAATTCCCCTGCCTCCGTGCAGGCGGAGGTGTAGGTCGCCCCCATCGGCAGAATCAGCGCATGCTCGGCATCCGAGACATATTCGTGCCCGTCGTGGTAGTAGACCATCCTGCCGCTTTTGGCAAAGCAGAGCGCATGCGCACGGCGGTTTTCGATGCGTCGGTTCTCAAAGCGCGGATTTGTGACCGTGACCACGCTGCCGAACGCCGTCACGACGAGATTTGCTATCGTGTTCATCCCATACTCCTTTGCGTCTGTCATATCTCATGTATCCTTTATATCATTTTTGACAAAGCGGCGCAAGGCATGCGGACGGATATGACCGAAAAAGTATCATGTTTTGCAAAACAGTGTCGCTTTTCCCATTGCCAGGGGGCGGTGCGGAATGCTAAACTGCAGATACCGGGGCGTTTGCCAAAGCGCCGCACAGCGGAAAACACGCACTTTGTACACGGAGGCATCGGAATGAGACCGAGTTTTAAGGATTTCAAGCGTCCGCCGCTCGTCGATATGATCATCGTCGAGACGCCGACGCAGTTTGTCACCAATATTCACAACGCCATCTATGACGGCGCGGATGCGTTCGGCTTTCAGATGGAGCGGCTGAAGCCGGAGTTCCGCACCGAGGAGATGCTGACCAAGATGTTCTCGCATCTCGGTGACCGCCCGCTCTACATCACCAATTACCGCGGCGGGCACAACCATGAAATGACCGAGGATGAGCGCCTCGACGAGCTGAAGCTGGCTTTCCGCTGCGGCGCGTCGCTGCTCGACATCACGGGCGACACCTTTGACCCGACACCCGGCGAACTGACGAAGAATCCGGCAGCCATTGACAAGCAGAAGAGGTTCATCGACGAGGTTCACGAGATGGGCGGTCAGGTGCTGATGTCCTCGCACATCTATAAGTTTCTCCCCGAGGAGGAGGTGCTGGCGGTTGCGCTCGAACAGCAGAGCCGCGGCGCGGATGTCGTCAAGTTTGTCACCTGGTCGGACAGCGAGGAGGAGCTGATGCAGAACCTCGCCACCACCTGCACACTGAAGCGTGAACTGAAGGTGCCGTTTCTGTTCCTCTCCGGCGGGCGCTACTGCCGCCTGCACCGCGCTATCGGCCCCTACCTCGGCGTCTGCTGCTGGCTGTGTGTCGAGAGCTATGATACCTTTTCTTCGCGGGAGCAGCCGCTCCTGCGCGCCATGCACAATGTGGTCGAAAACCTCGACCTCACCGTGCCGCGGCTGCTTGACCATTCGGATCTCTGATTTTGCTCATTCTCTCTCTTTTCTCTTTTTTTGCGCCGTACAGACGGCCGCCCCGCCCGCACAACGGGCGGGGTTCTTTTTCTTTCCGAAACAGTATCGCTTTAGGCAAAAATGAATCGGAATTATCATTGCAAGACGCGCGCCGGATTTGCTATACTGAAACTGAGCAAAAATCGCCCGGACATTTGCCCTTTCGGCGCATGCGTCCGCGCGGGCGACCTGTTTTCACCCGAAAGGATGGTATACACGCATGATGAAAAGGACAAAACGTCGCTTTGCGGTCTGCTTTGCCGCTCTGCTGCTGCTGTTTGCGGCATGGACGGTTTCCGCCGCGGCGGAAAAGACGGTCTATCTCGATGCGGCGCATGGCAGCGACCGCGCGGACGGCACAAGCGCCTCAGCGCCGCTTGCCTCGCTGGACGCGGCGTTTGCCGCAGTACGGGACGGCGGCAGGATCGTGCTGCTGTCGGATTATACGATCCGCGCGCACTATACCGAGCCGCAGCATGACGGCGAGGTGGTCATCACGGCGGCGGACGGCGGAAAATCGACCGGCGCGAAACTCGTCTTCGATGTCGCGGGCGAGACGCATTACCGTCTGTCAGGCGCGACGACCTTCCGCGACCTCGACATCACGCTCGGCAACTTCGTGATGTTCACGGCGCAGTTCCACAGTCTCACCTTTGACACCGGGCTCTCGGTGGAGAACGGCGAAAAATATGCATTTGTCATCGGCGGCTATCAGACGCCGGAGAGCGCCGACCTTGCCGCAGGGCTTGATGCGCACATCACGATAAGGAGCGGCGCGTTTTACAAGCTCTGCGGCTTTACGCGCACCAAGGGCGCGGGCACCATGACCTACACCGGCACGGCGTATGTCACGGTGGAGGGCGGTTCGGTGCGCGACATTTACGGCGGCTCACTTTATAATCATTATGCGGGCAGCGCCGTCCTCACCGTCTCGGGCGGCAGCATTGCCACCCTGTCGGCGGGCGGCGACGGCGCGCGCCGCTTAAACGGCGATGCCAAGGTGACGGTGTCGGGCGGTACGGTCGGCAGCATCACGGTAAACAACGTCGTTGGCAACGCCGCCGTTACGCTCACGGGCGGCAACGTCGGCAGCCTCGCGGTGAGCTACGCGGCGGATGCGGTGCGCAAACTGCACGCATCGGCGGGCGCGAAAAATACACTCGCACTGAACCCGCTGCTTTACACGGCGGCGCAGCGCGAAGCCTTTGCCAGGGATTTTGACAGCGTGGAGAACCTTGCGACGGCCTATGTCGCACCGGCAGCGTTCGGCAGCGGTCTGCGCGAGGACGACCCCACCTCGCTCTCCCGCGCAGTGGAGCTTTTGCGGGATGTCGGCGGCAAGATCCTCGTGCGCGGCAAGTGCTACGCCGACCTTGCGGCGGATGTCGGCAGCCTCGGCGGTGGCGTCACCGTCTGCGGTACGGACGGCGGCATGCTGGATTTCGGCACTTCGGCGTCGCTCCGCTTTGCGGGCGACCTCACTTTTGAAAATATTACGCTGCGGCAGAGCGGCACCCTGCGCCTGACGGTGTGCGACGGCACGCTGACGATGGGCGGCGGCGTGACTGTCGCGGGCGGCAGTGTACAGCTTGCGGGCGCGGGCGCGCACGCGGAGATCGCCGTAAAGGCCGGCAGCTATGACACGGTCACGGCCGGCACGGCGGGCGGCGACTATACGCTGCACCTCACGGGCGGCAGCATCGGCACGCTGCACTGTGCCGGGCAGACTGCGGCAAAGTCGGTCACGATTGCCGTGACGGGCGGCAGTGTTACGCGCCTTGCGGCGGCGGATAACTGCGTGACCGACGCACTCGGCATCGTTCTGCGCGGCGGCAGCGTCGGCGCGGTATCGCTCGGCGGCGAGACCGCCGCCGTCACGCTGGAGCTCGGCACCGCCAAGGTCGGCACGCTCACGGTTGCATCGTATCTTGCCAAAGGTACGCTGCTCACCGAGGCGGGCGCGGATCAGGCGCTGACTTCGGCGGTGGCAGGGAAATTTGCACACAGCGAGACGGCGAATGTCATCTATCTTGCCGACGGCGGAAAGGGTGACGGCAGAAGTGCCTCCTCACCCGTCGGCGACCTCAACCATGCCATTGCGCTGCTCGGCGGCGACGGCACGGTGGTGGTCTGCGGACGGTACACGCCGGGCAGTGCTTATACCGTCCGGACGCAAGTCGGCAAGCTGACGCTGACCGCCAAGGATCGCACCGCGGATTACCGCACGCGCGGGGCGTGCATCGCCATGAACGGCACGCTGACGCTCGGCGGCGAGACCCGCATGGAGTCACTGGCTTTTGAGGCGGGCGGCACCTCCACGATCTACGCCAAGGGCTATCCGCTCACGGTGGGCGACGATGTGGACACCACGCTTACGGACGGCAACGCGGGCTACATTTCGCTGGTCGGCGGGCACAACCTGCTCTTTACCTCTTATACGACAAGCCTCACGGTAAACAGCGGCAACTGGTTCAACATCCGCGCAGGCTATAACACCACGCGCCCCGTAGTGCGCGGCATCAAGTCTGCGCTGACGATAAACGGCGGCACCGTGCACGGCTATGTGGCGGGCGGCTCGCGCGGCAGCACGAGCGGCAGCGTGAGCATCACGGTAAACGGTGGTGAATTGCGCCGCGGCATCTTCGGGCTCCACGAGGAGGACGGCGCAGGCTATCGCCTGAACTATGATGTGACCGTCACGATAAACGGCGGCGTCATCCACGGCGCGGTCGCCCCCGCCAAGGGGCTGGGCACCACGCTGCACGGCAGTTTCACGCTGCATGTTGCGGGCGGCTCCTTCGGTCACCTGACCGACCTGCGCGGCGCACAGGATTTCGGCGGCGACATGACGAGTACGCTGCATGTGGCGGACAGCGTTGACCTCGACCGCAAAGAGAGCGGCACGGTGACATTCACAAACTACCTGCGGCAGAACAATGCCGACCCCTATATCTTCTATTACAACGGCTTCTATTATTACACCTGCACGGGCGCGACCACCATCAATCTGATGAAGGTTGCCAACATCGCGGACATCAAGACCGCAGCGCCCTATACCATCCTCGAATCGACCGAGGGCAAAAACTTCTGGTCGCCCGAGATCCACTATTTTTCGGCGGCGGATGTGGGCGCGGCGAACGCGGGCTGGTACATGTTCATCGCCTATGACGACGGCACGACGGCAAATCAGCGCCAGCATGTGGTCAAGTGCCTCGACGGTGACAATCTGCTCGGCCGCTGGGGCGACCCGGTGACCGGCGAGGTGAACAAGCCGCGCCGCCTGAATTTTGTGAGCCATCCCGAGATCAACCGCGACATGCTCTGCGGCGGCACATCGGTCATCCGCATCGGCGGCGTACCCTATCTGACCTACGTCAGCGAGGAGGGGCGCGGCACGGCGGATTTCCACCAGACCATCAACATTATCCGGTTTGAAAACCCGTGGACGGCGGTCGGCGACCCGACCATCATCTGCGTGCCGGAATACAAGTGGGAGATGGGCGGCTACGGCGAGAGCACGACAAACCCCGGCAGCTGGTATCCCAAGGTGGTCGAGGGCGCGGCAGCCGTTTACGGCGAGAACGGGGAAGTCTACCTCATGTACACCGGCAGCGGCTATTGGACGGTCTATTATCAGCTCGGGTACTTAAAATTCACGGGCGGCGACCCGCTGGACGCAAAGAACTGGGTGAAGAATCCCGAGCCGGTCTTCTCGCGCTCCGATACGGTAAACGGCTGCGGTCACGCCTCCTATATGACCGACGCGGACGGCACAAATTGGGCATGCTACCATGCCTATCTCGGCAAGGACACCTCGTCGAAGCGCAATTCCTTTATCGAGCCGTACTATGTCAGCGCGGACGGCGTTGCCATCGGCAACCGCTCGGGGCATCCCGCACCGCTGGACACGGTTTATACGACCCATATCAACAAGACCCCGCTGCGCGCCAAAATTTCGGGCTTTGACCGCGTGGATGCGAAGTGAGAACGGAGGAAACAGAATGAAAAAATTCGGCTTTGCCCCGCTTCTGCTTGCCATTTTCCTCTGCCTTCTGCTGCCCGCGGCGGCGAGGGATATCGGCAGCGCGGACGCGCTCGTCTCGCTGATGAACGATCCCGCCGCATGGAGCGGCGACTGGACGCTCACGGCGGACATTGACCTCACGGGGAAGACACAGTCCCCCATCGGCAATTACGAAACGCCGTTCACCGGCAGCTTTGACGGCGTGGGACATACGGTTTCCGGCCTGCACATCGCCGCCGGGGAGGCGGCGGGGCTGTTCGGCGTCACCGAGGGCGCGACGGTGCAGAACCTCACCGTGGTCGGCAGCGCGGAGAACACCTTTGCGGCAGAGACTGCCGAGACCCGCGTGGAGGGGCGCTACCCCGGCACGGGCGGCATCGTTGGTGTCGCGCTTTCGGGCACGACCGTCCGAAACTGCACGAGCCGCGTGTCGGTCAAGGGGTACGGCAACGTCGGCGGCCTTATCGGCGTGGTCTACAACTTCGGGCTTGCAACCGTGCGCATTGACGGCTGCCGCAGTGAGGCGGCGGTCGAATCGCTTCGCGGCAACGCGGGTGGACTCATTGGCAGAATCTATACGGCATCGGTGGCGTTCCCCGCCGTGGTCGTTTCAAATTCGGTCAATACCGCCGATCAGACGCTCACCGCGGAAGACCGCAACCGCCTCGGCGGCATCGTGGGCTACATCCGCGCCGAGGCAGGGTTTGTCCTCCTCGAAAATTGTGAAAACACCGGCAGCGTCACCGCAAAGAACAGCGGCGCGGTGCTTGCCGACTACCCCTTCGCGGGCGGCATCCTCGGGCGCGCGGAGCTGACGGGCGACGCCTCGGCGGCGCTGCGGCTGGTCAACTGCAAAAACAGCGGCGCGGTGGAGAGCAGCAAATACGCGGGCGGCATCGCCGCCTACATCAACCGCGCGGCGGTGTGCACCGATACATCAACCGCGCTTTACGCCTGCGAAAACCGCGGCAGCGTCAGCGGCGGTCAGTGGGCGGGCGGCATCGTCGGCTACACCGAGAGCCGTGCGACGGCATCCCCCCGCACGGCGGTGACAAACTGCTTAAGTGCGGGCGCAGTCACGGCGGGCGAATCCGCAGGCGGTCTCCTCGGGCGCGGCTACGGCTTTGACCTTGCGGACTGCATTTCGCTCGGCAGCGTGACCGCACCCACCGCGGGCGCGCTGATCGCCAAGACCGAGGGAACGGCATGCACCGTTTCGCATGTGCGCTATGCGGACGGCATCGCGGCATCGGCAGTCGGTGCGGGCGACAAGCACGGCACGCCGACGGATACGGCGGCTGTCGCCGCAGGCAATCTCGCAAACCCCGCATCCTTCGCGGGCTTCGACTTTGAAACCATCTGGCAGATGGGCGCATCTGCGCCCGCGCTGCGGCAAAACGCGGCGCGCTTTGCCAAGACGCGCACATACACGAATAGTTTTGCGGATGTCAAACCGAACGAGTGGTTCTATGACTATGTCGGACTTGCCTACGCCTATGGGCTGGCAAACGGCACGAGCGCTGCGGCGTTTTCGCCGCGCGGCAGCTTTACGGTTGCGCAGGCGCTGACCGCTGCTGCCAACATCCACACGGCGTATTTCGGCACGAGCGTGCCGAAGGCGTACGCGGGGCAGGCGTGGTATGTGCCGTATGTCGAATACTGCATCCGTTACGGCATCGTCGCGCGCGGGCAGTTTGCCGCCTACGATGCAAATATCACGCGCGGCGAGATGGCGGCGGTGTTTGCCGCCGTTCTCCCGGCCGAGGTTTATGCGGCGCGCCGCGACGGTATGCCGCCGGATGTCGCGGCGACGCTTGACTGTTACGGGGCGGTGAAAAAGCTCTATGCGGCGGGCATCGTCGGCGGCGACGCGGGCAGCGGCCGTTACCGCCCCGGCGACAGCATCACCCGCGCGGAGGCGTGCGTGATTTTCACGCGCATCTGTGCCGCCGCAAAGCGCATCGGTTAAGATTAAATCCGAAAAGGAGAATATACCATGAAGAACATCGGCATTCGCATTCTGGCGGCTCTGACCCTTGCCTTGCTGCTTGCCCTTGCGGCAGCGGCGGCGGGGGAGACGGTGATCTCGGATGCGGCGGCGCTCACGGCGCTGATGAACGACGCATCCGCGTGGAGCGGCAGTTACAAACTCGGCGCGGACATCGACCTTGACGGCAAAGCGCAAAGCCCCATCGGTACATATGAGACGCCGTTTACCGGCAGCTTTGACGGCGCGGGACACACCGTGAAGATCGACATCAGGGCGGACGGCACGGCGGGTCTGTTCGGTGTCTGCGAGGGCGCGGCGATCCGCAACCTCACGGTGGACGGCAGCGTGGCAAACACCTTTGCCGCGACCGACGCCGAGACCAAAATCGACGATAAATACCCCGGCACGGGTGCTGTCTGCGGCGTCGCCCTCTCGGGCACGACATTCGAGAACTGCACGGCGCGCGCGGCGGTCAAAGGCCCCGGCAATGTCGGCGGGCTCTGCGGCGTCGTCTACAACTACGATGCGCGCACCGTCACGCTGAAGAACTGCACGAGTCAGGCGGCAATCACCTCCACGCTCGGCAACGCGGGCGGCCTCGTCGGCAGAATTCAGACCGCGTCCTCCGCATCGCCTGCCGTCTTTGTCAGCGGCTGCGCAAACCGCACGGATGTCACCTCCACCTCGGAGGATCGCAACCGCCTCGGCGGCATCGCGGGCTACGTCCGCACCGAGGCGGGCGAGATCCGCTTTGAAGCCTGCGAGAATGCGGGCGATCTGAACGCGGCAAACAGCGGCGCAAAAGGCTCCAACAACCCGTTTGTCGGCGGCATCGCAGGACGCATCGAGGCGGTCACCGACGCGACGGCCGCGGTGCGCATCCTCGACTGCAAGAACACCGGAAACATCGAAAGCTCGCATCACGCGGGCGGCATCACCGCCTACATCAACCGCTCGGATAAGGCGACCTTGACGGCCAGCGAGATCATCGGCTGTCTCAATACCGGCGCGGTCAGCGGTCCGTCCCACGCGGGCGGCATCGTCGGCTATTCGCAGAACCGCTGCGGCGCGGATGTGCGTTCGGCGGTGAAGAACTGCGAGAACCGCGGTGCGGTCTCCTCCTCGGCGTGCGCAGGCGGACTGGTCGGCCGTTGGTACGGCTTTGACATCCTGACCTCGTACAGCAGCGGCAAGGTCACGGCGGACAGCCTCGCGGGCGGCATCGCAGGCAAGGCGGAGGGCGAGGTCTTCTGCGAGACGAACGCGGTCTATCTCGCGGGCAGTGCGGACGCCGCCGTCGGCGAGAGCAACCCCATCTGCGTCGAGATGGCGGCATCTGCGGTTTCGGCCGCCGATGCAGGCAAGGCGGACAGCTATGCCGGATTTGATTTTGCGTCGGTCTGGAAGGTCGGCAAAAACGGCCCGGCGCTTGCCGCTTTTGCGGGCGGCAAAATGCCCGAAGTCACCACGGCGGAGACGACGGTGACCACCGCACCTGCGGAGACGACCGTGCCCGCCGAATCGACCGCCGAAACCGGGGAGAGCACCACGGAGAGCACCGAGGCGACGGCGGAATCGGTTGAAACTTCCGTCACGAGTGCCGACACGACAGAACCCGCGGGCAGCGCCGTGGCGGACGCGACCACCGCACCCGCCGAAACATCGGCGACGACCGCCGCACCGGCGGCGGAAACGGGCGGCGCACCGGTCGGACTGATCGTCGGCATTGTCGTCGCCGTCCTTGCCGTCGGCGCACTGTGCTTCCTGCTCATCAGGAAGAAAAAGAAGTAAGCGAGGCGGAAAACGAAGATGAAAAAACAGATTTCGGCGCTGCTCGCCGCCCTTTTGCTTGCGGCATCGCTTGCCGCCTGCGGCGACAAGACCCCGGCCGTGACCACCGCGTCCACAGAGACTTCCGACCCGGCATCGACCGGCGAAGAGACGCTCGGCGTGCCCGAGACCGCCGACTACGGCGGCGAGGCCTTCAACATTCTGTCGGCGGGCAATGTTGCCTATGCCGATTTTACGGCGGAGGAGAATGCATCCACGCCGCTGGACAGCGCGCAGTACAGGCGCAAAGCCCTCGTCGAGCAGAATTATAAGGTTAAAATCGGCGAGACGGTGGAGAAAGCCTATTCCTCGGGCGGCGGCCCAGGCTACAAGCGGCTCAGCACCGATGCAAACGCGGGCGACTGCAACTTTGACCTTGCGCTCATTGCGGGCTACGACGTTTCGGTACTGGCCTACAGCGACTATCTCTACGACCTCGCCTCGATCCCGGGCATCGACCTCACAAAGTCCTGGTGGGACAAACGCGCCAACGACAGCCTTGCCGTGCGCGGCGTCATGTTCTTCACCACGGGCGAGCTGACCGTGTCGGACAACAATGTTGCATTTGTCATTCTGTTCAACAAGGATCTGCGCAAGGCGTATGACCTCGACGACCCGTACCAGCTGGTTTACGACGGCGAATGGACGCTGGACACCTTCGGTGCGCTCTGCAAGACCGTGACCGAGGACCTCGATCAGAACGGCACGATGGACGCAAACGACCGCTTCGGGCTTCTCGTGTGGGACGACTCGGTGGTCGGCATTGTCAACGCCGCCGGGCAGCGCTGCTGCACCATTGCCGAGGACGGTACCATCGGGCTGACGCTCTACAACGAGACCACGCTCGCCGCGCTCGACAAGTATTTTTCCATCATCTACGACACGCAGTACGCGCTGACCTATCAGCGCGAGAAGGTTGATCCGCTCGAAATGTGGCAGGCGGACAAGGGGCTGTTCTGGATGAACATCATGGACAGGATCCCGCAGCTGCGCGGCATGGAGAGCGACTTCGGCATCCTGCCGTACCCGAAGCTGAACGCCGGGCAGCAGGATTATTACACCACCATCGCGCCCTACAACTCGCAGTTTATCTGCGTGCCGCTCATCCAGAAGGACATCGAGCGCACCGGCATCATCACCGAGGCGCTGGCGTATTACGGCAAGCAGATCGTCACGCCCGCCTACTATGATGTGAACCTGGTCGGGCAGAGCACGCGCGACGAGGAGTCGTCGGATATGCTGGAGATTATCTTTGATAACCTCGTGTTTGACATCGGGTATTACTACCAGGTCGGGCCGTATAACAAGCAGCTCATCCGCATGGTGCAGGCACGCGACACGAATTTCACTTCGATGTACGATTCCTATAAGACCTCGGCCGAGCGCCTGCTCACCGTCGTCAACACCTATTATGCAAAGGCCGTCTCCGGCTGGGAGAAGTAAGAAAGCAAGAAAAAAGACCTGCACGCATGTGCAGGTCTTTTTTTGCGTGAAAATGAACCGCCGGGCCGGCCGTGCGGGGGCGGGTGTGTGCAAAGCTGCCCTTACGCACAAATTCCGTAGGGGCGATTCACGAATCGCCCGCCAAACCAAGGCAAAACGGGCGATTCGTGAATCGCCCCTACAGATTAGCGGAAGAT
>ENA-ORCP01003564-ORCP01003564.1-human-gut-metagenome-genome-assembly--contig:-NODE-3564-length-11509-cov-4.775455_pt1 | contig 11509 bp, 10 predicted proteins | sample MGYA00242990_ERZ507991 | MGnify/ENA primary metagenome ERZ507991 (study PRJEB26167, sample SAMN06115496) | human gut metagenome | host: Homo sapiens | place: China:Henan | collected 2015-05-07... | reverse complement strand
GCGGTTGGTGGCTGCGATGACGATAACGCCCTCGTTTGCACCAAAGCCGTCCATCTCGACGAGCAGCTGGTTGAGCGTCTGCTCGCGCTCGTCGTGGCCGCCGCCGAGACCTGCGCCGCGCTGACGGCCTACAGCATCGATCTCATCGATGAACACGATAGCCGGTGCGTTCTTCTTGGCCTGCTCGAACAGGTCGCGCACACGCGATGCACCGACACCGACGTACAGCTCAACGAAATCCGAACCCGAAATAGACAGGAACGGTACGCCCGCCTCGCCTGCAACCGCACGCGCGATCAGGGTTTTACCGGTACCCGGAGGGCCGACGAGCAGCACGCCCTTCGGAATACGCGCGCCGATCTGCACGAACTTCTGCGGATTCTTGAGGAACTCGACAATTTCCTGCAGCTCGGCCTTTTCCTCATCCGCGCCTGCCACATCGTTGAAGGTGACCTTGCGCTTATCGTCCTGCGCCAGCTTTGCACGGGCCTTGCCAAACTGCATCGGACCTGCTCCGCCGCCGGACTGCTTGTTCATCATAAAGTACCAGAACGCAATCAGCAGCACGATCAGGATCACATACGGCAGGAACTGTGCCCACCACGGAATGGTCGCCGTGCGGTAATCGACCTTAGTCAGCGTGCCATCCCGCATCTGCTGCTGAATAGTCTCACCCAGATCATTATAGAACACGCTTCTGTAGTCGCCCAAATCGTAAGTGTACGTCTGGTTTTCCTTTTTCAGATGCATGGTCAGCGTGGTGTCGTCCACGTCGTACTGATCAACATCGCCATCCATAAAGTAGTTGTAGATCTGATTATAGGACAGCGTTTCTGTCTGCTGTGTCTGGCTGACCACATAGCTGACGCCCGCCAGCAGGCACACCAGTATGATCAAGTAAAGGCCGAAGCCTTTCATTTTGCCTTTCAAATCGGTTTAACACCTCTTCCCTAAATTACTCGCCGCCGTAAACATACGGCTTAAGTATGCCGATATACGGCAGATTGCGATACTTTTCCGCGTAGTCAAGACCGTAGCCGACTACGAACTCGTCCGGAATCTCAAAGCCGAGATAATCCACATCAACCTGAATCTTGCGGCGCTCCGGCTTGGAGAGCAGCGTGCACAGGCGGATGGAATTTGCGCCGCGTGCTGCAAGGATCTGCATCAGATAATGCAGCGTTACGCCGGAATCCAGAATATCCTCAACGATCAGCAGGTCGCGGCCGTCGATCGGCTGTGCGATATCCTTGATGATCTGCACCTCGCCGGAGGTCTTGGTGCCCTTGCCGTAGCTGGATACGACCATAAAATCCACGTTGCACGGCGTATCAATGGCGCGGGTCAGGTCGGCCATGAACACATAGGAGCCCTTGAGCACACTGACGATCAGCGGGTTCTTGTCGCGGTAGTCCTCCGTGATACGCGCACCCAGCTCTGCTACCTTTTCGTGAAGCTGCTCCTCGGTAAAGTAAACTTCCTTGATGTCATCTCGCATATTATAAGCCATTTTTCGATAACCCCTTTACTGTAATCTGCAGTGTATTTGCGTTATTTTTGGCTGTTCTGCTGCAGTCCGCACCGATATCCTGCACCGCGATCACGCCGTTTTTATCTGCGATGACGGCCATCGCATTCCGCATATAGCGCGGAATCTTTCGATCGATCATCAGCTTTTTGAGCGATCTGCTGCCGCCGTTTTCGGTCAGCCGCAGGGTATCTCCGGTGCGCCGCGTGCGAACACACAGCGATTCAAAATCTATTGTACCACAATCCAGGCAAAAAGTATTGAATGTTTTGTAAAAAACTTCGGATTTTTCTATTTTTTTTGCGGCGAGCTTTACCGTGTCCTTCCAGATCGTCCCTGCAAATGGTAGGGTAAGCGGGATTTCCGGCCGCTCGACCGCAGTTTCAGCCTTGGGAATGATGCGCAGAACGTCATATTCACGTCTTGCGAAATAGCCGTTCGGCAAATCGGTTTCCGCAGACGGAGACGCGGTTTCCAGCAGATGCTCGAGCGCAGTAATATGCTTTGCGGTTACGTCTTTAAGCGGCATATCCGCATTTTCGAGCAGCAGACGCAATGCTCGGCTGCGAACCGCCGGTGCGGCTTCCCGCAGAGGCTGAATCTTCCACGCGCCGTTCCCGACTGCACAAAGTTGTACACAGGTCTGTGCATAACTCTGCAGGCAAGTCTCGTCCTGCCGAAGCTGACGCGAAAGCCGTGCTGCCGCCTGCGCCGCCTGCGGATTCAATTCCCGCAGAACGGGAACGACCTCTTGACGAAGGCGGTTGCGCGTATAAGCCGTGTCCGCGTTCGTGCTGTCCGTGACGAAATCCTGTCCGCGCTCGCGCAGAAAGGCTTCGATTTCCCGCCGTTCAACCTCGATGAGAGGCCGAATGATGCGTCCGCGCACCGGCGGAATGCCCGTGAGACCTTTCGCACCTGTGCCGCGCACCAAATGGAACAGCATGGTCTCCAGATTGTCGTCCGCATTGTGCGCCACCGCGATTTTGGCTCCGTGCGCGGCATGCTCCAGCCGTGCATAGCGAATACGCCGCGCGGTCTCCTCCACCGCGGAATCGCCTGCGGCAGCGGCTATGTCCACGCGCTCGACCGTCAGTTCCACGCCGAGCTTCTCACACAGCCTGCGGCAGAAGGCTTCGTCCCGGTCGGACTCTGCACCGCGCAGACAGTGGTTGAGGTGAAATGCCCGCACAGGATACCCCAGCTCGCGCAGACTCAGCAGAAGCGCTGTGGAATCCGCACCGCCGGACAGGGCAACCAGCACATTTTCGCCGGTTTCAAGCATCATATAGTCGGAAATCGTCCGTTTTACCGTATCCAGCATGGCTTACTCCTCGTGAATACGGTCCGGATTGGAGAACGTGGTATACTGACCGACCCACTGCAGCTCAATGGTGCCGGTCGCACCGTGACGGTTTTTCGCAATGATAATTTCTGCGATATTTTTATTTTCGCTTTCATCATCGTAGTAATCGTCGCGGTAGATAAACATAACGATGTCGGCGTCCTGCTCGATCGCGCCGGACTCTCGCAGGTCGGACAGCATCGGGCGCTTATCCGAGCGCTGCTCGGACGCACGCGACAGCTGCGACAGACACACGACCGGAACATTGAGTTCCTTCGCCATAATTTTCAGCGAACGCGAAATCTCTGCGACCTCCTGCACACGGTTATCCATGTGGCGGCCGCCGACGTGCATCAGCTGCAGATAGTCGATGACGATCAGACCGAGTTCGTCACCCAGTCTGCGGCATTTCGCCTTGATCTCCGCAACCGTGATGGCCGGATTGTCGTCCACATAGATATTCAGTCCTGCCAGCACGCCGGACGCACGCGCGATCTTTACCCAGTCGTCACCGTCCAGATTGCCGGTTTTCAGCTTCTGCGACTCGATGAGTGCCTCACTCGACAGAAAACGGCTGGCCAGCTGTTCCTTGCCCATCTCAAGCTGGAACACGCACACGCCGGTGCCCTTTTTGTCGCCGCGCTCCTTATTCTTGACACTTGCCTTAGCCGCATTGAGCGCCACGTTGAGCGCAAATGCGGTCTTGCCCATGCCGGGTCGTGCCGCAATGAGAATCAGGTCGGATTTATTGAGACCGGTCAGCGCCGTGTCCAGCGCGTGGAAGCCGGTGGACATGCCGGGAATTTCACTGTCCGACCGGGCGCGCTCGTCCAGTTCGGTATACAGATCAGCGATAACCTCAGAAAGCCGTGACAGACCCTTAATTTCACGTCCCTGCCGGATGCTGTAAATGCGCTGCTCCGCCAGCTCGGCAATGCCGGAGGCTTCGCCGTGGGCTTCGAGGGCGTTCTGCTGAATCTCGCTGCCCGCATCCGCCAGCTGGCGCAGCAGGCTCTTGTCACGCACGATGCGGACATATTCGTTGACGTTCCGCGCGCCCGGCGTGACCTCCATCAGCTGAAAGAGATACGCGCGGCCGCCGGCCTCGTCGTAGTAGCCCATGCGCGTGAGCATATCCAGAACGGTTACCGGGTCAATACGCTGTGCGCCGTTGAACATCGAGTAGATGGTCTCAAAGATGCGCTTGTTTTCTTCCGCGTAAAAATCATCGGCGCGCACCTGCTCGATGACCTCAGGAATGCAGTTCGGATCGACCAGCATCGCGCCTAAAAGCGACTGCTCCGCAGTCAGATCCTGCGGCACCTGCCGCATCAAAAGTTCGTCGGGCACTTACTTACCTCCCTCCGCTAAAAAATTGAAACTGGAAAATGGAGAATTGAGAATAAAGAACGAAAAATGACAACGCAGGCATCGCCTGCGTCAATCAAATCCCGCTTTGCTTGCAAAGCGCAACCTCAGATGCAGCCGTACCGAATGGTACGGCGAGCATCTCGGTCCCGCCGCAGCGACCGTGCGTTCCACGCACGGCATGAAATAGGACACGGCATTGCCGTGTCCGTAAAAAGTCGCGACATGCGCGTGACTTTTTACACCTCGACCCAGCGCCCTTGGGGCGCGTCCGGGGGTATCGCCGGTCGGTTTCTCCGGAACCGACCGGCGTATATAGGGGGTATTGGATACCCCCTATAGGTGCAGTTTAGGCCTCGACTACCTGCACCAGAATCTCGCCTGCGATATCCTGATACAGCTTTGCCTTTACGCGGTGTACACCAAAGGTCTTGATCGGCTCCTCGAGCACGATCTTCTGCTTCGGTACGTTCAGACCGTACTGCTTGTTCAGCTCCTCAGCGATTTCCTTGGAGGTAACAGCGCCGAACAGACGGCCGCCCGTGCCGCCCTTGGCCGGAACCTTTACCGGGCTCTCCTTGAGCTTCTCGGCTGCCTCGCGGGCTGCCTGCTGCTCGAGTGCGATCTTGCGTGCGTGTGCCTCATCCTGCGCCTTCTTGACGTTCAGGTTATCCGCGGTTGCCGGCTCTGCCAGACCGCGCGGCATCAGGAAGTTGCGGCCGTAGCCCTCGCTGACCTCGATCAGCTCGCCCTTTTTGCCCTTGCCCTTAACGTCGGCCTTGAGAATTACTTTCATGGTGATTACTCCTTTTGTGTTTGCTATATCGAATGCGGCGAACAGCTTCGCCTGCTTTTCGGTTTTATTTATTGTCGTCCTGCTTTTCGGTCCGCTGATCGTCGAAGTAGCCGCGAATGGCATCCGTGATCAGCTTGTCGGCCTCCTCCGGCGTGGTATTCTTCAGCTGTGCACCGGCCGCCGAATGGTTGCCGCCGCCGCCGAGTCTCTCCATCAGCAGCTGCACATTGACGTGACCTGCCGCACGAGCGGAAACCGCCATATCATTGCCGCTGCGGAACGCAACAACGCTTGCATGTGTGCCGATGATGGACAGCAGCTCGTCCGCTGCCTGTGCGGCCGCAACGCGGTCCACCTCCTCGCCGGTGATGGCAAAGATAACGCCCTGACCGCAGTCGCGCGCGGAGGAAATCAGCTTCTGGCGTTCCATATACTGGTCAAAGCTGGACTGGAACAGGCGCTTGACATCGCTCGACTCCGCACCCGCGCGGCGCAGATACGCTGCCGCCTCAAATGTGCGGACGCCGGTGCGCGTTACAAAGCCCTTGGTATCCAGATAAATACCTGCCAGCATGGCTTCCGCCTCGCAGGTGAGAATGCCGCTGGTCGGCACAAGATACTGCAGCAGCTCGCTGACCAGCTCGGATGCGGACGACGCATACGGCTCGTGCAGGGATACGACTGCGTTCTCGATATAATCCGCCGCACGGCGGTGATGGTCAATGACTGCGATCTTGTTGATGGATTCGAGCAGTGCCGCGCTCTCCACATAGCCGGGACGGTTTACGTCCACCACGATAAGCAGCGTGTTGAAATCGCACGCGATCATCGCATCCTCGGCGCTGATGAACACGCCCTTGTACTCAGACTGGGTTTCCAGCCGTTCGATCAGGTCATTTGCCATGGTGTGCTGACGGTCCACAACAATGTGCACCGGTCTGCCCTTGACGCGCGCGGCACAGACCATACCGGCAGCAGCGCCGATAGCGTCCATATCGCTGTTCTTGTGGCCCATGACCAGCACCTGAGACGAGTCGCGGATCAGCTGGCTGAGTGCGTTGGCAACCACACGGCTCTTGACCTTGGTGCGCTTCTCGACCTCCTCGCTCAGTCCGCCAAAGAAGGCAAAGTTAAATTTATTCTTGATAACCGCCTGGTCGCCGCCGCGGGACAGCGCCATGTCGATAGCGAGTCCGGCAAACTGATAGCTTTCCGCAAGCGTTTCGCCGTCGCGTCCGATACCGATGGACAGAGTAGCTACAACGCCCTCGTGGTTCTCAATCTCGCGCACCTCCTGCAGAACGGAGAACTTGCGCGCGACCAGCTTGTCCAGCTCGACGTTTTCGATCACAAAGATATACTTGTCACGGTCGTACTTGCGCAGTATGGCGCTTGAGTCCTTCACCCAGGCAAACAGACGTTTGTCAATGCCCGCCAGAATGTCGGATTTTTCCGAGTCAGTGGTATTCTTGACCAGCTCCTCGTAGTTGTCGATCGCGATAACCGCGATAGCCGGACGGGTAGTCTCAGCTGCGTCGCGCAGACGAACAAACTCGGTGCAGTCGATAAAATGCAGCATCATCAGCTGCCCCGCGCCGCTCTGCACCAGACTGCCGAATACATGGTACTGCCGCTTGCCGATGCCAAGCTCGCCCGGGAACGCGGTCTGTCCCTTGATGAGCCAGCCGGTCTCAAACGTCGGTGCGATCTCACCCATGCGAACGCCGCTTACCGCAGTCCCCCGACCGCTGATTTCCGCAAATGCGTCATTCGCCCATACGATCTCACCCGTGGTAGCCAGCGCGACAGCTGTCGGCAGCGGCGAGCGTGTCACCGCCGGACGGATCTCTCCGCCGTCTACCTCGATGTTGTTCATCAGTTCCTGCACCTGCCGCTGCCGTGCCGCATTCGTACGCAGCGAAACAATCCGCAGGATGATACACACCACAATACCCGCCGCACCGTACACGCGAGAGAAATAAAGTCCCACGACCGCAAACAGGAAAAACAGCACATAAAACATTACGCTGTTGGGAGCCAGCATCTTCTGTAATCTCTTTTTCAAACCCCTGCCTCCTTTTTTGGACGCAAATATTCAACCTAATTATAGCAAGCCATCGCCAGAATTTCAACACTAAATGCAAACCGGTTTTGTATCTTTTCGCCGTCCGCTTGCAATTTTCACAGCTTCATGGTACAGTAACCGTAGATTCGCAATCAGGAGGATATCATTATGCAATTTTCGTTTGCACACAACAACTTCAACGTCCGCGATCTGGACCGTTCGCTTTCTTTTTATAAGGAGTCTCTCGGTCTGACCGAATCCAGCCGCATCAACGCACCGGACGGCAGCTTCATTATTGTATACCTGACCGATGGCGTAACGCCGCATCTGCTCGAGCTGACGTGGCTGCGCGACTGGGACAAGCCGTACAACCTCGGTGACAACGAGTTCCACCTGGCCTTCCGCGTGGATGATTTCGATGCCGCACACGCAAAGCACAAGGAAATGGACTGCATCTGCTTCGAAAATCCGGCAATGGGCATCTATTTTATCTCCGACCCGGACGGCTACTGGCTGGAAGTCATTCCCGCAAAGTAAACAGAAAACGCTTGGAGCTGCTGCTTTGAGCGTTTTTTTCATTCTCTGAACAGGATTATTCTGTTCATTTTTCGACAGCGGGTGTATACTATTGAAGTTATCTCCTGACGAAAGGACTGTATCATTTGAATCCTTACCTTGATTTATACCTCACGTTTGCAAGGATTGGCGTATGCACGTTCGGCGGCGGCTATGCCATGCTGCCGATTCTGCAGCGCGAGGTCGTTGAAAACCGCCACTGGGCGACTGAGGACGAGCTGATGGACTACTACGCCATCGGTCAGTGTACGCCGGGCGTTATCGCCGTGAACACGTCCACGTTCATCGGCTACAAGACGCACGGCATTCTCGGCGGCATTGCCGCCACGGCAGGCATGATCACGCCATCGCTGATTATTATCACGATCATTGCCGCATTTATCCAGCAGTTTGCGCATCTCGCTGTCGTGCAGCACGCATTTGCCGGAATCCGCATCGCGGTCTGCGCGCTCGTGCTGCAGTCCGTGTGGAAAATGGCGAAAAAGGGCGTTGTTGATGCACCGACGGCAGCGATTTTGCTCATTACGTTCATCGCAGTCGCATTTTTCGGCGTTTCGCCCGTTGTGATGGTCGTTATCGCCGCTGCTGCCGGTATTATCATCGGTATGATCCGGAGGAAGCGCGCATGACTTTTTTACTGCTGTTTCTCGAATTTTTCAAGACCGGTCTGTTTGCCATCGGCGGCGGACTGGCGACCCTGCCCTTCCTCAAGCAGATTTCGCTGCGGTATCCGTGGTTCACGCCGAATGATCTGATGGACATGATTGCGGTCTCCGAGTCCACACCCGGTCCAATGGGTGTCAACTCGGCAACGTACGCCGGCTTCCACGCGGCCGGCATTCCCGGTGCCCTCATGGCGACCTGCTCGCTTGTGCTGCCGTCGGTCATCATCATCATTCTGGTGTCGCGTGCGCTTGATAAGTTCCGCGACTCTCCACTGGTCCAGAACGGCTTTTACGGCCTGCGTCCGGCGTCCGCGGGTCTGATCTTCGGCGCAATGCTCGAGGTGTTCGCCGCTTCCCTGCTGCACACGGAAAACTGGGCCGGTATTGCCAGCATCGGTTCGGTCATCAATGTTCCGGCGATAATTATTTTCCTCGTGCTGTCGCTCGGTATCTGGAAGCTCAAAAAGCTGCATCCGATCGTGTTTATCCTGATCGGCGCGGTATGCGGCATTGTGTTTAATCTGTAAGTTTTGATTTGTTATCGTGCAGATTCTCTGTGGAACGGCGGGATGAGGCATCCCGCCGCTGCCCTCCGAATTGCACAAAAAAATCCCTTTCTCAGTCGAGAAAGGGATTTTCTTTTTATTTCGTGAGGTATTCCTCAATCAACTCACACGCATCCTCAATGCAGCCCGGGCAGGAGCGCCGTACATTGCCGTCGGCTACGCCCTTGAGGTCGCGGCACAGATACGCGCCGTTCTTCTGCTCAAACTTTTCTTTGAGCATTTTCGTGACCTTATAGGTCTGACCCTTGGTCGTGCCCGGCTTATCCGCTCCTGCGCTGTTCTTCATGCCCGCGAGCATGAACGCACCGCTCAGCGCGCCGCACATCTCCATGCAGCCCATGCCGAAGCCGAAGCCTTCCGACATTTTATAGGCGGTCTCCTTATCCAAACCAACCAGATCGCAGTACGCGCAGACCACCGCCTGTGCGCAGTTGTAGCCCTGATCGTGAAAATCCTGTGCCAGTTTTGCCCGTTCTGTCATAACAAATATCTCCTTTTCCAAAGCAAACCGCGCCGTAAACGACGCGGTCAACTTATAGTTTTTAATACTGCACCTGTGTGAAATAATACAGGATCGCATTGCACTGTGCACGCGCCTGCTTCTGCCAGTCCTCATCACTGTCGATGAACTTCTGGTCCTCCTCGTTATCAATGAAGCAGAATTCACTCGTCAGCGCCGGAATATTCAGCGCCGCTGCTGCACGGTTGGTGTAATAATAATCGCCGTGACTGCCCTCGCGGAACACGATCTGGCGAATCGGAACACCCAGCTTTTCGTACTCGTCGAGCAGCGCCTGCGCCAGAATTTTGGTCGGGCCGCCGTTCTTGTCCGCAATCTGCGCCAGAATTTCCGCGCCGCGTGCGGTGGTGTTGGCTGCATTGTGGTGGATACTAAAGAACAGGTCCGCCGAGGACGCATACTGTTTCATAACAGCGCCGCGCAGCGTCAGCTCGCTGCCTTCCTCAAGGGTATCGCGCACCATGATAACCTTTGCACCGGCTGCCTCAAGGTACTGCTTGAGGTACTGCGCCACATACAGATTGACGTGCTTCTCATCGAGCGAACCGCCGTTGTTTGCGCCGACATCGCTGCCGCCGTGACCCGGGTCGATAATGACCGTCATCACGCCATCAATGTGCGAGGTGCGCGGCGGCTGTATCGGATCGTTATCCTCGTCGCCGCTGACGTAGTCGCGCACGCGCGTCAGGTAAGCCGCGCTGCAGTAGCGGCCGCTGCCCGAAGCGTTATCCATGATATGTGCCCAGCCGTTGCTGATGCTGTCAACCGCGATTTCCGCGCCGTTTTTCAGCACGCCGACCAGCGTGCCGGAGGTGCGCGGGCTCGAGCGAACAGACAGCTCGGAGTCCACGGTTACACGGTACACGCCGCTTGTGAATGTCTCGGCAGGCGTGTCCGGTGTTGTCGGCTCAGTCGGCGTCGTCGGCTCGTCGGGAGTCGCCGGTGTACTCGGCGTCGAAGGTGCGCTCGGCTTGGAGATAGTCGGCTCGGTCTGCTTATCGACCGCCGCATTGTAATCTCTTACGCGAACCAGATAATCCGCGCTGCAGTAACGGCCGCTGCCGCCTGCGCTGTCCAACAGATGTGCCCAGCCGTTCGACAGCTTATCCACGATAACCAGAGCATCCTTGGCGTACTCGCCGACTTCGGAATAGGTTTTGCCCGGACCGCTGCGCACGGTCAGTGCCGAATTGACATTGACGCGGTACACACCGGTCGTGAACGAAGCCGGAGTCGGTGCAGGCGTCGGTGTTTTGAGCGTAACCGTACGGCTGGGTACGTCATAATCCGCCGTAAAGCCGAGTGCGGCCGCCATATCGGCTATCTTGTAGTAGTTGTTTCCGTTGATGATGTAACCGTCGAACGAAACCTTTTTGCCGTTCACCTTGACGATAGCCGTGGTGGGTTTGCCTGCCGCGCTGGACAGTGCCTTCGTGTTCAGCTCTCCGCCGACCGCGGTGTAATTTTTGCCGGTCGTCAGGGTGATAACGTTGGTGGACTTCTCCCAGCCTACCTCAAACTCTGCGGTGCTGTTGCGCAGCAGATACGCTACATCGCGCAGCTTGAAATAATTATACTTGTTAATTAAGTACGCCTGCGGATTGGTCACCGCCTTGCCGTTGAGCTGAAACGCGTGCGTGGTCTTTGCCGCGCTGACGACTGCTCTCGCCTGCGGCAGATCCTGTGTCAGATCCCGCTCGGCGGCAGCCTCGGTCGTGACGGCTGTGGTCTCTGCCTCCGCGGCATCCTGCGGCAATTCTGCGGCCGCCGCACCCGCTGTCATATATATCGCCGCACTAAGCAATGCCGCGATCATTCGTTTGAAACGCATTCTTGAACCTCCATGCTGTTTCGCCGGTGGGTTGCTTTCCTGCATGCCCGCCGTGGGCATTCTTGATGGTATTTTACCACAAAACATGGCACATTTCAACGAAATATGACGAAACCGGGGCATTTGTAATATTACAAATGCCCCGATTATTCCATATAAGTACAATATTTCGTTAAGGCAACACCGCACAATTAAAGCGGCGGTGCTTTGCGGAAATTTTGTGTCCTGACTTTGTTGCAGTTTCACGGT
>ENA-ORCP01003561-ORCP01003561.1-human-gut-metagenome-genome-assembly--contig:-NODE-3561-length-11514-cov-3.670543_pt1 | contig 11514 bp, 10 predicted proteins | sample MGYA00242990_ERZ507991 | MGnify/ENA primary metagenome ERZ507991 (study PRJEB26167, sample SAMN06115496) | human gut metagenome | host: Homo sapiens | place: China:Henan | collected 2015-05-07... | reverse complement strand
TACGCGATATGCTGTAACCGTTTTGCTCCATCACATTGCATACGGCATCGGGAACGCAATTTCCTTCCATAACTCCTTGACGCCCTCGACGACAGCGATCTTGCCGTCAACGTGGATGTTCGCGCCCATGCGGGTCAGCTCCTCGGTGTAGCGGTAGCGGCTGTCCCATACGCCCTCGGTGACGATGCTCGTGCCCTCTGCGAGGCAGAGCGCGGTCGTCATCTGCGGCTGCATATCGGTCGGGAAGCCCGGATACGGCATGGTCTTGATGTTGGTCTTGGTGAGCGTGCCCTCGCGGCGGACGAGCACCGCATCGTCAAACTCGGTGACCTCGACGCTCATCTCCTTGAGCTTTGCGGTGATGCACTCGAGGTGCTTCGGAATGACGTTCTTGACGAGAACCGAGCCGCCGCAGGCCGCGACCGCCGCCATGAACGTGCCGGCCTCGATCTGGTCCGGAATGATGGAGTAGCTGCCGCCGTGCAGGCTCTCCACGCCGCGAATTTTGATAACGTCCGTGCCCGCGCCCTTGACGTCCGCGCCGAGCGCGTTCAGGAAGTTCGCAAGATCGACGATATGCGGCTCCTTTGCGCAGTTTTCGAGCACGGTCTGACCCTTCGCGAGAACTGCTGCGAGCATGATGTTCATGGTCGCACCGACCGAAACGACGTCAAAATAGATATGTGCGCCATGCAGGCCTTCTTCCGGCGCTTCCGCGCGAATGTAGCCGCCCTTGGGCAGAGTGACCTTGGCGCCGAGCGCCTCGAAGCCCTTGATGTGCTGGTCGATCGGGCGGACGCCGCCGAAGTTGCAGCCGCCGGGCATCGCTACCTCGGCGAAGCCGTACTTGCCGAGCAGCACGCCGAGCAGATAATAGGAAGCGCGCAGCTTGCGCTCCAGCTCGTGCGGCTTGAGGGACGGGTGCTGGGTATTCTGGATTTCCACGGTGGTGGAATTGATAAGACGGATCTGAGCGCCCAGCTCGCGCATGATCTCCATCTGAAGCGTTACATCGATGATTTTCGGTACATTCTCGATGCGGACCGGGCCGTCCGCGAGCAGAGCCGCCGGTACAATCGCGACCGCAGCATTCTTCGCGCCCGAAATCGTTACTTCACCGTTCAGCGTCTTGCCGCCGTTGATTACATATTTGGTCAAAGTCAACCTACTCCTCACTGTACTGTCCCGCACCGGCGCGGGCATTTTTCTGGCATCCCATTTTATGAAAGCGGACGGCTCTCCGTTCGTCCGCGCAGTTTCAATCTTCCGCGCATTAGGCGGAAAAATTTTCCGGTGTACACAAAAAAGCGCACAGCCGCAAAATATCACTCATACATTGTATCACAATTTTGAATAAAAGAAAGTTTTTTTTCGCTTTTCCGGCCCGGTTTACAATTTTTTGTCACAATTAACAAATCAGGCCGTGAAAATACACGGCGATTGCCACGCTCTCTGCCAAAGGGTACACCCGTGAAGGCGGTTTTCCGTCATGTTACCACGGTTTTCTTATCGCCGTCCACGAGATACTGCGTTCTGTCCGTCACGATTTTCCATGTAGGTATAAGCTGCATACGCCGGCTGCTGTCCATCTGCATCCGGTAGCCTGCCGTCATGGACAGCACGGTTTCGCCCTTCTGGAGCGAGGAGGCGAACTGAAGCAGCGCATCCGCCGCGCGGCACTCCACGCCGCGTCCCGTGACCGTAGTATAGGGCGTGCCGAAGCTCCACGTGCCGGAAACCGTCACCGTGCCGTCCTCGTTCATCGTCAGCGTCAGCTCGCGGTTGTGCACCGGCCGGCCGGCGACCGGGGCGGTCTGCGTGACCGTCAGACCCATGACGGAAACCGTCGCGCCCTCGGCGGAAAGTCCCCACTCGGACAGGCACTTGCGTGCGGTGCGGACCGCGTCCGCCTCGCTCTCCGGGGTTTCCCCGATCATCGGACACACGCCGTTCACGCGGCCGTCCGCGTACCACGTCACCGTGCCGTCCGCGCTGCTGAAGCGCACCGTGCCGTCCTCTGTCTCGCTGCGCTCCATATCCGCGCCCAGCATGACCGAGGCGGTATTTTCCTCGTCTGAACGGCTCCGGTCGAGGCTCAGCTCGGGCAGGAACACATCGTCCGGGAGCCTGAAGTCCTCCGAAAGCGCCGAGCCGTAACCGCTCACCAGCGTGCGCAGGTCGGCGTCCAGTCCGGCCGAACGGCTGTAATTCTGCCATATCTTGAAGCCGAGATTGCCCAGAAGGAACAGATTGACCACAAGAAGTATGCCGATGAGCACATTTTTTACTTTATCCCACTGCAAGCGCTCTCACCTCCGTTTACCCGGCCTGACCGGGCTTCATGTAGAACCGCGCCGGTGCGTAAACGCCGTTTTCCGTGCGGTATGCCGCCATCATGCTGCGCTCATCGGGCGAAGCGGCGGCCGCCGCCTGCTCTGCCGGGAGGAGCGTCCGGCTCTCCCCTGTCGCGGCGAAGCGCTGCAAGTTGACGGTCGCGGCCCGCAGCACGCCGCCCTCAAAGGTGAACGACGCGAAATCCGTGCTTTCGAGCACGGGAACGCCGCCGTAAAGCTGCAAAAACACGAGCGTCGTGCGGCTGCCGTCCTTCCGGACCGCGTAAAGCGAGGCGTGCGTGTCGGTCTGCGCCGCGCGGAGCACGGTGTCGAGCAGGGTGCGTGCGCAGTCGATCTGCGCGTCGATCGCCGCCGCGCCCGTGACCTCGCCGCTCTCGTAGGCCGTGACCGTGCTCTGGTCGCCGGTCGTTGTGTACTGCATTCGGCCGGTTTTCGCCAGCCGCAGCGTAGACGCATCGTCCACGAACACGCGCACCGCGTCGCTCTGTTCGCTGTAAAAATCCGTGTAGGCGGAAAGGCCGAACGCCCCGAGCAGGCTCGCGAGTCCCGTGCCGCCCTGCGCATCGAACAGGTCGAGCGCCTCGGTCCTGAGCAGCGGCAGCGTCAGGTTTTCGTTTGCAAACAGCAACGTTTCGGGGTAAACGTTGCCGCCCGCCCCCGCAAACGTGCAGTCCAGTCCGTGAAAGTCCTCGAGTGCGCGGTCGAACGCGCCCCGGTCGGCCTCCGCATGGGAGCGGTAGAGCGTCCCCGCGGGCGTCCGCACGAAAAGCTCGCCGCTGTCCGCGCTGTAAAACAGCGTTTCCACGCTGATGTTGTCGTTTTTGAGCGTGCCGCCCATCCAGCCGGAAACCACACTGAACGGAATCGCGCCGTGATAGCGCAGCAGCACGGTCCGCTCAGCGATGAGCGCGTCCGCGAGCGTCTGCTCGTCGGTTTCTTCGAGCGCGCCGCCCGAAAGCGCCTGTGTCCAGATGGCGCGCACCGCCGCAAGCGAGGTGTCCATGTCGGTCACGTTGTACTGCACGCCCACGAGCTTTCCCTCCGCGCCGAGCGCCAGCTGCGCCGGGGAGGCGGCGGAAACGCCGGACGAACGGATCTCGTAGCCGGCCGCCCCTCCGAACAGGCGGTCATGCGCACGCCGCAGCAGGGTGTCCGAGTCGAGCGAGGCCGCCGAAACGCCGGCGAGCCAGTTCGCCGCGCACAGCACGGCCATCAGCACGACAAGCACGATGAGCGAGATATTTTTGGCGGTATTCCGCGCCGAACGCTCCGCGCCTCTCATGCCTTGTCCTCCTTCCCGCTCGGGGCAAGGTCGGTCGGCAGCGTGATGTGCACGGTCGTGCCCTTTCCGTATTCGCTTTCGAGTTCGATGTGACCGCCGTGCTGCTCGACGATCTCCTTCGCGATGGCAAGGCCCAGACCCGTACCGCCCGCGGCGCGGGAGCGTGCCTTGTCCACGCGGTAAAAGCGCTCAAACAGGCGCGGCACGTCCTCCGCCGGAATGCCGATGCCGTCATCCTGCACGGTAATGCGCACCGTGCCGTTCTCGCCCCGGCACGCCGCCAGACGGATATGTCCGCCCGAGGGCGTATACTTGACCGCGTTCGACAGGATATTCACCACGACCTGCTCGATGCGTTCGCGGTCGCCCGTGATTTCGGGCAGGCTGTCCGGCGCTTCGACCGTCATTTCGTGGCCGCTGTCCTCGGCGGTGAACTTCATCGCGTCCGCGACCTTGTGCAGCAGCGCCGACAGCGAAAAGCGCTGCATTCGCAGTTCCATGCGGCCGTAGTCCAGCTTGGAAAGCGTCAGCAGGTCGGTCACGATACGCGCCATGCGCTCGCTCTCGCTCGAAATGACGCCGAGGAACTGTTTTTCGGTGTCGAGCGGAATGTCGCCCGCCGCGTCGAGCAGCGTTTCGGTGTACGAGCGGATGTTGGTCAGCGGGGTGCGCAGCTCATGCGAAACGTTCGCCACAAACTCGCGCCGCGCGTCGTCCAGACGGCGCTGCTCGGTGATATCGTGCAGCACAGCGATCACGCCGCCCTTGCCGTCGAGTGCGCCATAGGGCGCGAGCGTCACGGAAAGCACCCGGCCGCGCCGCGTGATCTCGCTCGTCAGGAACGAGCGCATGGCGGTTTCGTCCGAGCCGACCATTTCGAGGTCTGCGAACATCTCATCAAAGGTGAGGTTGTCCTGCATCCGCACGCCGAGCAGGCTTTCGGTCGCCGGGTTCATGTGAATGAGCCGTCCGTCGGTCGTGAACGCCGCCACGCCGTCGGTCATGTGCAGAAAGAGCGTGTTCAGCTTGTCGCGCTCGCCCTGCACCTCGCCGACCGTGGCCTTGAGCCGCCGCGCCATGTAGTTGAACGAGCGCGTCAGCTCGCCGATCTCGTCCGAGGACTGCACGCCGAGGTCCTGGTCGAAGTTGCCCTCCGCGATGGACCGCGCGCCCTCGGTGATGCGCTCGATCGGGGTCGTGATGGTCTTGGACAGCAGGAAGGACAGCAATATCGCCGCGAGCAGACCGAACATCATCGCCTGCATGACGATCTGGAAAAAGCGCCACGACAGGTCGGAAATCTCGCGCTTGTCGTCCGCGATATAGACAATATAGTCCACCTTGCCGTCGCCGTCGTGGTCGAGCGGCACCGCAATGTCCATCACACTGTCCGAAACCGCCGAGCGTGAGCCGGTGTCGCCCGCCATCGCCGCGATGATGTTGCGCGTGCGTGCAACGGTCAGGTTGGGGTTCGAGCCGTCCACAAAGCGGCCCTCGCCGTCCAGAATGTAGTAGTTGCGGTAGTCGTCGATGCCCAGACGGCTGCGGTGCGCGTCTATGATGGTCTTGAGTCCGTCCGTACCGGGTTCCGCCGCCGCCTCCTGCATGGAGCGGATGGTATCGGTCGTAAAGACGCTCTGCATCTGGTCATAAAAGCTGTCGATGTAGAACGTGCTGACGCTGTTGATGAGAAAGGTGCCGACAACGGCCATGACCGAAACGATCATGAGCACAAGTATCAGCACGAGCTTCATATGCAGGGAACGAAACAAAATGACACCCCCGTGGGATTAAAATCTGTCTGCCGGCAAAGCAGCATTTCTGTCTGTATCTCCATACGGTTTCGAGCGAAAACTCAGCTTTCCGCGAAATAGTAGCCCATGCCGCGCTTGGTGATGATGTGCTTGGGGCTTGCAGGCTCGTCCTCGACCTTTTCGCGCAGGCGGCGTATCGCCACATCGACCGCACGCAGGTCGCCGTAGTAGTCGTAGCCCCAGACCTGCTCCATCAGCTCCTCGCGCGAGAACACCCGTCCGGGTGAGGCCGACAGGAAGCAGAGAATATCGAACTCACGCGCCGAAAGCTCAAGCGCCCGTCCGTTCTTATAGACCATGCCGCTCGAACGCGAGATGCGCAGACCGTCGTCCGCCTCGGGCTGCGGCTTTTCGTGCAGCTCGGCCGGGACTGTGCGGCGCATATTCGCCTTGACGCGGGCCATCAGCTCGCGCATGGAAAACGGCTTTGTGATATAGTCGTCCGCGCCGAGTTCGAGGCCCATGACCTTGTCGGCCTCCTCCTCTCGCGCGGTCAGCATGATGATGGGCACGTCGCTCTGCTCGCGCACACGGCAGCAGACCTCGAAGCCGTCCATCTCGGGCAGCATGACGTCGAGCAGAATGAGGTCGGGCGACTCGGAGAGAGAGCACCGGAGTCCTTCCGCGCCGTCATACGCGGCCAGTGTATCGTAGCCTTCGCGCTGGAGATTGAACACCAGAATGTCCGCAATGGCCTTTTCGTCCTCGACCACGAGGATTTTTTTCTTATCCATAGTGAACCCCTTTCGGAGAGTGAAGAGTTTCAAGCAGAGAGTGAAGAGTGGAGAGTTCAGAGTGGAGTTTCGGGTGCTCTTCACTCTCAACTCTTCACTCTACACTCTTTTATTGCTCTTCGTTCTTTTTCGTTCTTCTCTCTCAGAACAGATTTTTCAGTTTCGCTCTGTACATCGCGGCGATGGTTTTGCCGTCGCGGATCTTATCCTCCGCGATGAGGCGTTCGACTTCCGCAATCGGCAGACGCACGGTTTCGACAAACTCATCTTCGTCCGGCTGCTTTTCGCCCTCGGTGAGGTCGAGCGCCGCGAACAGATACGTTACCTCGGTCAGAAAACCGGGGGACGGATACATGGCGCCGAGCGGCACGATGCGGCCCGCCGTGCAGCCGGTTTCCTCCTTCAGCTCGCGCACGCCGCATTCCTCGGCGTCCTCCGGGCCGTGGTCCATCTTGCCAGCCGGCATTTCGAGCAGCTCGGTGTCGAAGGCATAGCGGAACTGGCGCACGAGAATGATGTTGCCGTCCCGGTCGATGGGCAGCACGCCCACGCCGCCTACGTGCTCGCAGATCTCGCGCGGCGCGGTCTTTCCGTTCGGCAGACGCACCTCGTCCACCCGCGCCGTCATGATCTTTCCCTTAAAGAAATATTCGCCGGAAAGTCTGGTTTCTTTCATATCCATGGTTATTCTCTCCTTATTTTGCGCTATTCCGCGCTGCCGAAGCATCGAAGCAGATACGCCGTTTCCGCCGGAACGGCAAGCTCGATACCGTTTCCGCCCGTGCAGTCGAACTCCGTATTTGTCAGCAGGTCGAGCGCATACAGCGCGTTCACGTTCGTTTTTACTTCCTGTCTGCTGCGGTTGACGAGCACCACAAGACGCGAGTGCTCGGTCGTGCGCTCATAGCGCAGCAGCGCGTCGCTTTCGCCCGTGTCGAAGCGCAGCTCACCGTGCGCCAGCGTGTCGCTGTCCGCGTGGATTTCGCACAGGCGGCGGTAGAACGCCAGAATTTCTCTGTCCTCCGCGCCCCACGGGTAGGTGCGGCGGTTGAACGGGTCCTCAAAGCCCTGCCGTCCGGCCTCATCGCCGTAGTAGATGGTCGGGGAGCCGGGCATGGTGAACTGAATGACGGCGGCAAGCCGCAGGCGGCGTTTCGCGGAATCGAGCCGCTCGGGCGGCAGGGTGTAGTGCGCCCGCTCGTCGCGGTTCATCTTCCATTCCGCACTCGAAACGCCGAGGATGGTCAGCGCACGCGCGGTGTCGTGCGTGCCGATAATGTTCATCAGGTTATAGAACACCGCGCGCGGATAGTTCTCACGCAGGGTTTCCATGGTTTCCGCGAAATGCTCCGCCGTGCCGCCGTTCAGATAGGCGAGAATGGCGTCGCGCAGCGGATAGTTCATCACGCTGTCGAGTTCGCCTCCGCCGAAGTAGCGGCGGCGCTCGGAATAGGCGATTTTGTTTGAGGCGTCCTCCCAGACCTCGCCGATGACGAGCGCATCGGGCGTTTCCTTCTTCGCGGCGGCGTTCAGGCCCGCGATAAAGTCGTCGGGCAGCTCGTCGGCAACGTCAAGCCGCCAGCCGGACGCGCCGAGCCGCAGCCACCGCCGCACCACGCTGTCCGCGTCGCGGAAGATATAGTTCTGGTAGTCCTCGTTGTGCTCGTTGACCTGCGGCAGGGTGTAGATGCCCCACCACGAGCCGTATTTGTCCGGCCACTCGGAAAAATCGAACCACTGGTAATACGGCGAGTCCTTGGACTGATGTGCGCCGAGGGAGTCATAGCGGCCGTGGCCGTTGAAGTAGCGGCTGTCGTAGCCGGTGTGGTTGAAAACGCCGTCCAGCACCACGCGCATTCCGCGCTTTTTCGCCTGCTCACACAGCGTTTTGAAGTCCTCCTCGCTTCCGAGCAGCGGGTCGATGCGCTTGTAGTCGCCGGTGTCGTAGCGGTGGTTGGAGTACGCCTGAAAAATCGGGTTGAAGTAGATGGTCTGCACGTGCAGGCTTTCGAGGTAGTCGAGCTTTTCCATGACGCCGCGCAGCGTGCCGCCGAAAAAGTCGTTGTTCAGGATCTCTCCGTGCTCATCCGGGCGGTAAACCGGCAGGTCGTCCCAGTTTTCGTGCAGCACGCGCGGCGCGATGCCCTCGCCCTCCGGCTGCACGGGTTCGCGGTCGCGGCAGAAGCGGTCGGGAAAAATATTATAGGTGATGCCCTCGCCGAACCAGCGCGGCGGCTGATACGCCGGGTCGTAGACCGTCAGCTGATAGCGGTCGCCCATGCTGTCGAGCACCTCGCTGCGTCCGCCGTAGCCGCGTGCGCAGAAGTGCGGGCCGTCCGCCGTGTCGAAGGTGAACCAGTACCAGTACAGTCCGGAATGCGGCGGCGTGAAGCTCGCGCAGTAGCGGTCCCGCGCCCCGACGAGGCCGAACCACCGCATCGGATACGCGGCGGCCTGCTGTCCGTCCTCCTCGACCCACAGCGTCAATCGCGAAACGCTGTGTTCGCGACGCGGATAGACGGTAAATTCGACCGGCTCACCCGCAGGCGATGCACCGTACGGCTTCTTGCACGCAAGCGAGCGCGAATGAAACATACATTCCGGAATGTGATTCACGAGTTTTCCCCCTGCCCTTTATCGGCTTTCCGCCGACAGTGATACATTATTATATCACAGCTTGCGTTTGTTGTGAAGAATTTGCACAGAAGCAAAAAAAGACCGCTCCCCATAAAAAGAGGAACGGTCTTTCTGCAAGCAGAAGATGCAGGCTGAATAATCGAGATTTTAACCCTCGATTGCGGTGTAATCGTCCGGAACAGTGATGCCGAGCTTCTCGCAGTTTGCCTTGTTGTACATCTTGGTGAAGTTCGGAGCGGACTGAACTTCCATGTCGCCCGGGTTTGCGCCCTTGACAAGGATCTCATATGCCATCTCGCCGGTAGCCTCGCCCAGCTCGTGGTAGTCGATGGACAGAGTTGCAACGCCGCAGCCGTTGCAGATGCCCTGCTCGCCCGCGATTACCGGGATGCCTGCCGGGATAACAACATTTGCGATCGCCTCGGTGCAGGAAGCGGCGGTGTTATCGGTCGGAACATAGATAACGTCGCTGCCGGAAGCAGCCTTCTGGGTAACAGACGCAACATCGTTCGAGTCAGTGAACGCGAACTCGGTGCAGGTGTAGCCCAGCTTCTCAAGCATCGGCTTGATGGTGTCGATCTGGTACTTGGAGTTCGGCTCAGCCGAGCAGTACAGCAGACCTACGTTCTTCGCGTCCGGGAACAGCTCCTTGAGCATATCGGCCTGACCGTCGAGCGGCGCGAGGTCGGTGGTGCCGGAGATGTTGGTGCCGGTCTTGCCGGTCCAGTCGGAAATGCCGAGCGCGGTGCCGTAGTCGGTAACAGAGGTGCCGAGGATCGGAATATCAGAGGTAGCCGCCTGCGCTGCCTGAAGCGCTGCGGTCGCGTTTGCCATGATGAGGTCATCGTTCGCGGAAACAAAGCCGTTTACGATGGTCGAGCAGTTCGCAGACTCGCCGGAAGCGTTCTGGAGGTCGAACTTGACCTTGCCGCCGTCCGCCTCGACCAGCTCGGTCAGCTTGTCCTGGAAGCCCTGCGTTGCCGCGTCGAGCGCCTCGTGCTGAACCAGCTGTACGATACCGACCTTGTAGCTGCCGGCCGAAGCGCCGTCGCCGGAAGCCGCATTGCTGTCATCGCTGCCGGAAGCGCTGCTGCTGCCGCCGCAGGCCGTCATCGTCAGTGCCATAGCGCCTGCCATCAGCGCCGCGAGTAATCTCTTCTTCATAGAAAACCCTTCTTTTCTAACATTTTTCGCATATCGCGTGTGTGCACACGGCCGCAGCCGTCTGTCACTTTTACATTTTATCAGTTAAAAGCGCTGCGGTCAAGAGCCGATGCCGCTTTTTTTTGAAAAACTTTCCCGCGCCGCCAGCTGTTAAATTGTAAATAAAGTGTAAGCATTGCCCATTTTCAGTTGACCTTCCCTGCCGTTCATCGTACAATGTAGACAAGAGAGTATGGGTCTGTCCTTGCAGGCCATCACATAAACGGGCGGCTCCGCGCCGCTGTGAGGTAACGCATATGAACGTATCCTTTTTTCTCAAGCCAAAGGCTGAAGTGGTCTATGTTTACGATACCGACACGGTCAGCTGTGCGCTGAAACGCATGGCGGAAAGCGGCTTTACCGCCGTTCCGGTCATCACCCAGAAGGGCCGCTATGTCGGCACCATCACCGAGGGCGATTTTCTCCGTCTGCTTCTGGAGCACCCGCTCGAGCAGACCGAGAATATGTCGCTCTCCGAGGTCAATCGCCGTGTGCATCACCGCTCCTGCGCGATCGATGCGCACATGGAGGACCTTGTCGAGCTGGTAAGCGACCAGAATTTCGTTCCGGTCATGGACGGCCGCGGCACGCTCTGCGGCATCGTCACGCGGCGCGACGTTATCCGCCAGCTTTCCGAAAGCTACAAGCAGGTATCGGAACAGCTCAAGCAGACCGAGAAAAAGCACTGATTTTACAGAAAAACAGGGGGAATACATATGGGCAGATCAGGTGGCGGCGGCGGCGGTTTCTCCGGCGGGGGCGGCGGCTTTTCGGGCGGCGGACGCTCGTCCGGCGGTTTTTCCGGCGGAAGCCACAGCGGCGGACGAAGCGGCGGCGGCAGACCGGGCGGCTGGGGCGCACCCCCACCTCCCCCGCGCAGGCCCTACCGCACCGGCCCCATCATCATCGACAACTCGCGCCGTTACTACGGCGGCGGCGGAAACGGCGGCGGAAACGGAAACGGGCAGAACAACAGCGGCGGCTCGGGCTGCGGCACGACGCTCGTCATTCTCGTTCTCGTGGTGCTGCTGTTCTGCGGCATTGGATTTTTCTTCTCGGACGGCTCCGGCGGCAGCATCACGGCCTCCACGGTCGCGCGTGAAGCGCTTCCGGCGAACGCTGTGACGGAAACCGGCTACTACGGACGCCGACGGCGACTGGATCCACAACGAAAGCGAGCTTGTCAGCGGACTGAAACAGTTCTACCGTGAAACCGGCGTGCAGCCGTATGTCTACATCCTGCCGAACGGCGAAAGCACCTCGGTTCCCGACCTCAAGAGCCGCGCCGAAGCGCTCTATCCGCAGCTGTTTACCGATGAAGCGCATTTCCTGCTCGTGTTCTGCGACGACGGACGCGGCGGCTACAACTGCGGTTATACGGTCGGCTCGCAGGCCAAAACCGTGATGGACAACGAGGCGGTCAGCATCCTCGCGGACTACCTCGACCGCTACTACAACGACAGTTCGGTCAGCGAAGAGGAGATTTTCTC
>ENA-ORCP01003555-ORCP01003555.1-human-gut-metagenome-genome-assembly--contig:-NODE-3555-length-11523-cov-9.495195_pt1 | contig 11523 bp, 9 predicted proteins | sample MGYA00242990_ERZ507991 | MGnify/ENA primary metagenome ERZ507991 (study PRJEB26167, sample SAMN06115496) | human gut metagenome | host: Homo sapiens | place: China:Henan | collected 2015-05-07 | study... | reverse complement strand
CCGTTTGCGCTGTCGAATTCTTCAAGCGTACCCAGCGTTTCGTCATATATCTCGTGCAGTACCGATGTATCTTTTATATGTACAAGCAGCTTGTATATGCCCATATCGCTGTAGGCTACACAGCTTTCGCTGTGCAGGGTAGCCACCTTGAGCGCCATTACCGCCTTGCGGTAACCGTCGGATATTGCGGTGTACCCTTGCTTTGACGGGCTTATGCCGCAGGTGAGCGTCGCTCCCTCCCCGCCTGAATTGAAAATGGTATCAAATGTCGAAAGAATCTTCCGTACATCCTCCTCTTTACAGTCGGGGCATACTGTCACAAGATTTTTATCCTGAAAGAAGAAGCTGAATTGCCTTCCGCTTGTATTCAGCACCTTTTGCATGGCGCTTGTGGCGGCTTTTTTCAACTCATCGTCACCAAGCTCGGTTTTGGAAAAGCCGCATATGCCTACGCAATAGTCGGATGACGGGAAATAACTGCGCCGTTCAAGCGTCGATTTATATCCCGCCTCGTTCTCCGGCGAAAATATAAGGTTTCTGAGGGCGGTGGCAAGCGCCGTTTCTATCTCCTCGCCGGTTACTATCCTGTGGCAGAAGTCGTAGGTTATATCTATCAGCTTTACCTCCCACGGTACACTAAACAACGGCAGGGAATTAATATCGCAGCAGTCTTTTACGCTTTGCGGTATACTTTTTATATATTTACCTGTGTTGATAACAAGCGCACTGCAACGTTTTTCTATCAGCTCCTCGACAAACTTCAGCAGGTGACCTTCATCGTTTATTCCGACCCCTGTCATAAAGACCATTTCGTTTCCGTGAAGAAAAGGTGACACATCAGCGTTTTCAACCAGATGCACCCAGCGGACGTAGTTCCCCAGTCCCTCTTTTCCCGCAACAAGCTTCATAACGTAATTTGCCTGTGCATTTGCACATAGCTTTGATACTGTAATCGACATATTCTCACCTCTCTTTCTTTTAAGATAGCAAAAACCGCCAAAGCTCCCTTGTTTCCCGACAGCTCCGGCGGTGTTCATCTCGTTTATTGATATAGAGTATAGCACGGTTTTGCATAATTGTCAAGAGAATATTGCAAAATTCAACTACAGCACAAACAAAACGTCTTTCTTTAGGCTCTCTGCACAATTCAGCACAAATGCTATTGCAATGCGATTTTAAGCGTGATATAATGCGGTTAAACCGAAAGGAAACAGTGAAATAAAACAAAAAGAAACTTGCAACGGCGCAGAAAGTGATTTCTGTGCCGTTTTGTTTTGCAGGAATAAAAAGATAAGACTTGCAAAACGGGAAAGAAAGGAGTGCTTAGAAATGAGTGAAAAGGTAAATGCACCGGAGATTTCGGTAAAGAACGTCAGTATGGTGTTCTCGGACAGCAAAGGAAATCCGGTACAGGCACTTAAGAATGTAAGCATTGATATTCAGAAAGGTGAGTTCATATCGCTTCTCGGCCCTTCAGGCTGCGGTAAGTCTACACTTCTTCGTATAGTATCGGATCTGCTGACCCCCACCTCAGGCGAGGTTACGGTCTGCGGCAAGACACCGAGAGAAACAAGACTTGAGCAGAAGTTCGGTATCGTGTTCCAGAACCCCGTGCTTCTCGACTGGAGAACGGTAAGAAAGAACATAAGACTTCCGCTTGAGATGATGAAGGTTCCGAAAGAGGAACAGGCGAGCCGTATCGAACAGGTACTGGAGCTTGTCGGACTCAAGGAATTCGGAAACAGCTACCCCGGACAGCTTTCGGGCGGTATGCAGCAGAGAGTAGGCATAGCAAGAGCGCTTGCGATACAGCCCGACATACTGCTGATGGACGAACCGTTCTCGGCACTTGACGAGTTCACAAGAGAAAAGCTCAACGACGATGTACTTTCAATATGGAGAAAGACAAACAAGACGGTGCTTTTCGTAACACACAACATATCCGAGTCGGTATATATGTCCGACAGAATCTGCGTTTTATCACCGCATCCCGGCAGACTTTCGGCAATAGTTGATGTAAATCTTCCCAGACCGAGAGTTCCGGATATGAGAGGTACTCCCGAGTTTGCCGCTCTTGTAGAGAAGGTAAGAAACAGCTTCGAGGGTATATAAAGCCGAAAGGAGCGTTAAGAAATGATAAAAAGGATAACTTCCTCCAAAGGCATAGTAACTGCCGTATGGGTGCTGGGTCTTGTAGTGATATGGGAGATATGCGCATTTATAGTAGGAGCGACACAGCGTACACCCGTAAACGTACTTCCGCATCTGTACCAGATAATCGGCTCATTCTTCGATACAAAGTCGATAACCGGTTCGGGCGATACGATAGCAACACTGGTTTTTTCCAGTGCCGCAGAAACGCTTTCAAGAGCGCTTATCGGTTTTATAATCGGTATGGTGCTGGGCTACATACTGGCTTTGCTGATGCACCTGTCGCACATAGTCGAAAAGATAGCGTTCCCGTATCTTATGATAATCCAGATGATACCTATTCTCGGTATGGCGCCTATTGTACTTTCGATAACGGGCGATATATCAAGCGCACGAATCATAATCGCCGCAATTCTAACATTCTACCCCGTTTCGACAAATACGCTGGCAGGCTTCAAGTCGGTCGGACGTGAAAGACACGAGCTGATGAGATCCTACGGTGCAAGCAAGTTTCAGCTTTACACAAAGATGCTTATCCCGTCGGCAATGTCCTACTTCTTCACGGGTCTTAAAATCTCGGCACCTATGGCGATAACAGCATCTATCCTTGTAGATACGCTTCAGGGCGGCAACGGTCTTGGCTGTATGCTCTCCCAGTCGCTGAAAGGCTCGATGACAAGATTCGTATTCTGGGATATAGTAATATTCAGCGCCGTTATAGGCGTGCTGAGCTTCTATCTTATGGGCGTTATCGAAAGAGCGATAACACCGGCGAAAAGAAAGGCAAAGAAAAAAGCACAGTAAGGAAAGGACTGATCGCACTTGAAAGGCAAGGTAATCAAAAACATCATAACAACAGTCGGCCTGCCCGTACTGTTCGGAGCATTGATATTCACACTGTGGCAGACAAAGGTTCTGCACGCACTGTTCAAAACGGATGAGATAATCCTTCCGCTCCCGACAAGAATAGGCTCAATCATAGGCGATAACTTTACAAATATGTTACCGCAGATAGCGTCAACTCTTATAGTGGCGCTCGGAGGACTTGTACTCGGCTCGATACTCGGTTACTTCATCGGCGTTGCCGGTGCAGTATTCAAGAAGTGGGGCATGGGTGGTCTGACCATAGTATCCGCATTCAACGCAATCCCGCTCGTAGCACTCGCTCCGGTTATCAACAACTGGACAAGGGATCTGTCGGGCGTGGTAGATATAAGAAGTACGGTGGCTAAGATAATCACCGTTACGATATTCTGCACAGCTTCAATGAGCGTAAACGCATACAGAGGTCTGACGGAGGTAAAACCGTTCTCGGAGGATCTGTTCGCATCATACGGTTCAGGCAAGCTGAAAATATTCTTCAAGCTGAGGCTCCCGAACTCACTGCCCTATGTATTCACGGCTTTAAGAGTAAGCGTTCCGTCCTGTATAATCGGTGCGGTAGTAAGCGAATACTTCGCAGAGCAGGTAATCGGTGTCGGCAGACAGATAAGAGAGAACATAGTCAAGGGTCAGTTCCCGACAGCGTGGGCATATATAACGATAGCCTGCGTAATGGGTATACTGATGTACATCATACTCCTCACAGTTGAGGCAATCGTGCTGAAAAACCGCCGTGCAAGATAAGCAAAAGAGCGGTTTCAGATATAAGGCGTATCGGCACTATCATTCAACGCCCATCCGATGCCATAATTTCCGTATTACTTCGTTGCTTTTTCTTGACATACAAAACAGTATGCCTACAAAAAAGCGCCTCGTTCTACGAAAATTCGGCTATCGCCTGAACGTTTCAGATAGCACCGACACACCTAAACTAAAACCAGTTTTAAAGACGAGAAAGGATGAAACATTATGAAAAACAAAAGAGTGTTAGCGGCATTACTCGCAGCAAGCTGTCTTGCAACATCGTTCACCGCTTGTTCCGGTGACGCCTCATCGAGCAGCACAGCAGAAAGCTCAGCCGCATCGGCAGAGGGTTCTTCGGAAAGCACAGGTCTTATGAGCGATGAAGAGATCATCAAGAAGGCTTCAAGCGAAAACAAGGTCGGCAACTGGGGTCTCGGCAACGAGTACGAAATTCAGGCTCTGCTTTCAAAGTACGGTCTGCCCACAGATTATATCACAATGGACTTCACAATGGATCAGATAGATAAGGATACTATTACGCTGGCATCAGCAATGACATTCAACGAGCTTGGTCTTATCAAGAACAACTATGACGGCGGTTATAACTACGGCGATGAGATCGGTGTCATCGATATGAACGACGAGGGTGTTGCGATGCTTGAGGATAACCTGTTCTGCACAAAGGAATTTGCAAAGAACAACCCCAACACAGTAAAGGCATTCGTTGCCGCATCAATGAAGGGCTGGACATATGCGTGCGAGCATCCCGATGAAGCCGCAGAAATCGTATTCAAGTACGGCTCATCGGTATCGGCTGACCACCAGAAATATATGGCTTCAGAGGTTGCAAAGCTTGTAACGACAGATACAAAGGGCAATGCGGTTTCCGCTTCGGATGTAGGTAAGATGGACGAAGATGCAATGCAGCAGACACTTGACCTTGCTAAGCAGTACATCAAGCTTGATGATGCTACAGCGGCAGACAAGCTCGCTAAGCTTACACTTGATGACATCCGTTCTTCCGACTATCTGACATATGACGGCGGAGCAGTTGAGAAGTCTGACCTCAAGGTTCAGCTTAAATGGTTACCGCAGGCTCAGTTCATGGGCTATTATGTAGCACTTGACAAGGGCTACTACAAGGATAACGGCCTTAACGTAGAGATCGTAAGCGGCGGCGGTGACGTTTCTGAAACAGTTGCAGTAAGCAACGGTACCGTTGACTTCGGTGTAACGTGGGTTTCTAACCTTATCAACGCCAACGCAGGCGGTATGGAGCTTCTCGAAGTAGCTCAGGTATATCAGAGATCAGGTCTTGTTCTTTGCTACAAGAAGAGCCGGTTTACAAAGTAATTCACGGTTTCGGATTACTCCGGAAGCTGAAAGGCGGTATATATGAGCGAAAAGAAAATACTTGTAAGCGGTTGCCTTTTCGGCTGGCATTGCCGCTATGATGACGGCGATACGCCGTGTCTGCACCCACAGTTCCTTAAATGGAAAGAAGAGGGCAGACTGATACCGGTATGTCCCGAAGTGTTCGGCGGTCTTCCGACCCCACGCCCCGACTGCCAGCGTACAGGCGATAAGGTGATGAGCTGCGTAGGCGGCGACTGCACCGAGCAGTACACAAAAGGCGCAAACGAGGCGTTAAGACTTGCAAAGGAAAACGATGTTGCCCTTTGCATAATGAAAGAAGACAGCCCCTCCTGCGGAAGCACCCACATATATGACGGTACCTTCACGGATACTATCATCGAGGGACAGGGGCTTGCGGTAGAATTTCTCAGAAACGCAGGCTACAAGGTATTCAGCGAGAATATGATTGAAGAAGTCATAAAGGCACTCGCAAAGTAAACACTACAGCAACTTATACAGTAAGTTCAGTATCGCACGAGCGGTTAAATACCGTTCGTGCGATCGGGAAAGGCGTCAGGGCTGACGTATCACGGCATAGCGGTCGTTTCGCTCCGACGTTTTTCCCGATAAAAATACAAACTTTATCAAGAGCAGAAGGAAAGAGGGTATAACAGTGGTATTCAGATCACCACCAACGATTATTTACGGCAAGGGTACAGTTACCTCAGTCGGAGAGCAGGCGGCTCGCTTCGGAAAAAAGACGGTGCTTGTCTGCGGAAAAGGCTCGCTGAGAAAAAGCGGCGTGCTTGATATTATAGTATCAAGCCTCGAAAAAGCAGGCGTTTCCTGTGCGGTATATGACCGTGTAGGCTCAGACCCGACAACATCTGACGTTGACGAGGGTGCGGCTTTTGCAAAGGAAAACAGCTGTGATGTAATAGTAGCGGCAGGCGGAGGAAGTCCTCTTGATGCGGCAAAGGGAATCGGAATGCTGCTCACAAACGGAGGCAAGGTGACCGATTACGAAAAGACCGCTCCCGAAAAGGAGTCGCTCCCCATTATCGCAATACCGACCACAGCCGGCACAGGCAGTGAAGCGACAAGATACTCGGTTATAACAGATACCGACAGAAACATAAAGATGCTGTTATCGACAGACGGAATTATCCCGAAGGTGGCAATTCTTGACTTTGCGATAACAAAATCATTGCCGCCGTTTATGACAGCGGCGACCGGAATGGACGCTCTGACCCACGCAATAGAGAGCTACATAAACGTCAACGCATCGCCTATGACAAAGATGTATTCGCTTGAAGCGATAAGGCTGATTTCAAAGAGCTTAATCCCGGCTGTCCTTGACGGCAGGAACGAGCAGGCAAGAGAGGATATGCTCCTTGCCGCCTTATATGCCGGAATCGCAATATGCAGTGCGCCGACAGCGCTTGTTCACTCAATGTCAAGACCGCTCGGAGCGTGGTTTCATATTCCGCACGGCCTCGCAAACGCAATGCTTCTAAGTACGGTTATGGAATATAACCGCCCGTCCTGCCCCGAAAAGTTCCGTGACATTGCAATAGCGATGGGCGAGAATGTCGAGGGCTTATCGGTAAGAGAGGCAAGTATAGCGGCAGTTGAAGCTATCGCCGCAATAGCGGACGAAACAGGACTTCCGAAGCTGCTTTCTTCACAGGGAGTAACAGAGGACAAGATACCGACTCTTGCAAAGGACGCATTTGCCGCAGGAAGTACGGCGAACAACCCCAGAGTTCCCACAGTAGAAGAAATCGAAACGATATATAAAAGTATTTTCTGATAAAAGAAAGGAAGAAACAGTATGAGATACGGATTCAAAAACGCAGAAGAGGTAAAGGAAACCTCCCTTAAGTACAACCTTCATTCGTGGAGCGTTCAGGGCAAGCTGAACCCCGCAGTAGTAGAAAAGTCGGAGGGTATTTATTACTACACCGCAGACGGCAAGAAGATGGCTGATATGTCAAGCCAGCTTGTAAACCTGAATGTCGGCTACGGCAACAAGGATATTATCGACGCTATCAAGGAGCAGGCTGAAAAGCTCGCATACATCAGCCCGGCTTACGCTATCGACTGCCGTTCAAAGCTCGCAGAGATGGTCGTAAAGGTAGCTCCGAAGAATATGGGCAAGGTATTCTTCACCTTAGGCGGCGCAGATGCTAACGAGAATGCAATAAAGATTGCAAAGCTGGTTACAGGCAGATACAAGATATTCTCAAGATACCGTGCATATCACGGAAGCTCATTCGGCGCAGGTAACCTGACAGGCGAGCCCAGAAGATATACTCTTGAACCCGGTATCCCCGGCTTCGTAAAGTTCACAGATCCTTATCTGTATCACGCTCCGTTCCCCTTTGAGAGCGAAGAACAGGCTACGGAGTATTATCTCGGACAGCTCCGTGACCAGATCATATACGAAAATCCCGATGCGGTTGCCGCTATCGTAATGGAATCGGTAACAGGCTCAAACGGTATCATCATTCCGCCCAAAGGCTACTTACAGGGTGTACGCAAGATATGCGACGAGTTCGGCATTATGATGGTCTGTGATGAGGTAATGGCAGGCTGGGGCAGAACAGGCGAATACTTCGCTTGTGAAAACTGGGGCATCGAGCCTGATATGATAACCTTCGCAAAGGGCGTTACCTGCGGATACGCTCCTCTCGGCGGCGTAATCGTAAGCAAGAAGATTGCAGAGTTCTTCGATACACACAAGCTCGACTGCGGTCTTACATATTCAGCTCATCCTCTGGGCTGTGCCGCAGGTGTTGCGTGCCTTAACTTCTATGAAAAAGAGCACATTATGGATAAGGTAAAGGAACGTGGCAAGCAGTTAGGCGCACTCCTTGAGGATATCAAGGCAAAGCACAAAAGCGTGGGTGATGTACGTTATATCGGCCTGTTCTCCTGCGTAGAGCTTACAAAGGATAAGGCAACGCACGAGCCTCTCGTTCCTTTCGGCAAGGACCCTGAGGGCATTATGGGCAAGATAGTCGGAATGTTAAAGGCAAAGGGCTTCAACACATATTCACACGAGGCTTGCATATTCGTCTGCCCGCCTCTCATTATCACAGAAGAAGAGCTTGCAGAGAATATGGCGATACTGGACGAAGTTCTGACAGAAGCAGACAAGATGGTCTGATAAGCAACAGTTATTACGGGAAAGGACGGTAAGTTATGGATCTCATAATCAAAAACGGTACGATAGTTTCACCAACGGCTACATTCAAAGCCGATGTGTGCGTGGATAACGGCAAGATAGTTGCAATAACGGCAGATGCCGGCACAGATGCCGACAAGGTGGTAGACGCAAGCGGCAAGATGGTGCTCCCCGGTGCCATTGACGCACATACCCACCTTGCAATGCCCTTCGGCGGCACAATTTCATCCGATGACTACTACGCAGGCACAAGAGCAGCTGCCTGCGGCGGTACGACAACGGTATTCGACTTCATTTTACAGGATTTCGGTGAAACGATGGTCGATGCCATCAAGCGCCGTGACGCATTGTGCGCTCCCGATGCGGCTGTCGATTACGCATTCCACGTTGCCGTAAAGGACGTTTCAAACGGACTTATCGACACTATAGAGGACGCTGTAAACTACGGTGTATCTTCGTTCAAGGTATTTATGGTCTACGACTTCGGTGTAACAGACGGCGTATTCTACAAGGTACTTGAAAAGGCAAAATCCTGCGGCGCTATGATTTCGGTACACGCCGAGAACAAGCAGCTCATAGACGTTCTGACAGAGCGTTATCTGTCAGAGGGCAAGACAAGCGCTTGGTATCACTATATGAGCCGTCCGGAATTTGTCGAGGGCGAGGCTGATATAAGAGCAATCCAGCTTGCAAAGAGCCTTGACTCCAAGCTGTACATCGTACACCTTGCAAATAAGGAAGGTGTGCAGGCGGTTGAAAGAGCAAGGAACGAGGGCTATCAGATATATGCCGAAACTTGTCCGCAGTACCTTGAATTTACCTCCGAGGTATACAAGAGAGCAGATGGCAGAAACTTTGTATGCTCACCGCCGATGAAGGGCGAGGAAAGCAGACTTGCTCTGTGGGAGGCTATAAAGAAAGGTCTTATCACAACGATAGCTACCGACCACTGCCCGTTCCAGTCATACGAAAAAGACTGGGGCAAGGACGATTTCACAAAGATTCCCAACGGCTGTGCAGGTATCGAGAATATGTACCCCTATATGCTGTCAGCCGCTAACGAGGGCAAGATAACATTCAACAAGGCAGTTGAACTTTGTTCTTACAATCCCGCCAAGATTTTCGGCTGTGACGCAAAGGGCGCTATCGAAGTCGGCAAGGACGCAGATATTGTTATCTACGATCCCACTAAGGACTTCACTATTACAAATGACAAGATGCACAGCGACTGCGACCACACAATCTGGGAAGGTATCAAGGTCAAGGGCTATCCCGAGGCTACCTACTCAAGAGGCAAGCTCGTATTCAAGGACGGCGAGTTCTTGGGCGAGCGTGGCTGGGGCAAGTTCATAAAGAGAAGCTCAAGCGGTAACTTATAATAAACAAAAGCGATACATAACAGGGGAGAGCAATATCTCCCCTGTATCTGTAACAGCACAAAGGAAAAGGAGAGATACTTATGCCATTCGTAAAAAATACAGCTATAGAAGAAAGCGCCCGTTGCCTTTTATGCCTCGACGCTCCCTGTACAAAAGCCTGTCCGTACGGCGCACAGCCCGACAGATTTATCCGCTCACTGCGTTTTGATAATTTAAACGGCGCAAAAGCCTTTGTGAAAAACTGCGCCGAATGCTCCGCTCCCTGTATGACCGCCTGCACAAGAGCGAAAATAGACAAACCCGTTGAAATAAGACAGACAGCGGAGTATATTGCTTCTGCCGCAAAGGACGCAGAGCCGAAAGCCGATTTATCAATGACCTTCTGCGGTCTTAAGTGCGAAAACCCGTTTTTCTTATCTTCATCTGTAGTAGCAAGCGGCTACGATATGTGCGCTAAGGCGCTCGATATGGGCTGGGCAGGTATCGTATACAAGACGATAGGCTTTGCAAAGATGAACGAGGTATCTCCCCGTTTCGACATTCTGAACAAGGAAACGACACCTTATATAGGCTTCAAGAACCTTGAACAGATCTCCGACCACCCTCTTGAAGAAAACCTTGCTATACTCAAAAAGCTGAAGGAAAACTATCCCACAAAGATAATCGTTTCTTCAATAATGGGCGAAAGCGAGGACGAGTGGACAGCACTTGCAAGGCTGTCTGAGGAAGCCGGCGTCGATATGATAGAGTGCAACTTCTCCTGCCCGCAGATGACAAGTCACAGTATGGGCAGTGACGTGGGTACGAATCCGGAGCTTGTCGCAAAGTATACCGCCGCCGTAAAGCGCGGAACAAAGCTCCCTGTGCTCGCTAAGATGACCCCCAATATCACCAATATGGAGATCCCAGCTATTGCGGCTGTAAACGCAGGTGCGGACGGCATTGCGGCAATAAACACCGTCAAGAGCATCACAAACGTCGATCTTGACAGCTTCGTTCCGACCCCCAATATTAACGGTAAATCCGCTGTCGGCGGATATTCGGGCAAGGCGGTAAAGCCTATCGCTCTGCGTTTCATCTCGGATATGAAAAGAAACGAAACGCTTGAAAATGTCGAAATCAGCGGTATGGGCGGCATAGAAACGTGGCGTGACGGTCTGGAGTTTATCCTTATGGGCTGTACGAATCTACAGGTAACGACCTCGGTAATGCAGTACGGCTACAGAATAATAGACGATATGCTTGACGGATTATCACGCTGGCTCACTGCCGCAGGCTACAGCAGTGTGTCGGAGGTAGTCAGCCTTGCAAATAAGAATATGACCGATGCCGGCAGTCTTGACCGTGACACCGTTACATATCCTATATTCGACAAAAACAAGTGCATCGGCTGCGGCAGATGCTACATTGCCTGCTATGACGCAGGACATCAGGCTCTCGACTTTGATGCTGAAGCAAGAAAGCCCGTCTTCCTCGGCTCAAAGTGCGTAGGCTGTCATCTCTGCGCTACCGTCTGCCCCGTAAATTGCATTTTGAAGGCTAAGAGAGTTGCAAAAAAACGTTGATTTTTTTGATAAGAATCTTCATAAAATACGGCTGTTTCACAAGACAGCCGTATTTCAGACTGTCGATAAACCTCTATCGTTGACAAAAATGGGGTCGCAGGGGCGTAGCCCCCGACAGGGTCTAGGGGCGGTAGCCCCACACTTAGCCCCTTCCCGAGGGGAAGGGGTTTGGGGGTTCGGCAAGGATGCCGAGATAGAACGCCCAAAGGCTTTGCAGGACGCAAAGCCCACAAAGCGTTCTTATAGGGATAGAGAA
>ENA-ORCP01003553-ORCP01003553.1-human-gut-metagenome-genome-assembly--contig:-NODE-3553-length-11528-cov-5.515239_pt1 | contig 11528 bp, 8 predicted proteins | sample MGYA00242990_ERZ507991 | MGnify/ENA primary metagenome ERZ507991 (study PRJEB26167, sample SAMN06115496) | human gut metagenome | host: Homo sapiens | place: China:Henan | collected 2015-05-07 | study... | reverse complement strand
AGATGCCGTGCCGCAGCTGCCGGAGCGGTGCTTAAGCCGCAAGGCGGGAATTGTGCGGTGTTGCCTTATATAAAAGGGCGGAACACAGATTGAAATAAAAGAATGGATCACTGGTGCGCGGGGTGGCGTTTCAGGAAAGCGCGGTATTCCCGGTACCAGCACTGGGGGCAAAGGCTCTGATACTCTACAGCATCCACTGTGTCAATCGCAACCTGGGCGCCCTCAAACACGAACTCGCCGTTTACCTTGCGGCCGTTGCAGGTGGCTTTGCGGCCACAGGCACAGATGGTTTTCATCTCCTCGATCGTGTGGGCCAGCTCCAGAAGGCGGGTGGAACCGGGGAAACCGCGGTTCATAAAGTCCGCCCGCAGCCCATAGCAGATGACCGGAATGTTCAGATCCACCGTGACCAAAAACAGCTGCTCGGCCTGCGCCGGGGTAAAGAACTGGCTTTCGTCACACAGCACACAGGCAGGGGCGCTGCCATGGGCGGCGGTATCGGCCCGGACGATATCCAGGATGTCCATGTCCGGGCTGACCAGCACATCCACCTTGTGGCTGACCCCCAGGCGGGAAACAATATGATCGCCGCCTTTGGTGTCCACGCTGGCTTTCAGAATCAGCACCCGCATGCCGCGTTCGTTATAATTGAAAGCAACCTGCAAAAGCGCCGTGGTTTTGCCGCTGTTCATTGCGCCGTAACGGTAATATAGCTTTGCCATGTTTGGCTCCTTATTAAAATAAAGTGAAAAACAGCATGAAAATCGGGGTGTACCACAGGATCCTGCACCCATGCCGGGGCAGGCGCTGGGGTACACCCCGCCGGAAACAGTCATGCGCTGTGTGCCCGGCTTTTATTCATCATGGTTGCGCAGCCGGTAGCCAAGGCTCATCAGGCTGTCGCCTAAATGGACGTTTTCCACTGTGACCTGCGGATAAACGACCGAAAGATCATAGTGGCTGAAGTTCCAGAAGCCCTGAATACCCAGCCGAACCAGCTCGTCCGAAAGGTCCATGGCGCTCTGGCGCGGCACGCACAGCACGGCGACCACCGGCTTGTGCGCCGCACAGAAGCTTTCCAGCTCGGACAGCGGGCGGATGGTTACGCCGCTGATCTCCTTGCCCTCCAGGGCGGGGTTGATATCAAACGCGGCAATCAGCTTGTAGCCGTTAGTATCGCGGCTGATAAAGCTGGAGACCGCCGTGCCCAGGCGGCCAGCACCGATCAGCACGGTAGGCAGCAGCTCGCCGTTGCCAAACAGCAGTTTGCCAATCTCGGTAAGCAGCACATCCACCTTGTAGCCGATGCCCTGCTGGCCAAAACCGCCAAAACAGTTAAAATCCTGCCGCACCTGGCTGGCGGTGGTGCCCATCATGCGGGCCAGCTCGCTGGAAGAAATTTTATCACGCCCATCTGCCTGCAGGTTGCTCAAGTAGCGGTAATATTTGGGCAGCCGCTTGATCACGGGCAACGACGCTTTGTTTTGCATTGTTGATGACATAAAGACCAATCTCCCGATCTCCGGGCAGGGGGAAAGGGAACACCCTGCCTCTTGTGTAATTCCGATGTAAATTCTAGTAAAAGTATAATCAATCTTGTGCCGATTGTCAATTTTTTATCTAAGTTTTTCCGCGCTTTTTTTGCTCAGTCGCGCCCCTCTGTGCATAAAAAAGCGTACCAGCGGGGCATACTGTCAGGGTATAGCCGGGTTTTGCACTGCCCGGCGCACCGATTTTGTCGGAAGGAAAGGACCCCCGCCATGCCAAACCGTACCCCAAAACAACAGCCCGCCCCCCATGCTGCCACGGACGCCAAGGATGTGGAGCGCATGCGGCTGGAACATGACCTGATCACGGACAGCGGCATTGTGCCCGCCACCAAGGGCCGCCATGCCATTTATTGCCTGACGGTGATCGGCACCATTGAGGGCCACAGCCTGGCTCCTGATAACCAGAAAAGCACCAAGTATGAGCATGTGATCCCCCAGCTGGTGGATATTGAGGAGGATCCCGCCATTGAGGGACTGCTGGTCATCCTGAATACCGTGGGCGGCGATGTGGAAGCCGGGCTCGCTTTGGCGGAGCTGATCTCCGGCGTCAGTAAGCCCAGCGCAACGCTGGTGCTGGGCGGCGGGCATTCCATCGGCATCCCGCTGGCGGTTTCGGCCCGCAAAAGCTTTATTGTGCCCACCGCCACCATGACGGTACATCCGGTGCGCCACTCCGGCATGGTGCTGGGGGTGCCCCAGACCCTGCGCTATTTTGAGCAGATGCAGGAGCGCATCGTCAGCTTTGTGGCGGGGCATTCCGGCATCAGCGCCAGGCGCTTTACCCAGCTGATGCACAATACCGGGGAGCTGGTGATGGATATGGGCACCGTGCTGGGCGGGGAACAGGCTGTGGAAGAGGGGCTGATCGACGCCATCGGCAACCTGGGCGATGCGCTGCGCTACCTGTATGCCGAAATCGACGCCGGGAAAACCGGATATTGAGGGGGCGCTGCCCGCCAGTGGGCGGAAAGGCTTTGATGAAAATAGAAAGAGAAAGGGGTTTTACAAGCGGGCGTTTTCATGCTACAATATACCTTATGCTATAAGGGGCAGTATGCCCCTGCCCAAAACAGCACGGCACAGCCGCCGTGGCGGATGGCAGATAAAATCACTGCGCGGAAAGTCTCTTTATGCGGGGCCGCCGGATGCTGTTTAATGGCCGCCCGCTGCCAGATAAAAGGCGAACGAACTTTCGTTCAAAACGGGGGCAGGGCCCGCCGCGCCAAAGCAAATCAACAATGGCTGCCCGCTGAACAGGGCAGCCTGAATATACGCATATTATAGTAAAGAGGTAGGGAGAGCATGGCACGTTCAAGTTCCGCCAAAAACGGAAAAAACAGTAAAAACACATACCGCGCCTCCGGCAGCAAAAGCAGTAAAAGCAGCAGCTCCGGGGCCAGACACAACAGTTCGCCCTCCGGCAGCAAAAAGCGGATGTCCAGGCTGGAACAGCGCCGCGCCCAGCAGCAAAACCTGATCCGCAGCGTGGTGCTGGCCGGGTTTGGCATTCTGGCCATTGCGCTGGTGCTGGTGCCGGGGCAGAGCTTCTGGAATGTTCTACGCAGCTGGCTGTTTGGCACCTTTGGCGTGGTTACATATTTTGTCGGCCCGTTTTTGCTGTATCTGGCCTATCTGCTGGCATCCGGTTACCATGTGGGCACTTTCATTGGCAAGGTGCTGCTGTTGGCGGTGCTGCTGGCCGGTACGGCGGTCATCTTCTCGGACTTTAAGGTAGGGGATACCCCCTGGCAGACCGTCAAGATGCTGTTTGCCTGGGGGCAGCGCAAGTTCTGGACCGGCGGTGTGCTTGGTGTGCCCATCGGTGCATCGCTGCTGGCCGTCTGTGGCCGTCCCGGTGCCAATATCGTCATGATTATTGTCATCCTGATGGGGCTGATGGTGTTTTTTGCCGTTACCCCGGTGGATGTGGTGCAGTTCATCAGCTATTATATTCAGGAGTTCAAAGCCCGCCGCGCCGCCCGTGCGGAGGAAGAAACCGCTTATGATACCCAGCTGTTTGGCCATGAAGCGGAGGAAGAATCCCTTGAAAACCTGACCGGCAGCCTGCCGCCCATGGCTGGTGAGTCTCCGGCCACGCCGCAGTCTGGCACCCGCCGCCCCTTTGATGTGGCCCCCTATCTGGAACAGGAGGAAGCCGCCCGCCGCAATGCGGCCCAGGCAAACCCTGCCGATCAGGCAGCCGCCGCGGCGCAGGCCGGCCAGCCGGCGGCCCAGCCCCAGCAGACGTATACGCAGCCCGGCACCGCAACATACCCCGATATGCAGCGTGCCCAGGCTGCGCCCCAAGGCGTGCAGCACACCCAAAGCTTTGCCCCGCCCGCCCAGCATTCGGACTTTGATGTGGACCTGGGGCCGGATGCTTCCCAGCGCGCTTTGCAGAACGCCGTGCAGCATGACCCGCTGCAGAAAATTGAGATCGGCCCCGGCGGCACTTTTGGCCTTGACCCGCTGGAGCAGTTGAACCATCGCAAGTACCCCGCGCCCCAGCCGGAACCCCAGCCCCAGCCGCAGGAAGAAAGCTTTGAGCTGCACCTGGAACCGGAAACCCAGCAGGCTGAGGAAGCCCCGGTGGAGGAAGACAGCCTGAATGACCTGATCCAGCGCGCCGTGACCGGGCGGGATACCCCCGTGGCCGGTGCCGATGTGGGCCTGCCCGATGAGGATGAAGCGGAAAGTTTTGAAACCCCGCTGACCCCGGAACCGGATGATAACGCACCTGCCGCCTCGGTGGAAGATTTTTCCACCCCGCTGGAGCCGGTAGAGGAATTGTCGGAACCGGATGACATTGGCAGCAGCGAAAGCGCGGATAGTTTTGAAACACCGCTGGTGCCGGAACCCACCCAGCCAGCGCCTGCCCCTGTTACAGCCATCCCCACATTGGGCGGCAGCTTTGACCAGGACGGTTTCGATGCAGCCAAGGCTGCCTGGAACGCCGGAATTCCGGTATCGGATCTGCTCACCGGGCGGGTCAGCGTGCAGGCCCCGGCACCGCAGCCCACGGCCCAGCCTGCCGCCGCTGCGCCTAAAGTATACAGCGTAACGGATGAACGCCGCCCCGGCAGCCCCAACCGGCTGCGGGTATCTTCCAGCATGGGCAATTCGGCTTCGGCTCCCATTTCCAGCCCGCCCAGCGTGGCCAAAACAATGGCGAAAGCCCCTGCCGCCCCGGCAGCCACCGCACCCGCCGGTGCAGCCCGCGAAGCGGACGAGGATGCCAGCAGCGAAGCTACGGCAGCCTTTGCCGCCCAGGCCAAAGAGGAGTTCCCGCCGTATACTTACCCATCTTTGAACCTTTTCAATGCGGCCAAGCCGGAAGATGAACGCGGCGCGGCCGCCGAGATGAAGAAAAACGCCGATATCCTGGTGAACACGCTGGACAGCTTTGGTGTTAAGACCCATATCCTGGATATCTGCCGCGGCCCTTCCGTGACCCGGTATGAGCTGCAGCCCCAGGCGGGCATCAAGGTCAGCCGTATCACCAGCCTGTCGGATGATATCGCCCTGAACCTTGCCACCGCCGGTGTGCGTATCGAAGCCCCCATTCCCGGCAAACCCGCCGTCGGTATCGAGGTGCCCAACAAGATCCGGTCTACCGTCAGCATCCGCGGGGTGTTTGAATCCCAGAACTACATCAACATGCGCAGCCCACTGACCATGGCGCTGGGCAAAGATATTGCCGGTACAGCCCAGGTGGCGGACCTGTGTAAAATGCCCCACCTGCTGATCGCCGGCTCCACCGGCAGCGGTAAATCCGTCTGCGTCAACTCGATCATCATCAGCTTTTTGTTCCGCTCCGGTCCGGAAGATGTCAAACTGATTCTGATCGACCCCAAGGTGGTGGAACTGGCTGAGTACAACGGCATTCCCCACCTGTTAATGCCCGTTGTGACCGAGCCGCGCAAGGCCGCCGGTGCCCTGGGGGCCAGTGTGGCCGAGATGGAGCGCCGCTATAAGCTGTTTGCCGAAAACAATGTGCGCGATATCAAGAGCTATAACAAGCTGGCCAAGCAGCACCCCGATGTGCTGGAACACCTGCCTTATATCGCCATTATCATTGATGAGTTGGCCGACCTGATGATGGTTGCCGGCAAAGAGGTGGAAGATTATATCTGCCGCATTGCCCAGAAAGCCCGTGCGGCCGGTATCCACCTGATTGTGGCAACCCAGCGCCCCAGCGTGGACGTGATCACCGGTCTGATCAAGGCCAACATCCCCAGCCGTATTGCATTTGCAGTTTCCAGCCAGATCGACTCCCGCACCATTCTGGACAGCGGCGGCGCCGAAAGGCTGCTGGGCAACGGCGATATGCTGTTCCTGCCGGTCGGTGCTTCCAAGCCCGTGCGTGTGCAGGGTACCTTTGTGACGGATGAAGAGATCAGCGCTGTGCTGAACTTTATCAAATCCACTTCCAGCGCCCAGTATGATGAAGAGATGATTGCCGAGATGGAGCGCCGTGCCGTGGCCGAAAAGGGCGGCAAGGGCAGCAGCTCCGATTCGGACGATGACAGCGGCAGCCGCGACCCCATGTTTGAACAGGCGGTGGAATGCGTCATCGAAGCCGGGCAGGCATCCACCAGCCTTTTGCAGCGCCGCTGCAAGCTGGGCTATGCCCGTGCGGCCCGCATCATGGACCAGATGGAACAGGAAAAGATTATCGGCCCCTATGAGGGCGCCAAGCCCCGTGCCGTTTTGCTGACCCGCGCCCAGTGGCAGGAACGCCAGCTGGGCCAGGGTGAGTAAATACCGGCGGCGCAGGTATTGCCGCCATTCCTACCGCCGCCCCCAGGTGTGGACCATTGTGGCCGCTGTTCTCATCGCCGTTGCCTTGTATGTGGTCGAAAATTACGGCGGCAACGGTTTTGTGCCCAGCTGGGACCAGATTTACCAATGGGTTGGCCTGGAACCCAGCCAGAGCGAAACCACAGCCCCGCTGCCGGAGGGGGAAACCGAAGTGGTGTTCCTGGATGTGGGGCAGGGGGATGCCGTGCTGATTTTGCAGAACGGTGCGGCCTGCCTGATTGATGCAGGCCCCAAGGATGCCCGGCAGAACCTTGTGCAGGACCTGCGTAGCTATGGCGTAAGCCAGTTGGACCTGTTGGTGATGACCCACCCCCATGCCGACCATGTGGGCGGCATGCAGGCCGTTTTGCAGAACTTTGATGTGCAGACCCTGCTGACCCCCGACCTGAGCGAAACTGACGTGGCCGGCCAGACCCAGCGCACCCTGCAAACCGCCCAGGAATGCGGCGTACCGGTGGAAACTGCCTATACCGGCCAGCAGTACACCATCGGCACCGGCACATTGACCGTGCTGCTGCCCGGTGTGGATGCCGATACGGCGGGCAGTGACGATGCAACAAATGATATGTCGCTCTGCCTGCGGTTTGAAGCCGGGAACTTTACCTTTTTGGATACCGGCGATGCCGAGCGCAACGAGGAAGCCGTCCTGGCGGAGCAATATCCGTTCCGCTTGCGGTCCACCGTGTTCAAGGCCGGGCACCATGGGTCGTCCACATCCAACACCCAAACACTGCTGTGGCAGGTGCAGCCCCAGCTTGTGGTTGCCAGCTGCGGCCTGAACAATGATTACGGCCACCCCCACCGCGAGGTCATCCAGGAAATGCAGGATGAGGGCATTGACTTTTACCGCACCGACCTGTACGGCACGGTGACCGTGACCGCCCAAGCGGACGGCAGCTTTACTGTGCAGACGGCAAAACAGCCGGACGAAGAGCTGGCTCCCGCCGCGTAACCCCCGGCAGCCTGACTCTGTGTGCCTGACCCCAGTAAGTCGGCAGGAAAGTGTTCCCGCACGCCCCAAAAGTTTTAATTGGGTAGAAATAGAGGAAAGTAATAAAAATACAGGAGGATGAATCCTATGCAGATCTCCCAGATGTTCAAGCGCAAGCCTTGCGTGTTTTCCATCGAGTGCTTCCCCCCGAAGCAGACCGCCAACTTTGGTAAAATGAAGGACACCCTGCGCACCATGCGCACCCTTAACCCGGATTTTATCAGCGTTACTTACGGTGCAGGCGGCTCCACGGGCGGCGTTTCCACTGTGGAAGTGGCCGAATTCCTGAAAAACGACCTGAACGTAGAGCCGCTGGCCCACATGATCTGCATGGGCAGCGATAAGACAAAGGCCGCCCAGCTGCTGGACCAGCTGAATGCCGCCGGTGTGCGCAACGTGCTGACCCTGCGCGGCGACCGCACCCCCACCCGCCCCGAAAGCCCGGACTTTGCCCACGCAAGCGACCTGGCTCAGTTTGTGTGGCAGACCCAGCCGGAATTTGATATCCACGCTGCCTGCTACCCCGAAGGCCACCCCGAAGCCGCTACCCTGGCCCAGGATGTTGCCAACCTGCACTTTAAGCAGGAGGCCGGTGCCACCCACCTGCTGACCCAGCTGTTCTTTGATAATATGCACTTTTATCGCTTTTTGAACCTGGCCCGCCGCGCAGGCATCACTTTGCCGGTGTCTGCCGGTGTTATGCCCATCGTTAAGCGCAGCCAGATCGAGCGCACGGTGGCACTTTCCAGCGCCAGCCTGCCTTCGGAGTTTACCCGCATGATCTCCCGCTACCAGGACGACCCCGAAAGCCTGTATGCTGCCGGTATTGACTATGCCGTACAGCAGCTGCGAGATCTGATCGAGGGCGGCGCGGACGGTGTGCACCTGTATGCCATGAATGACGCCAAGGTTGCCGCCGCTGTGTATGAGGGCATCAAGGACCTGCTGTAATCGGCCTGTTGGCCCCATAGAGGGAGAGTGAAACGCTGTGCAATTAGCCTACCCGCAAAGCGATACCCGCGCCGAAACCCTTCGCTACCTTGGGGCAGGGGGCTGGCAGCCGGATGCTGCATCCCAGGTGCTGCTGCAAAAAGCCGAGGACGCCCTGCGCGCCGCCGCCACCCCGCGCGGCGTGTGGAAACAGCTGCCGCTGACCGCCCTGCCGCTGCAGAACGCCGGGAATGATATTGCCCGTCACTTGCGCGGCTGCGATGCCATGGTGCTGATGGCCGTTACCCTTGGCAGCGGGGCTGATACCCTGATGCGCCGCCTGGAGCTGACGGATATTGCCCTGGCCGCTGTGGTGGATGCGATGGCTTCCGCTGTGATGGAAGAGCTGTGCAACGCGCTGGAAGCCGAGATCCGCACCAGCGTGCAGGCGCAGGGGCACTACCTGACGGGGCGTTTTTCCCCCGGCTATGGGGACTGCCCACTGACTTTGCAGCAGCCGTTTGCCATTGCGCTGGATACCGTGCGCGGCCTTGGCATGGCGGTCACGCCGGAAAATCTGCTGACCCCGCGCAAAAGCGTAACAGCCATCCTTGGCGTGGCGGACCACCCGGTAACGGGGGCCCGCGCCGGGTGCGGGCACTGCCTGCTGCGCGAAAAGTGCGAATACAGAAAGAGGGGAACCACCTGTGAAAATTGAGGAAGTATTTGCCCGCCGCCGCTTTATTATGCTGGATGGCGCCATGGGCACCCAGCTGCAGCTGCGCGGCCTGACCACAGAACAAAAGCCGGAACTGGCCGCCTTTATCATGCCGGATGTGCTCACTGCCGTCCACCGGGACTATGCCCGCGCCGGGGCGGATATCCTGCTGGCAAACACCTTTGGCGCCAACCCTCGTAAATTGAAGGGAACCGGCTATACTGTGCAGCAGGTGATCGAAGCGTCCATCGCATGTGCCCGGACCGCCGCGCAGGAAACCGGTGCCCTGGTGGCACTGGATATCGGCCCCATCGGCGAGCTGCTGGCCCCGGCCGGTACCCTGCCGTTTGAGGATGCCTGCGCCCAGTTTGCTGAGATGGTGCGCGCCGGTGCCGCAGCCGGGGCAGACCTCGTCTTTCTGGAAACAATGACCGACCTGTATGAGCTGAAAGCCGCCATCCTGGCCGCAAAGGAAAACTGTGACCTGCCGGTGTTTACCTCGATGAGCTTTGAGGCCCGTGGCCGTACCTTTACCGGCTGCACAGTGGAAAGCTACGGCATTACCGCCGCCGGCCTTGGTGCGGACGCCGTGGGCATCAACTGCTCGCTGGGCCCCAAGGAAATCCTGCCCTTTGCTCAGCGGCTCTGCCGCGTGGTGCCCGCCGGTATGCCGGTGTTTGTCAAGCCCAATGCGGGCCTGCCGAACCTGGACGGCAGCTATGATATCACCCCGGCGGAGTTTGCCGCTGAGATGGCCGCCTACCTGCCCACCGGAATTTCCATGCTGGGCGGCTGCTGCGGCTCTGAGCCGGAATCCATCCGCCTGCTGAAAGAGCTGACCCAGGATAAAACCCCCGCCGCCAAAACCCCTATTGTGCGCAGCCGCCTGTGTACCCCCGTGCGCTGCGTGGAGGTAAACGGCATTACCGTGGTGGGCGAGCGCATCAACCCCACCGGCAAAAAGCGCTTGCAGCAGGCCCTGCGGGAGGGCGACAGCGCCTATGCCTGCGCCCAGGCCGTAGCCCAGGCCGAAGCCGGTGCCGAGCTGCTGGACGTGAACGCCGGTCTGCCGGATATTGACGAACCCGCCACGCTGGAAATGCTGGTGCGGGAGCTGCAATCCATCACCGACCTGCCATTGCAGCTGGATTCTTCCAACAAAGATGCTTTGGCCCGCGCGCTGCGCATTTATAACGGCAAGCCGATCGTCAACTCGATCAACGGCGAGCAGAAGGTGCTGGACAGCATTCTGCCCCTGTGCAAAAAGTACGGCGCCGCCGTGGTTGGTCTGGCACTGGATGAACACGGCATTCCCAAAACGGCAGAGGGCCGCTTTGAGGTTGCCAAGCGCATTGTGGCCGCAACGGATGCTATCGGCATTCCCCGCGGGGATGTTTACATCGACTGCCTGACGCTGACGGTTTCTGCCGAGCAGAGCGCCGCTGCCGAAACCCTGAAAGCCATTACCATGTGCAAAAAGGAACTGGGCGTGCGCACCGTGCTGGGTGTTTCCAACATCAGCTTTGGTTTGCCCTGCCGCGGCTACATGAATACCACTTTCCTGACGTTGGCCATGCAGGCCGGGCTGGACCTTGCCATCATGAACCCCAACACGCCGGAAATGATGGCCGCCGTGCGCGCCTACCGTGTGCTGACCAGCCAGGACGAAAAGTGCAATGATTACGTTGCCGCCTATGCCAATGTGCAGGTGCAGACCTCCCAGGTTGCAAAAACTGATGCCGCCGCCCCGGCGGGCGGTGCAGCAGGGGCCGATGCTCTGTTTGAAGCCGTGCGCCGCGGCCTGAAAAACGAAGCCCGCGCCGCTGCAGGGGAAGCCCTGAAAACCCGCGAGCCTTTGCAGGTGGTGAACGAAACGCTGATCCCCGCGCTGGATGTGGTGGGCGATGCCTTTGAAAAAGGCTCCATCTTTTTGCCGCAGCTGCTGCAATCCGCCACGGCGACCCAGGCTGCTTTTGAAGTGATCAAAACCGCCATTGCCGCCAGCGGCAGCCAGGGTGAAAGCAAAGGCCGTATTGTGATCGCCACCGTAAAAGGTGACGTACACGATATTGGCAAAAACATTGTGCGCGTAATTTTGGAAAACTATGGCTATGACGTGCTGGATCTGGGCCGCGATGTGCCGCCGGAGCGCGTGGTGGAAGCCGTGCGCCAGACCGGTGCGCCGCTGGTGGGGCTTTCGGCCCTGATGACCACCACCGTGCCCAACATGCAGGCCACCATCGAAGCCCTGCACGCGGCCAACCTGCCCTGCAAGGTCATGGTGGGCGGCGCTGTGCTGACCAAGGCATACGCCGAACAGATCGGTGCCGATTTTTATGCCAAGGACGCCAAAGCCAGCGCCGATTACGCCAAACAGATTTTTGGCTGATTGAATCAAGTTTTGACTTTCACGTTTCAGCTGGTATTTTGCTATAAGAAAAAATTAAGGCAATACCGCATAATTCTAAGTGCCGATACGGCGAGCGAGGTGCGGCAGATGCTAAGCCAAAAGCGCAGA
>ENA-ORCP01003550-ORCP01003550.1-human-gut-metagenome-genome-assembly--contig:-NODE-3550-length-11536-cov-4.299503_pt1 | contig 11536 bp, 10 predicted proteins | sample MGYA00242990_ERZ507991 | MGnify/ENA primary metagenome ERZ507991 (study PRJEB26167, sample SAMN06115496) | human gut metagenome | host: Homo sapiens | place: China:Henan | collected 2015-05-07... | reverse complement strand
GCATACAAAAGTTTGTCCGCCGGTGCCAGATTTCCGGTCTGTCCAATCACGCTGATTCCCGTTTTTTTCACCGTTTCGAAAAACTCCTGTGCCGAAAGGTCAATACGAAAACCGGATATCGACTCCAATTTGTCTAGCGTTCCTCCGGTAAATCCAAGCCCGCGTCCACTCATTTTTGCCACCGGCACGCCACAAGCCGCTACAATCGGTCCAACAATCAGTGTTGTCTTGTCGCCGACACCGCCCGTCGAATGTTTGTCCACTTTAATTCCTTCAATCGGCGACAAATCGACCAAATCTCCGGAATCCCGCATTGCCAAAGTAAACGCTGCCAGTTCCTCATTTTCCATACCATTAAAGTAAATTGCCATCAACATGGCAGACATCTGATAATCCGGAATCTTCCCCGCCACATAATCCGTTATCATAAAATCAATTTCTTCTTTTGTCAGTGTCTCTCCATTCTTTTTTTTCTGGATTAAATCAACAAATCTCTCTTTTCCCATGTGAAATACCTCCTATATAATACGACCGTTCCCATAAACCCAATCGAAACGATTTCCGTTAGTTATAATGTAACATATTCTAGCCATTCCTGCCAGTAATTTACGGTTTTTTGCCCGCAAAATAATGAACCCATTCAAAATCCGAACACTCCGCATTTTTCCATGTCATCAAATAAAATTCTAAATCCCTGCCAGGCACCTTTACCATGTTGGCAATCCCAAAAACCGGCGACGGAAAGTCCTTGCAGTAATAGAGTTCTTTCCCATCAATCTTCTTCTCCCATTCATTGGCATCCAATTTCCCACCATAGATGCCATTCCCCGTCAACAGATATCCGAAATCGTCATCAATCACAAGACCGGAAGTGCTGCTTTCCGATGTCATTCCCTCACATTTTATAACCTTTTTCGGCACGCTCTCATAAAGTGACTTTTTCAAAATCAATTGTTGTCTCGGTGCCACCACATAATAGTTTCCTTCCGTATCAAACCCTGCTGATATATCATCAATTTTTCCATCTTTGGCAAGAAATTTTTCTTCTACACTGTCGTACTCAATTGCCTGTCCGTCCGTGGCATCTTCCTCCATGGAAAAGAAAAACACAAGACGTGATTCGTTAATCACACTAAACGATACAATCTTTTGCCCTTTTACACGTGACGTAATATCAGGGATATGAAGTTCCCGGATTTCCCTATTTTTCTTGATTTTATACAGCTGGCATTTTGTTTTACTATTATCACTATACATCACGTACAAATTCTGCTTTGTATCGGCTGCAATCTGAATTTCACCATTGCCGCAGTTTTTTGCAATAAAATCACTCCATGCCGTTTTTTTCGTCACCCATTTCTTATCTCCCTCCCACCGGCACTCTATATAAGAATCTTTTCCGGAAGTCCGCATGCGAAAAATATAATACGGCACCTCTTCATTTACAATAAGGTACATTTGTTTCATATCTTTTGAAAATGCAGGATCCGGCTTTTGTATTTTTTCATATTCGTATGACTTATCTCGTTTTAGAGAAACTTCCTCTCTCGGCTGCACCGCAGTTTCTTTATCACAGGAAATAACAAATAAACTCAAACAACAAATTAGAAAATATCGAACCCACTTCATAGTAACGCACTCCCTTTCAAAAACTATCAACACAAAACTATTACTTCGTATTTTACTACAACTGAGATATGATGTCCATCATACTTTCAGCCAAGTTTTTAGAAGAAAAGAACCACATGCAACCTTATCCTTCATATATACCAAAAATAGTTGCATAGATTTTGAGAAAATTCAGCCGAAAGCAACCAAAAAGCAAGAAATTAATATAAAGAGTTGCATGTGTCGTACAATTTTCCCGAATAAAACCGAATAATGAGGTGAAAATGCAACCCTCTAGGCAAAAATCAAGCAAAAGAGTTGTTCCGGAAGTGTTAACCTCAAATTTTAGCCACAAATCACCCCCAAATTTCAGCCACAAAAGATGTAGCAAATATTCGTTATAAGTTTATTTAGATTTCGGCAGCTCAGAAGAAAAATTTTTCTTCTGAGCTGCCGAAATCTAAAAACAAGTCCTAACCATTACTTGCCTACACCCCCTCAAATATGTTATACTTTTGACGATTATTACACTTTATGAAAGGGGATTTTTTATGTCCACAACTACCATTGCGGTGTTAATTGCCTTCGTGTGTTATTTAGCGATGATGATTGGCATCGGCATCTTTTCGATGAAAAAAACAAACAGTACCGAAGATTATTTTCTTGGCGGAAGAGGCTTAAACAGCTGGGTTGCCGCTCTTTCCGCACAGGCTTCCGATATGAGCGGATGGCTCTTGATGGGACTGCCGGGTTCGATTTACCTTGCCGGAACCGGAAAAGCCTGGATTGCCATCGGATTGTTTATCGGAACGGCGCTTAACTGGATTTGCATTTCCAAACGCCTGCGCCGTTACACAATTGTAGCAAACAACTCTTTAACCCTTCCGGAATTTTTCCAGAACCGTTTTCGCGATAAGAAAAAGATTCTTCTTGGAATTTCTTCCGTTGTAATCGTTATTTTCTTCTTAGTGTATACCGCATCGGCACTGGCATCCGGTGGAAAACTCTTCCAGACCGTATTTGGTCTTGATTACCACTATGCACTTTTAATTGGTGCAGCCGTTATTCTGGCATACACATTTATGGGAGGATTCCTCGCCGTATGTACCACCGATTTTGTGCAGGGAACCATGATGCTTATTGCACTTTTAACGGTGCCGATTATCGCTTATGCCGCTATCAGCGGCGACTTCACCGGCGCATTAACCGCTCACGGTGTAGCAGAAAATTCAGACTTCTTAAGTTTGTTCTATATGGATGGAAAACCATATCCGCTGATTTCCATCGTTTCTGACTTAGCCTGGGGACTTGGTTACTGCGGTATGCCACATATCTTAGTCCGTTTTATGGCTGTTAAGAGCGAAAAAGAATTGAAAAAATCCAGTGTAATCGCAATCGTATGGGTTGCCATTTCGCTGATTGCCGCATGCTTTATCGGAATCTTAGGACGCGGATTCTTAAATGAAACACTCGTAGAAACCGGTTCCGAAAATGTATTTATCAAAATGATTCAGCAGATTTTCGATGGCAACATCGTTTTAATCTTTATTGGCGGTTTGTTCCTTTGCGGAATCCTTGCTGCCATTATGTCAACAGCAGATTCCCAGCTTCTTGTCTGCGCCTCCTCCGCATCTAAAGATATTTTCAAAAATATTCTGAAACCGGAAGCAGAAGACAAAAAAGTATTAAATGTAAGCCGTATTACGGTTCTTGTAATTGCTGTCGTTGCCTGCATTATCGCATGGAACCCGGACAGCAGTATCATGGGACTTGTTTCTGACGCATGGGCCGGTCTTGGTTCCGCCTTTGGTCCACTCGTTGTGTGCTCCCTGTTCTGGAAACGTACCAACCTTCCGGGTGCCGTTGCCGGCATCGTATCCGGTGGATTGTTTGTTATCATCTGGGATTACCTTCCAATTCTTGGCGGTCAGACACCTTACGCCGTAACCGGAATTTACTCCCTGTTATTAGGATTCTTTGTCAGCCTTTTGTGCATTGTCATTGTCAGCCTTTTGACAAAAGCACCATCCAAAGAAATTGTTGAAGAATTTGAATCTGTCAAAACTTATCAGGAATAAATCGTAGAACCTACGGAGGTTTTTATGGAGTTTAAAAGTTTAAAAAAAATTCATGACGGTCACTTTATCCACCGCTATGATATCACATATGAAACGGTCGATGGAAAAGAAAAAGTTTATGAAATGATTAGCCGAAATCCGGACATTTCCACGCTTTCGGAGCTTCAGGCAAAAACACCGGACTCTGTCGTTTTAATCATGCACGATGAGAAGAACGAAAAAATACTGTTAAATAAAGAATTCCGCCTTGCCTTAGGCGACTGGGTATATAATTTCCCGGCAGGTCTGATTGATGAGGGTGAAGAGCCAATCGAAAGCGCAAGGCGCGAATTAAAAGAAGAAACCGGACTTGATTTACTGACGGTAAACGATATTCTTCCTTTAAGTTACAGTGCCATTGGCTTTGCCAATGAAACCAACCTCTGTATCGTCGGTGTTGCAGACGGCACCTTTTCCAAAAGCAGTTCCACTGTTGAGGAAATAAAAGCCGGCTGGTACACAAAAGACGAAGTCAAAAAACTTCTGAAAACGGAATTATTCGCCGCAAGAACGCAATCTTACTGTTACTTGTGGAGTAAATAAAAAAATGCTTAGAAGGCTAAAATCCTGACATCAGATTTCGCTTTCTAAGCATTTTATTTTCTAACATTTCTTACTTGGTTCCAAAGATTCGGTCTCCGGCATCTCCAAGTCCCGGACAAATATACGCATTTTCATTCAGACAGCGGTCTTTGCAGCCCACATAAAGCTGAATATCCGGATGTGCTTTCATCAGACGCTCAATTCCTTCCGGTGCAGCAATAATCGACATAAATTTAATGTTCTTTCCACCATGCGCTTTGATAAAATCTACTGCCGCCACTGCCGAACCACCGGTTGCCAACATCGGATCTACAACCACAATCGTTCTCTGGTCAATCGGTTCCGGAAGCTTACAGTAATACTCATGAGGTTCATGTGTTTCCTCATCACGGTACAAACCGATATGTCCGACTTTTGCTGATGGCACCAGTGATAAAATACCGCTTACCATACCAAGTCCGGCACGAAGAATCGGCACAATAGCTAACTTCTTTCCGGCAATCATCGGTGTCCGGCACGTCTCGATTGGTGTCTTAATTTCCACATCTTCAACCGGCAGATCACGGAGTGCCTCATATCCCATAAGCATGGCAATCTCCTCAATCAGACGGCGGAACTCATTCGTTCCTGTTGCCTCATTTCGCAAAATCGAAATCTTATGCTGAATCAGCGGATGTTCCATTATAGTAATCTGTTTCATTTTCTTTCCTCCATTTTCTTTCGCGTTTTCTATTATTGTACCTTTTCTTGTAAAAAAATACAATCTCGCATTATCTCATTCTTCATTTTTTTGCTGATAATAGAACTGAATCAAGCCAATTCTCGATTTTGTACCCGTTTTCTCATTCAAGGAAGAAATATGCCGGTACAAAGCCGCTCTCGAAATAAATAATTGCTTTGCCAAATCTTTCGCACTGTCATCGAAATTTAACAATGCCTCCAAAACTTCCGTTTCTCTTTTTGTGAGGGAATATTTTTTCGCAAATGCTCCTAAGTCAAGTGCCTGTGCATCTTCTGTCTTTTTCTTTCCCTGCTGCCTCTCCGTCGCAAACATCGCAATGCTGATAAGTGCAAACAGCACCAGCACAACAGAAGAAATCAAAATTACATTCCCACCTTCTACTAAAGCTATCGATCCTCCGGTCACGACCGCCGCTCCCGCATTGTTTACCGCTCTTCCCATGCCTGCCCAGAGTGCAGGAATGGAACTCTGTACCGCATAATTCATAAATCTCGTCGTAAAATAGACAACGAAAAATCCGGATGACAAATAAAAAATAACAAGTCCGGCAAGCACCGAGCCGCCTGTCACAATAACAATCACACAGAGTACGGATAAAAGCGTGACGCAGAACATCACAATCGACATATACCGGTGTTTTTTTAAATCAAACAAAAAGCCTGCCAAAATTCCACTTACCGCCAATAGAAGCCTCGGCCACTGTCCAACATCCAAGCTTCCCTTTGCATGCTGCAGCGTAACCGCATTATCCAATGCCGCAAAAATCATCGTCATACACAAAACACATAAAACCAATATATATCCTGTTATTTTCTTCTGTTTTTCCCCCTTGTCCACAGGCTCTAACTCCACTGCTTCCTTTCGTATGAGCAGATAATAAACCGTGGCGGCAAAAAGAATAAATACAAAAATCAACTGTACCATCTGGCTGCGAACAAGATTGTTACATATAAACTGAAAAAGTAACCCCAGTGCATAAGCCACACCAATCAAAAGTGCCAGGTGCGAATCTCTGCCAACATAAAAAAGTGCATGATAATGCAGAGCACTGCCAAACAATCCAAGCAGCACAAATACAACACAGCCTGCAAAAAGACAGATGGCGTAACTATCCGCTTCATATAAAAAGAACAAGCAGACCGCCATAATAAGTGGAAACATGACTGTCACCACTCTTTTTACAAAAGCAGATTTTATCCTGTGAAATAGAGCATATAAAACAAAACCAATGACGCTGACACCCAGCACAATTCCCTGCGCACTCACTGCCTGCCGCGAATTCGAAAGCGTACCCATTATGTTCACAAATAAATATTCTGTCTCTAAAAATAAAAACGTAAAAATGGCTAATAAAACATCCGCCGTAAATCTCTTCTTCATCTTTGTTCACCTTTCTATTTCCTCCCTCATTTTACTATTCTTACGCCACAATTGCAACAATGCTTGTCAGATGAACTTTTTTTCTTTATAATAAAACCAATAACGATTATGAGGAGGTTTCTTATGGAAACAAAAAACAATGCAATCCGCGATGCCAGAACGCTTGGCATCCCCAAAATGCTGCTGTTGGGTCTACAGCATATGTTCGCCATGTTTGGTGCCACAATCTTAGTACCGATTCTGGTAAACAACTATTTTAAAGGAGAGGGGCTCTCCATTCAGGTTACATTATTCTGCGCCGGTGTCGGCACACTTTTCTTCCATTTGTGTACGAAATTAAAAGTTCCCGCTTTTCTTGGTTCTTCGTTCGCCTTTCTCGGCGGATTTGAAACCGTTTCCAAATTGGACACCGGAATTTTCAAAGATATGTCCATGGGCGAAAAACTGCCTTACGCCTGCGGTGGTATCGTAGTAGCCGGTGCTCTGTATCTGGTGCTTGCACTGATTATCAAACTAGTCGGTGTGAAACGTGCGATGCGTTTTCTTCCACCGGTTGTCACCGGTCCGATTATTATCTGCATCGGCTTAAGTTTAGCACCATCCGCAGTTAATAATGTTCAGACAAACTGGCTGTTAGCCATTATCGCATTTGCCATCATTGTGATTTTCAACATCTGGGGAAAAGGTATGTGGAAAATCATCCCAATTCTTCTCGGCATCGCCGGTGCTTACGCTGTTGCCTTGATTCTGCACTTTTGCGGCATCACAAATCCGGATGGTTCCGCCATCTTTAATTTTGCAGAAGTTGCCAAAGCTTCCTGGGTTAATGTTCCACCATTTGAGTTTTGTAAATTTGACTTAACTGCAATCCTTGCTATGGCTCCGATTGCCATTGCGTCCATGATGGAGCATATCGGCGATATTTCCGCCATTTCCGCAACCGTTGGCGAAAATTATGTAGAAGATCCCGGTCTTCACCGCACATTAATCGGTGATGGTCTGGCAACTTCCCTTTCTGCTTTGGTTGGTGGCCCTGCCAACACCACTTACGGTGAAAATACAGGTGTTTTGGAACTGAGCCGTGTACATGATCCGAAAGTAATCCGTCTGGCTGCTATTTACGCTGTCGTTTTAAGTTTCATCCCGAAATTTGCCGGTATCATCAGTACCCTTCCGGCTGCAATTGTCGGCGGTGTCAGTTTTATTCTCTACGGTATGATTGCCGCCATCGGTGTCCGAAACGTCGTAGAAAACAAAGTTGATTTCACCAAATCAAGAAACTTAATTATTGCGGCTACCATTTTAGTATGCGGACTTGGTTTCTCTTCCGGACTTACCTTCCAGATTGCAGGAACAAGCATCACTTTAACCGGTCTTGCCATTGCCGCTATTATGGGCATTTTGTTAAATGCCATTTTACCCGGACGAGAAGAAGATAAAGAATAAAAAATAATACTTGATTTATGACTAGACGTGTGTTATCTTGTATTTACCCTCTTATTGCTCCACAAAAGGAGGGTTTATCATGAAACACACGTCTATTTTTTTGAAAGCGGCTTGCCGGCGGAGCATCGCCCTTTTATGTACAGCGGTACTGTTTACCGCCTCTGTTTTTTCCGCACCTTTGACAGCAGATGCCGCCTCACCGGCTCTTGTAATTCTTTCCCGATATCGCGCCACATTAAAAATTGGCGATTCTTTTACTCTTGCGGGAATTGCAAGCAACGGCAAGTGGGTTCGGTTTAAAAGCAGTAAAAGCGCTGTCGCCTCGGTAAATACATATGGCAGAGTCACCGCAAAAAAAGCGGGCACCTGCACGATTACAGGAAAAGTCGCAGGTGGGGAAGCCAGTTGTAAAATTACCGTCACGAAAACTATCATTTCATTATCAACCGCCTCCATTACAATGGAAAACGGAGCGCAGGTTACTCTGAAAGGGCAGACCTCAAATAGGTCACCTATCTCATGGAAATCTCAAAAATCAAGCGTTGCCGAAATTGACGAAAACGGTAAAATTTCAGCAAAGAAACCAGGAGAGACTACAATTACCGCAAAGGCAGACGGTACAAAAAAAACCTGTCATGTCACGGTAAAAAAACCTAAAGTTACACTTAATTATACTTCTGCATCTTTGTCCCGCAATCAGACACTTCTTCTGACAGCAAAAGTGTCCTCCGGGAAAAAAGTAACATGGAAGTCTCAGAAAAAAAGTGTAGCCACCGTCAACAGCCGCGGAAAAGTCACGGCAATAAAACGTGGCACAACAAAAATCCGGGCATCGATTGACGGTGTAACAAAGGAATGTACGATTACGGTTTTATAACGGCAAAGATTTTTTAATTTCATTACATTTAGGAGCAATAAGGTTAGTGTATAATTTTTATTGGCAAAAATAAAGGGAAGAAGGAAATACCCTCTTCCCAATCATACAGTTTTTCTTTATGATGTTAGTTGCTAGAAAAACAATAAAGGAGACTGTATGATGAAATTAATTGTAGACGAAAACTTACTATCTTTCAAGGTGTTAGAGCAAAAAATATTCGATTATGTTTGTGAACTTGGCCGCCAGATTACCCAGCAGATTCTGGAAGCCTATGATACAGAGCTTGCAGAAAGTCGCGATAAAAAGCATTATCGGGGAAAAGGGAAACGAAAAACCTGTATCAAAACGGTATATGGCGAAGTAGAGTACAAGAGAGCTGTATATCGTACAAAAACGGAACAGGGAGAAAACGCCTATGTCTATCTGTTAGATGAAGCCATGCAAATGGATAAGATTGGATTAATTTCACTTAATTTGCAAGAAATTTATACTTGACAAATCAACATTTTTGAACTTATATTAGCAATCATAAACAAATGGAGGTGACAGACAAATGAAAATTGTTGTGATCCAGGAGGAAATTATTCAGACAGATATCACTCCAAAGGAGCTTACAGAACGCTGGAAACGGCTGGAGCAGCTCCCCGGTATTGACGAGGTTGTCATTGAAGTTCCTGCACATTATCCCAATATAGAACAACTTCATACTTATATCGGAGATTCGGACGCTGTATTCGGACTGTGGATCGGTCCGGACAATATGAATGAAGCATTTTTAAGCCAGCATCCGAATTTAAAATATGTTGCCACCTTAGGACACGGATGGGAAAAATTCGATGCAGAAATGACCAGAAAACGCGGTATTTCCATTTCCAATACCATCTACGGTTCACAGACGATCGCAGAATACGCTTTCGCTTTATTAATGGATGTCTGCCATCATATCGGCACGCATGACACCCGTATCAAAACGATCGACTGGTCTGTACCGGAAAACCACAACGAATTCTGTAAATCGGTCACCAGACAGATCGAATTATATGACAAAACGATCGGTGTGATCGGTCTTGGTGCAATCGGTTTTGCTTTTGCAAAAATGGCACAGGGATTTGGTATGCATGTGCTCGCATACAGCCGCCACAAAAAAACAGGTGCTGAGTATGATTTCATTGAACAGGTATCGTTAGACGAGCTGCTTGCCCGAAGCGATTTTATTTCCCTGCACACGCCGCATACCCCGGCAACCGAGCACATGATCGATCAGGACACCATCGCCAGAATGAAAGACGGTGTGATCCTGATCAATACCGCCCGCGGTGCCCTCATCGATGAACAGGCGCTTGCGGATGCCCTTGCATCCGGAAAAGTATTAGCCGCAGGACTTGATGTTCTGACGGATGAACCGCCGGTTTGCGGCAGTCCGTTGTTAACTGCACCAAACACCGTTATCACCGGACACATTGCATGGCTCACAAGAGAATCCAGGATCCGTGCGATCGATATGGCGATCGACAATTTCCAGTGCTACCTGGAAGGGCATCCGGTTTCCATTATCAACTGAATTTATATATATAAAAGACAAGGAGATTATGAAGATGAATGTAGAATGTTTATTAAGAGACAGCATGAAAACAAAACCAAAGAGCAACCGTGGTGCACGTCAGAAAACTTCCACCCCGAAGAATGTAACACGAATGAATTATAATGAAAATCCATACGGTATGTCTGATGAGGTAAAAAAAGCAGTTACGGATGCTTCCCTCAACAGCTATATGTATCAGGATTTCTATGCAGTCGATCTCAAAAAACAGCTGGCTGATCTCTATGGTCTTACCGTAGATCATGTCTGTATCGGTGCCGGTTCCTCTGCGATCATCGATATGCTTGGTGAAGTATTTATCAATTATGGGGACGAAGTGGTGTACTGTGCTCCAACTTATGAAGCTTTTCCGGATATGGTCAGCGATAACGGCGGTGTCCGTGTCGTTCTCCCACTGACCGATGATTACTGCTACGACCTTGACGCGATGCTGGCAGCCATTACAGACAGGACAAAACTCGTACCCGTCTCCTACAAACATTTCCGTTCGACACGTATCCGGAGACAACCGCCTACCATGAGGACTAATGATCGCATTCAAACGTTTACAAGCGCCCAAAGCCCGCTCAATAAACCTTTTCCCTGGTATAATATCATCATCCACAATATACACAAAAGGAGTCTCCACCTCCACTACAGATTCAAAGCGTCCGAATACCCCCGGATTATCTTCCCAGCAGACATAGCGCACCCGTTCCCTGTATGCCTCTATCACCTCACTTACATCCACATAATGTCCACTCTGCTGAATCCTAACTTGGACAGGACGGGTCGTTTGTCCGAACAAAGCAGACAACTGCTCTTCCAAATGATTACGTTTCCAAACAGTCAGGATAACTGTAACAGCATCAGAGATAACCGTTTCTTCTGCATTTAAACACTGACAATCCAATCTACCAGAAATCATCATCTTACCTTATCACATCTTAAAGAAAATAACCCAGTCATTAGACTCCTCGTCTATCTTTTCGGGGTCAATGCCTTTCAAGAAAGGATATTTTTCCAAATAATGTCCGTCCGATTGCTGCAATTCCTCTATCGCCTCTTTGAGCAGAGCGGCATTCACCAACCGGTAAAACTCTCCACTTCGAGAATCATATCCGTCAGGGGCATCGTATTTTCCCAAAACCTGAGCATAGAAATTATTAAAATCGGTGATAGGACTTATATTTACCTTCGCAATGATTATATTTATGTTCCTGCCGATGATATATCTTGGAATG
>ENA-ORCP01003548-ORCP01003548.1-human-gut-metagenome-genome-assembly--contig:-NODE-3548-length-11537-cov-15.869546_pt1 | contig 11537 bp, 9 predicted proteins | sample MGYA00242990_ERZ507991 | MGnify/ENA primary metagenome ERZ507991 (study PRJEB26167, sample SAMN06115496) | human gut metagenome | host: Homo sapiens | place: China:Henan | collected 2015-05-07... | reverse complement strand
TTGTTGTTCTCCTTGATGTTGTGAACCCTCTCAGCCTCGCATTCGCTCGGCAGCTCCCCCGAAAGGGGGAGCTTTTTGACCATAAGAGGGAAAGCTATTCGGTTTTGCAATAGAAGCCCCCTGAGAGGAAAGACTTCCCCCGGTCGGGACAGATTCTCCCCGCGCCGGGGAGAAATGTCACTGCAGGTGACAAAGAGAGGAACAGATGTCACGCAAGTGACAAAAAGGGGAGCAGTGGCATCGAGCAGCGATGACGGAAGGAGTTATTTCGTCTTTCTTAAAAATTCCTCCACCTGTTCCGGTGCAGCGGCGCAGCTGCCCTGACAGATGCCGGGCTTGCCGCCGCCGCGTCCGTTCAGGGCGGCGTTCAGGGCTTTGGTCAGGGCGCGCACATCGCCGTCTGCCTGCGCGATGCAGTAGCCGGTGCCCTTTTCGGTGGGGGTCAGGGCGGCGCAGAGACCGGTGGTGGCTTCGGTCAGGCGCACCGCCAGCCGGTGCAGGCCGTCCGGGTCAAGGCCGGGCACTGTGCGGATGGCATCCTCACCGGGGTTTGCCAGCTGGGCAAGTGCATCGAACAGCTGAGAACATACACCAAAGTGTGTAAACTTGAGCGCAGTATACTCGTCGTAGACGCGATGCACCGCCACAGCGGTCTGGTCGGCCTTGGCCGAGAGCAGCGCCCCGATCTCTGCCTGCCGCTGGCGCATAGCCTGTGCAGCAAGCAATGCCCGCTGGCCGCACACCACGCTCAGCCGCACGCCGCCCTTGTAGTTCTCGCTGGCCAGAATTTTGATCTGTCCCACCTGTCCGGTGGTGCGGGTGTGGGTGCCGCAGCAGGCGCAGACATCCGCACCGGGAATGGTCACGATGCGCACCTGCCCTTCGATCTCCTTTTTGGAGCGGTAGACAAGGGCGGCAAGCTCCTCCCGGGTGGGGTAGCTGACCAGCACCGGCACATCCTGCCACACGATGCGGTTGGCGGCAAGCTCGGCTGCCTGCAGGCCCTCGGCAGAAATGGGCACGCTGGTGTCCATGCGCACAGCCTCGGAACCGATGTGGAAGCCCACGTTCTCGGCCCCGAACATCTGGTGCAGGATGCCGGAAAGGATGTGCTCACCGGTGTGCTGCTGCATTTTGTCAAACCGCCATTCCCAGTCGATGCAGCCGGAAACAGCGGTGCCGGGAACAGCGCTTTCCGGCAGAGCGTCCACGCTGTGCCAGAGGATGCCGTCATGCTCGTGCACATCGGTCACATTCAGCGTGGTGCCGTCCGGCAGGGTCAGGGTGCCCCGGTCGGCAGGCTGACCGCCGCCCTCCGGGTAGAACACTGTGCCGTCCAGCGCAATGCGCCCGCCGCCGGTCTTTTCGTCCGGCTCTGCGGCAAGGATGATGCTCTCGCACTGGGTGCGGAAAGCGTCCTGTTCAAAATATTTTTCTGTGCGCTGCATGGTACCTCCAAAAACCCTCTCAGTCATCGCTGCGCGATGCCAGCTCCCCCGAAAGGGGAGCTTTTTCTCTGGAGGGAAAATAAGACTTCCGGGCTGAAGGCGTCTCTCACCAAGCCATCGTCTGAAGCTCCCCCTTCGGGGGAGCTGGCGCGAAGCGCCTGAGAGGGTTATCCCGTAAAAATAAGTATACCACGTTTTTTGCCTGTGGAAAATAGTCTGCGGATATGTTATGATAAGAAACAACGATATTCCCATAAAATGTTAAAAATGAGGAAGGTAATAGCATGCGTGAAAGTGGAATCCTGATGCCGGTGTCCAGCCTGCCCGGCCCTTACGGTATTGGCTGCTTTGGCAAGGAAGCATTCAAGTTTGTGGATTTTCTGGCACAAGCGGGCCAGAAGATCTGGCAGATCCTGCCGCTCAGTCCCACCGGCTACGGTGACAGCCCCTATCAGAGCTGCTCGGCCTTTGCGGGCAACCCCTATTTTATCGACCTCGACGCTTTGAAGGAAGAAGGGCTGCTCACCGCCGCCCAGCTCAAGGCCGAAAAATGGGGCACAGACCCCAAAGAGGTGGACTACGGCACTTTGTATGTGAGCCGCTTTAAAGTCCTGCGCACCGCCTACGCCGCATGGCGCAAGCAGTGCACTGGGCTGCACGGCTGCAGCTATTACTTCCCGGATGATTACTATGCCTTTACCCTCGCCAATGAGGAATGGCTGGACGATTACGCCCTGTACATGGCCCTGAAAGTGGCCAACGGCATGAAGAACTGGGTGGAGTGGGACAAGCCCTACCGCCTGCGCGACAAGAAGGCCCTTGCTGCCTTTGCCGCCGAAAACGAGGAAGAGATCGGGTTCTGGAAGTTCGTGCAGTACAAGTTTGCGGCCCAGTGGCAGGCGGTGAAGGCCTACGCCAACAAAAAGGACGTGCAGATTTTGGGCGACATCCCCATCTATGTCTCTGCCGACTCGGTGGATGCATGGGTGGGCGGCGCGCTGTTTGAGCTGGATGCCGACGGCGGCTTTGCCCGTGTGGCGGGCTGCCCGCCGGATTACTTCTCTGCCGACGGTCAGCTGTGGGGCAACCCGCTGTACAACTGGGCCTACCACAAAAAGACTGGCTACGCGTGGTGGGTGCGCCGGGTGCGCCACGCACTGGGCATCTACGACCTGCTGCGCATCGACCACTTCCGCGGCTTCGATACCTATTGGGCCATCCCGGCGGACAGCACCACCGCCCGCACCGGCAAGTGGGAGAACGGCCCCGGCATGGAGCTGTTCGATGCGCTGGAAGCTGCCCTTGGCAAGCTGCCCATCATTGCCGAGGATCTGGGTGAACTGTTCCCCAGCGTGCGAAAGCTGCTGGCCGACAGCACCTTCCCGGGCATGAAGGTGCTGCAGTTCGCCTTCAGCGGCGGGGACAGCGAGTATCTGCCCCACAACCACGTCAAGAACAGCGTAGTGTATCCCGGCACCCACGATAACACCACCCTGACCGACTGGTGGGAGAACGGCGCTTCCGAAAAGGAAAAGGCTGCCGCTGCCGCTTACCTGCACCTGACCGGCGTAAAGCCCACCGCAAAGGAGCTGGCGGCCATCCGGACCGATGATGTCCGCATCGCTCTGCTGCGCGCAGCGCTGGGGTCGGTGGCTGACCGGGCCATCATCCCCATGTACGACTGGCTGGGTCTGGGCGCGGAAGCACACCTGAATACCCCCGGCAAGCTGGGTGGAAACTGGGCATGGCGCGCCGCTGACGGCTTTGCCGCCAAGGCACTGGCCAAGACCATCCACGACGAGTGCAGTGTGTACTGCCGCGTATAAACAGAAGGCACAGAGCGGCGGGAGCTTGGCAATTTGACGAAAATGTAAAAACTCCGGCAGAAAATTGTGCGTTTTGCTGGTAAAATCGGAAGCTGAATGGTATAATGTTGCTAAAGTAGCATTATGCCATTTTTCTTTGCCTGATGCGTTCCCGGCATTTCCGGAAACAGGGCGGGCGCGGGATGCATAATGCGGCAGATGGTTCCTGAACGTATGGGGAACAGGTGACTGCACGCGGGATACGGGAGCGCCGCGTGCGCAGATGATGGGGAAAATTACATGAAGAAAGAATGTACCGAGCAGGATCTGCGGGAACTTGCGCGTTCAGCGCAGGCCGTATTTGAGGCAGTGACCCTGACCGAAGCACCGCTTTGTGACGGCTGGCAGGACGATGGCCTGCGGGTGGACTACGAGCTGCGCAATGGCCGTGTGGACTGTGTGCTGCACCGCAGAGTGGAAGCGGACGGCAAATGCTGGGAGCTGGAAATGTGCGCACCGCTGGCAGGCAATGTGCTGCCGGAAGAGCGCATGACACCCCGGGAGCGGGAACTGTGCCGCGAGGATATGAGCCATGATTTCCTTACCGGCGTGTACAACCGCCGCTATCTGGAAACGGTGTTTGCCCAAAAGCTGGAACAGTGTGCAGCGCAGGGCCGCAAAGCGGCCGTGGCACTGGTGAGCATCGACAACGGCCAGAAGCTGCGGGATACCTACGGCCAGCCTGTGATGGACCAGCTGCACTGCTTTGTGGGCAACCAGTGGAAAAAGAGCTTTGATACCCCTGCGACCCGCGTGGTCTGCCGCCTGACCGGCAGCATCTTTGCGGTGGGCTGTCTGGATGCCGACGGCAAGCAGCTGGCAGAGGAAATGCAGAACCTGTATCGGCAGATGCCCCGGGAATGCATCACCACCACCGGCATGATGCGCCGGGTGCCCTTTACCCTGAGCTGCGGCGTGGCGAGCCTTGAGGATGTCTCTGCAAAGAACTGGCAGGCATTGTATGAGCTGTGCGACGCACGCCTGCGGGAGGCACAGAACGCCGGCGGCGATCAGATGCGTGCAGAATAAAACCAGCGTATAAAATCCCCCTTTTGGCGCAGACTAAGGCCAGAAGGGGGATTTTTTGTATGGAAAACCAGAAAAACGACAACCTGAACCTGCTGGAAGCCGTGGTGCAGAATACCGAGATGGGCAAGAACACCTTGGAACAGATCGTGCCGATGACCGACGATGTGCAGTTCAAGGCCGAGCTGCTGCGCCAGCGCAATGTGTACCACCAGCTCAATCAGGAAGCGCACACCGCCATCGAGGCCTGCGGCGGCACCGCGCAGGGGCAGAGCGCCATGGCAAAGCTGAACACGAAAATGGGCATCAGTATGAAGACCCTCACGGACAAGTCCACCCGCAATCTGGCCGAGATGCTCACACAGGGCAGCGGCATGGGGGTGGTGGACTGCGTAAAGGCCCAGAAGGATTACCCCAATGCCGCGCCCGGCGCAAAGCGCCTTGCCCAAAGATTGCAGGAGTTTCAGGAGGATAGCCGGGTAAAGCTGGAACAGTTCTTATAAGGCTGCGCTGCGGCGCATGAAAAAAGCGACCCCGTCCGTCAGGTACAGCTGCCTGACGGGCGGGGTCATTGCCGCAAAAGCGGCACATCCTTTTACAGTGCTTCCACCATTGCTGCCACGATCTTGGTGGCGGTGGCTACATATTCAGCAATGCTGAACTTTTTCACCACCAGCACCTCGTGGCCGTCCTCGTCAGCGTTGTCGCTCATGGCGCGCAGGATGACGCAGGGCACACCGTTCTTGGCGGCGATCTGGCTCACAGCGGCACCTTCCATCTCCACGCAGTCGGGGGCGCATTTGGCTTCAATGGCAGCCTTGGTTTCACTGTCGCCCACAAACAGGTCGCCGGTGGCGATCTTGCCCACCAGAGCCTTCACACCCGCTTCGGCGCAGGCTTTTTCGGCGGCAGCGATCAGCTCCGGGTCGCCGGTGTATTCCTTGAGGAACGGCGGGTTCTGGCAGATCATGTCCAGCTGTGCGTCGTGGTACAGCACGGTCTTGCCGATGACCACATCGCCAATGCCGATCTTCGAGGTCATATTGCCTGCGATGCCGGAAAAGATGATCTTCTCCGCGCCGAATTTTGTGATGAGCACCTGCGTGGTGGCGGCGGCATTGGCCTTGCCCATGCCGGCACAGCACACCACCACCTGTTTGTCGGCCAGCGTGCCCTTGTGGTAATCCACGCCGCCGTAGGGCTCCACGGTGACGTTTTCCAGCTTTGCACACAGCTGATCGACTTCATCGGGCATTGCGCCCATAATACCGAAAATCATAGGAAACCTCTTTTACGATTTTAAATGGCCGACGCGTGCGCTCTGGCCATATATAGCGGAAAGTTATTTTTAATTTTGTAAGTTCCAAAAGCCTGCGGGCTTTTGAAACTTACTTTTTCACGGGAAGGGGCGAAACCGGAAGTGACATCTTTGCCGAAAATCAGACGTTGAACAGGAACTCGATCACATCGCCATCGTTGACAACGTATTCCTTGCCCTCGGTGCGTTGCAGACCCTTGGCCTTGACGGCGGCGTAATCGAAGTTGTTGGCTTCCAGATCGCTGTAGCCAATGACGCTGGCACGGATGAAGCCGCGCTCGAAATCGCTGTGGATCTTGCCGGCAGCCTGCGGTGCCTTGGTGCCCTTGCGGATGGTCCATGCGCGGCACTCCTTCTTGCCGTCGGTCAGGAAGGAGATCAGGCCCAGCAGATCATAGCTGGCAGTGATGAGGTTGTCCAGACCACTGGCTTCAATGCCCATTTCAGCCAGAAAAGCCTTCTTTTCCTCGGGAGAGTAGTCGGCGATATCCTCCTCGGTTTTGGCGCAGATGGGAATGTAGCGTGCGCCCTCTTCCTTGGCGCGTGCGGCCACCAGCGGGACATACTTGTTGTTTTCGATGCCCTCCATCAGGTCGTCCTCGCCCACGTTGCAGGCGTACAGCACCGGCTTTGCGCTCAGCAGACCCATCTCGTGCAGAACAGCTTGCTGCTCGGCATCGCCCTCGTCAAAATCGAAGCTGCGGGCAGGCTTGCCGGCGCTCAGGTGGTCGGCCAGCTGCTGCAGCCATGCGGCTTCGGCGGCAGCACCCTTGTTGTTGCCGCTCTTGGCAGCCTTTGCCATGCGGCCTGCGCGGTTCTGCACCACCTCAAGGTCGGACAGGATCAGCTCGTAGTCGATGGCATCGATGTCGGCAATGGGGTCCACGGCCTCAGCCTTGGAAACATCCTCCACCACATGGATGATGTTGTCATCGTCAAAGCAGCGCACCACATGCACAATGGCATCGCACTCGCGGATGTGGCCCAGGAACTTGTTGCCAAGGCCCGCGCCCTGACTGGCACCCTTTACAAGGCCCGCGATATCCACGAACTCCACGATGGCAGGGGTCTTTTTATTGGTCTGCCAGATCTCGGCCAGCTTGTCCAGACGCTTGTCCGGCACGGCTACGATGCCGCTGTTCGGCTCGATGGTGCAGAAGGGATAGTTTGCGGCTTCTGCGTTCTTGGTGGAGGTGATGGCATTGAACAGAGTGGACTTGCCGACGTTCGGCAGGCCGACGATACCTAATTTCATTTTATTATACTCCTTGCGAAAAAGATTTTACGCTGCGGTAAAAAGCGATATTATAACAGGATAATTGTAGCACAATGGACGTTTTTTCTCAATACTCACTTAAGTGGAAACGAAAAGCCGCCCGTGGAAAAGCAGTGCTGCTTTTCCACGGGCAGTCCTTATGATTCAGGTTGTACGGGTCTTACTTGCAGATGGTAAGGGTGCCGGATGCGGTCTCCTCAAAATGGCTGGCGTAGAATTCCTCCATCAGCCGGATGAGAGAAACGATGTCCCGGGCACCGGCGGTCTCGTAGCAGGAGTGCATGGCCAGCTGGGGCAGGCCGATGTCCACGCAGTTCATGGATACCTGCGCCATGGCAAGGTTGCCCAGAGTGCTGCCGCCGACCTTATCGGAACGGTTGGCAAAATACTGCAGCGGGACACCGGCGCGGGCGGCAAGCTCTTTGGCAACGGCTATGCTCATGCCGTCGCTGGTATACTTCTGGCCGGCATGGACCTTGACCACAACGCCCTCGTTCATGTAGGTGCAGTTGTTCACATCGGTATATTCCGGGTGGTTGGGGTGCACGGCGTGGGCGTTATCGGCGCTGAACATGAAGCTGGAGGCCACCGCACGGTGGAAGTCCTCATCGCCGGGGCAGACGTTCTGCGCGATGCGGTGCAGAACGTCGTACAGGAAGGTGGAAGCTGCGCCCTGCTTGGTGCCGGAACCCACCTCTTCGTTGTCGAAGAAGGCGGCAACGTTGATGGAGCGGGCGCAGTGCGCGTTCAGAAAACCTTTCAGGATGCCGAACACACACTGCTGGTCGTCCAGACGGCCGGAGGAGATGAACTCCTCATTGCAGCCCCAGACGGCGGCCTTTTCGCGGATGCAGAGGAACAGGTCACTGCCAAGGATCTGCTCTTCTGCCACCTGCAGCTCAGCGGCGATCAGCTTTTTCAGCACGCCTTCCTCGGCGGCACCGCCCAGCAAAGGCAGCATATCCACCTGCTTGTTGTAGGAAGCCCTGTCGTTGACTTCGCGATCCATGTGGATGGCTACGCTGGGGATCATCAGCAGGTCGCGGTCCAGCGTGAGCAGGCGGGAAGTGATGGCATTGTTCTCCTTTATCAGCACGCGGCCTGCCACCGACAGCGGCCTGTCCATCCATGTGGAGCAGATCATGCCGCCGTAGCCCTCGGTGTTCAGCTTAGTGTACTTCTGGCCCATGTGGATCTCGGCGTTTTCCTTGATGCGGAAGCAGGGGGAATCCGTGTGGGCAGCGGCCACGTTGAAGCTGTAGTTTTCCAGCTGTTCTCCCATGCGGAATGCAAGGATGCTGGAGCCGTTGCGGCAGACGAAATAGCTCCTGCCGGGTTCCAGCTGCCACCGGCGGCTCTCCAGCAGCTCGGAAAAGCCCTCCTTCAGCAGGATGTTCCGGACGGATGCAGTGGTGTGGTATGCGGTAGGATTGCCGTCAATGAAGGACAGCAGCTCCTGTACTTCTTTTTCGATCATTGGAAGACCCTCCATGGATTTATCGGTTTGGATGCTCCTATTCTACTTCTGCGGTTTGCGCTTTGCAATAGCCGGCCCTGCGGGCGGGGAAGAATTTGTTTTACATTGCGCGGGTTCTATAGTATACTATTCCTGTTGGTAAATATCGAATCGACAGGAAAGGCAGGGACCCGTCATGGAATGCAGTGATCCGCGCTATCAGGCGTATGTGGAAATATTAAAAGAGGAGCTCATCCCGGCAATGGGCTGCACAGAGCCCATTGCACTGGCTTATGCTGCGGCCCGGGCACGCGAGGTGCTGGGCGCACTGCCCGAGAGCGTGCAGCTGCAGGTGAGCGGCAGCATTATTAAGAATGTGAAGAGCGTCATCGTGCCCAACACCGGCCACCTGAAAGGCATGGAAGCCGCTGTGGCAGCGGGCATCATTGCCGGTTCGGCAGACAGAGAGCTGGAAGTCATCTCCGAGGTCAGCGAGGACAAGAAGGCTGCCATCCGGGACTATCTGCAGACGGTGCCCATTTCCATCCAGCACATCGAGCAGGGGCATGTGTTCGATATCATCGTTACCGAGCGCAGCGGGGATTCCTACGCAAAGGTGCGCATTGCGGATTTTCACACCAACATCTGCCTGATCGAAAAGAATGGCCGGGTGCTCTACGAAAAGCCGCTGCTGAACGAGGAGGCCCGGCGGGACAGCCGGGTCGACCGCAGCCTGCTGAACATGAAGGACATCTGGGATTTTGCCGAGACGGCCGACCTGCAGGATGTGGCGGACCTGCTGGAACGTCAGATCCGCTATAACAACGCCATTGCAGAGGAGGGCCTTCTGGGCGACTATGGCGCGAACATCGGCCGGGTGCTGCTTTCAACCTACGGCAACGATGTGTCTATCCGGGCCAAGGCCAAGGCGGCCGCCGGTTCGGATGCCCGCATGAACGGCTGTGAGCTGCCGGTCATCATCAACTCCGGCAGCGGCAATCAGGGCATCACCTGCTCGGTGCCGCTCATTGAATATGCCAAGGAGCTGCACAGCGGCAAGGAAAAGCTTTACCGTGCCCTCATCATTTCCAATCTGGTGGCCATCCACGAAAAGACCGGCATCGGCACCCTGTCCGCCTACTGCGGCGCAGTCAGCGCCGGTGCGGGCGCTGGCGCGGGCATCGTATATCTGTGCGGCGACGGCTATCAGGCCGCCATCCACACGGTGGTCAATGCGCTGGCCATCGTGTCCGGCATCGTGTGCGACGGCGCAAAGGCCTCATGCGCGGCAAAGATCGCATCCTCGGTGGACGCGGCCTTGCTTGGCTACAACATGTACAAGTGCCATCAGGAGTTCAAGGGCGGCGACGGCATCGTGATGAAGGACATCGAGACCACCATCAAGGGCATCGGCCGTCTGGGCAAGGACGGCATGAAGGAGACCAATGAGGAGATCATCCGGCTGATGATCGAGTAAGGCCGGGCCGGAATTGTGAAAAAATCATACAAATCCTTCTTTATTTTGTCATAACTCTTCCGTATAATAAGAAGTGGAATACTTTGCTGCTCTGCCCGCCCGGCGGGCATCCGATAAAATGGGAGGAGATCATTATGGCCAACGAAAAGATCCTCGTTGTGGACGACGATACCAATATCTGCGAGCTGCTGCGGCTGTACCTGACCAAGGAGGGCTATCAGGTCACGGTGGCAAACGATGGCGAAGAAGGTCTGGAAAAGTTCAATCAGGTCAAGCCCGATATGGTGCTGCTGGACGTGATGATGCCCAAGATGGACGGTCTGGAAGTGTGCCGCCGCATCCGCAAGGCGGGCAACACCCCGGTGATGATGCTCACGGCCAAGGGCGAGACCTTTGATAAGGTGCTGGGCTTGGAGCTGGGTGCAGACGATTACATGGTAAAGCCCTTTGATGCCAAGGAAGTGGTGGCCCGCATCAAGGCGGTGCTGCGCCGCTGCCAGACCACCACGGCTGCTGCCGAGAGCACCGAGGGTGTGATCGAATTCGACAACCTGCGTCTGGACATGAACAGCTATGAGCTGCGGGTCAAGGGCAAGGTGGTGGAGGCTCCCCCCAAGGAGCTGGAACTGCTGAACTGTCTGGCCTCCCACCCGAACCGCGTCTACACCCGCGACCAGCTGCTGGACGAGGTGTGGGGCTTTGAGTATTACGGCGACAGCCGCACCATTGATGTGCATGTCAAGCGCCTGCGCGAGAAGCTGGCCGGTGCTTCCGACAAATGGGAGCTGAAGACTGTATGGGGCGTGGGCTATAAGTTCGAGGTGCGTCAGTAATGCGCAAAAGTATCTCGGTGGCGTTCTTCTCGCTGGTGTCCACCCTGATGGTGCTGGGCATCGTGCTGATGGGCGCTTCGGAGTGGGTGCTGTTCAAGAACTACTTCGCCAAGGACCGCTACGAAACACTGGATCAGGTGGTGGGCGTCACCCAGCGCACGGCCCAGTATCTGGTCCAGCAGGCGGAGCTGCCGGAAGGCGATGAGCTGGACGCACTGAGCACCAAGCTGGAGATCATCGGCGAGAGCGCAGAGGCCTATCTGTTCTTTACCGACAACGACGGCCGGGTGATGATCGCCTCCAGCCCGGACAAGCTGGAGTGCCTGACCGTGCCGGAAGAAATGATGGAGAAGATCGACGCTTCCGATGCAGATTACTACCATGTGTTCGGCACGCTGGGCGGCATGCTGGACGGGAAAAGCTACATCACGGTCAGCGAAATGCGCAATGAGAACGGCCAGCCCAGCGGCTACCTGTTCCTGTGCTCTTCCGGCGAGCAGCTGACCCAGTTCAAGCAGCAGTTCTGGTCCAACTTCCTGCTGTCGGCCTGTGTGATGCTGCTGTGTGCCAGCATCCTGACCAAGATCCTGATGCGCCAGCTCACCGACCCGCTGCAGAAGGTGACGGATGCTGCCCAGCGCTTTGGCGGCGGTGATCTTTCCGTCCGTGTGGAGGGAGTGGAAGGCGAAGGCGAGGCAGCCGACCTTGCCCGCACCTTCAACCGCATGGCAGACAACATCCAGATGAACGACAACTCCCGCGGTCAGTTCATGGGCAACATCGCCCACGAGCTGCGCACCCCCATGACCACCATCAAGGGCTTTGTGGACGGCATTCT
>ENA-ORCP01003547-ORCP01003547.1-human-gut-metagenome-genome-assembly--contig:-NODE-3547-length-11538-cov-4.702120_pt1 | contig 11538 bp, 2 predicted proteins | sample MGYA00242990_ERZ507991 | MGnify/ENA primary metagenome ERZ507991 (study PRJEB26167, sample SAMN06115496) | human gut metagenome | host: Homo sapiens | place: China:Henan | collected 2015-05-07 | study... | reverse complement strand
TAAAAAAAATCCGGACCTGCAACTATACTAACAATATCTTCAGATAACAATGACAATACCGATACTAATAAAAACAATGGAAGAAACAAATAATATACTTACCAAAAAGCCGGAATCTGAAAAAAAAGCTGATAAGCTTGAAGCATTAAAGGTGAAGCACGAAAAGGCAGCTGCGGCTGCACAGAAAGCTGCTGATAAAGCCAAGAAAATACAGGACGAAATCAACGCTGAAGAACAAAAACGGCGTGATAAGGAAATAAAGCAGCTTGACAGCATTTGCAAAAGTATGAAAATTGCTCTTTCAGATGTTATAAGCCTTATAAAGCTTATTTCAGAAAATGATCTTACTATAAACGATGTTGCTGAACTCATCAGCTCAAAATAATTTTATTGTAACAGGAGGACTATTATGCATAATCACGTTGTTTTAACCGGAAGATTAACAGGAACGCCTGAACTCAGACAGACAGCTTTGGGAGTTTTGGTTTGTAGATTTGGCGTTGCTGTACAGCGCAAATACAACAAAAACAAAGAAGAACAGGACGTTGATTTTTTCGATGTCGAATCTTGGAGAGGAACTGCTGAATTCATTTCAAGAAATTTTGATAAAGGAGATCTGATTGAGATTTCAGGTGAATTAAGAACATCACGTTGGAAAGATGAAAAGGATAACACAAAACACTCCAAAACATTCATTTATGTAAACGCCGTTGATTTTGCTCCGATCAATACTCGCAAAAACACCAATGATAATAATATTCAGGATACTCCAACAGCACAGGATATTCCTGATAACGTCGATCTGGCTGACTTTGAAACTCTCACGGACGATTCAAACACCCCATTCTAATTTGTATAAATAATGATGTATTCCCCGGTGCAAGATCCCCACTGGGGAATAATTAAAAGTGGAGGTAAAATATGTCATACAAAATTATAGGCAATACAGAATACAAGTCAATAAACGAAAAAGCATATATTAACGGCTCACAGGACGATATTATGCGTCTTGCGCAGGAGCTTGACAGAGTAGGTATAAACTATTCCGGACGCATAAGCGAATATCGATCTGCAATCACAGTAGCAGCTGCCGACCGTGTAAAGACTATAGAAATAATGAACGGACTTATGCGTAAAGATGAAAGCTCACTCGCTAATGCAGAAAAAAATATAATCGGAAACGTTGAGTACAGATATATCGCAAACAAAAGATACATAAAAGGCGAAACAGAAGCAATGCTGCGAACAGCTGACCGCCTTACTGCCGAAAATATTTCTTTTTCAGGCAGAATAAACGGAAATACAGTAACTCTTACCGTAAGCGGAGATGAGATGCAGGAGCGTGTTAAAAAATACTTTAGCGAAGAAATAAACAGGGAACAGACCATACAGTCGGTTTATCTGCTCTTCCCCGCTTCTGATGGTTATGAGGACGGGTATTATATTTCCGAAGTGAATGCAAACACGGGAGAAGAAATATCTCCTTACAGAAGCAGCTATGGTGATATTCCGATGTTCGTTTCTGTTGATGAAGCTATTCGCTATACCAAAAATGCAGGTGTTGAATTATCCAACACAGAAGCTCAGTTTGCCGAATGGAGAAAAGCTGAAGAAGAAAAGGAACATCAGCTGCTGCTTGAAAGAAGCCGTGAAATTATACGTCAGCTCCCGATGTTAGGAAAGGAATATGAAGAACATTTTATTTTCCGTGATAACGCTATCGACTGGATATATTTCAATCCTGACGGCAATGACAGCGAGGGAGAATTTGTTGAAACCACAATTTATGCAGCAGACATTATAAATGCATATAAAGAACGTGTCGCTTCCTCTGATGCTGAAAACGGAAGAAATATTTTTCTTGAAACCATTATACACTCTTGTGAACAAAGAATCATTGAAGCAGGAACAGAAGATTTTGAAAGCTATGCTCATCATTTTGTTGAAGAAAGCGAGGAATACACTGTTTTAAAAACATTCGGTATTTATGAAAACAGCGATTATATTCAGAACATCGATACAATAATCAATAGACTTGAAGATCATTTTGAAGAAGTTCGCAGCTATACGGAAAATGTTATAGAACAGCTTTATGAACTCGCTCAAAAGGAACTTGAGAATTTTGAAAACAGTCTTGATACTGCTGAAAAAGCAAAGGCAGCAGCCTATGAACTTTCGGTCAAAAGAGATATTTTATCATACATACATTCAGACTTGTCAAACGACATTTCGGACAGCGATACAGAAGATGCTTGCAGACGTCTTATATCAAGCGGTTACCCATTGGACACATTCTATCAGGATTGGCTGAAAAATGAATACGATAATCGTATGGAAGCAATCAAAATGACTGCCGCAGACTCGCTAAGGAGAGAAACACAATACTTTGGAATAATTGAAAACGCCAAGGAATTTGCTCATAATGCAGGACTTCCATTTCGATACGACCCAAACGAAGAACCTTCCGAGGATTTTGATCAATATTCTATCAATGCTTCTATGTCGATAGAAGATTATGAGCTTATGCACAAGCTTATGAAAGAGGATCAATCCGAAGAAAAAGTACCTGCTGACCAAAATAAAAGCAACACATTGATTGTCAATATATACGGAGGACCGGGAGCAGGAAAATCAACTACTGCTTTACAACTTGTTGCAGAACTAAAGAAACGGGGATTCCTTTCAGAATATATTTCAGAAGTCGCAAAAGAATATGTGTACGCAAAAAATTTTGATGTTCTTGACGGGTCTTTAAAAAATCAAAAACAAATATTCTCAGAGCAACAGCATAGACAAGATTTAATGATTGATAATGTCGATATTGCCATAACTGATGCGCCGCTTCTGCTAAATACAATATACACAAACTCTGATGAAATAACTTTAGAATACTCATCTCACATTATGGATGAGTACAATAAATATAACAATTATAATATTTATATTAACAGAGATTTATCTGTAAAATTTGAAAATGAGGGAAGAATTCATAATCTGTCGGAAAGCATTGAAAAAGATGGGGAGATAAAATCAATGCTTATTAAAAATAATGTGATTTTTGATGAATTCAACAGAGATAATATTTCTGAAATTGCAGATAAGATTGTCGAAAAACTCCATTATCACGAAAAAAATAACGAAGCAGTACCACAAAATAAAACCAACACAGATCTTATTACAATAACCTGTAATCTCAGCGAAAGTGCAGCCTTTGAGAACGGCAAAACATATAGCGTAGCCGAATTTGACCGTATAATGGCAAATGCGGATGCTGAGCGTGTAAACGGTTGGAAAAACGGTTTGAAAAAATACGGAAATGAAAGTATATGGGAAGACAACGATCCGGAAAGCTATTATAAGTATATTGGATATGATAAAACAAGCTTTACAATAAAATTCCCCCATGGGGAAACTATTTCCGAAAGACAGGATATCGGAGATGGATACGGCGGCGTTATCGACTATTTCAGATCATTTTCTTCCTTGCAGAAATTCGTCCCTATTCTTGAAAAACAGCGTGATCTTGACAATGCTGTCCGTGAACGTGATGAAGCCGAGCAGAAAGAAACACAGCTTGAGGCTGCAAAAGAGTATATTCGTATTTATCTTGAATCGGAATTTTTAAGTAAAAACGTAAGTTTTGACGACCTTGAACATATCTCCGCAGGATATACCGAGCTTGGCGAAAACAATGAATATGGTTTTCAGATGGAGATTGACATTGTTTCTTTCAGAATAAGCTATATGCTCAATGAGGAGCTTGTCAAGGCTGAAAAATACAACAGCCTTGACGAAATGAACGAGCTTGTACTTTCCAAGCTGAACTTTGACGATTTCGTATCTATTGGAACAGATGCAGTCGAGGAATATGAAAACAAAATTGATACAGCTGACCTTAATATCGCTTTTGAGAATGCGAAAATTGAAGAAAGCATTGATGAAAGCACCGAGCTTGTATGGAAAGAAATACCCGAATCCATTGATGAGGAAACTGGAAAGCCTACAAGCTGGGCAGCGGAAATAAACTCTGATACATACGGCAGATTTCTTTGGATAAGTCAGAATGAAAACAATAGCTATGATGTTGAATATGACACAGGTGAAAAGATTATTCCAGTATCATCTGAAAGTGTGGGGTTTTCTTCACTTTCCGCCGCAAAGGAATGGGCAGAAGAATTTTATTCGCTTGATAAGGAGGTTTCACACGATGCGGCGGATATTCTCGCTGAAAAGCTCACAGCACATCACCCCGGCAAATTTATGATAGAGGAATACTATAACAGCAAAGCTCCCTCTGCCGAAGAGCTATCCGCATATATTCAGAGCCTTGTTTTAAGCGGCAGACAGGGCTTTGGACTGGACGGTTATTCAGCTGCTACAAACAAAATTACTCTGTCCGATCTGTCGGAGTATTCGTGGGAACAGGTCGGCAGGGCTGTTATGACTGCCTTGGAAAAGAAAACATACATCACTCCCGAAGAAAGGGCAGAGAGAGTCAACGCACCCAAGTATGCCATTTATCAGGCGAAAAGGGGCGAAGAATACGCAAGGCTTTCCTTTAACAGCTGGAATGAGCTGAAAAAGTTCAACATTCCCTTTGACAAAAACAACTATGAGGAAGTTTACGGCGGTTATGTTTCGGACGTAAGCAGAAGTCAGGGCAGGGGAGTTATCCTTGACAATATCTATACCAAATTCAACATTGACCGTCCCGAAGATTTCAGAGGACACAGCCTTTCTGTCGGTGACGTTATCGTGCTGGAAGATAATAACGTCAGCTCTGCATTTTATGTAGATTCGTATGGTATGGCCGATGTTACAGACCTTTTCTTTGAAGTCGAAAAGCAGAAAATTGACCTTTCCAAGCTGTCGGAAATTACCCTTACCGAAGAGTATGACCGCAGAAAGGATCAGCCCGACGATTTCCTGCATATAAAGAACACTGTTTCATTCAGCAATCTGAATTCTTCGTATCTTATAAGCCGATACAAGGAATTTACTTATGAATATGACGATATGCCCGATGCTGACGAGGGAGATTCGTTCACAACAAAACAGGGTATGCTTGCAGAAGTGCAGGAATTCTTTGAGGATATGAGAAACGATTCTGCAAAGAGCATTTCCGTAACGGATATAAACGGCAATACCACCGTGCTTGAGGGCAGGCTTTTTGAGTTTGAAGCAACAGAGGACAGACTTGCCTTTATGATACCCAATGCAGGCTATGCGGAAATGTTCGAGCGTGACGATGACAGCTATGACTATACTTTCTATGACGGTGACTATAACGTGACCGACAGCGGTGTGTATGATGATGTGAGCATTTCTCTCCGTCAGGCATTTACTATTGTTATGGAAGATGCAGGCTATGATATTGAAAAGTGCGAGCCAATGGATTTTGAAAGGGTACACGGCAGAGCCGAGGAAAAGCAGTCTGCTTCCGTGGCTTATACGGGAAGAAAGAAGTTGGGCAATGAGGTAAAGGTAGGAGATGTATTCTTATATAACGGACGTGAATACATAGTTGAATCGGAAAAAGGCATTTATCCCGATGATGTGAAAGTTTCCTATGAGGAGCAGACCGGTGGTATTTCATATATCACCACACAGAATATCGACAGATACAAGCTTGCCGAAAATGGTGTTTTCCTCGGCAATCCTACAAAGGAACAGGTAAAAGAAAATTCTCCTGTTGTTGCGGAGAAAGGATCCGAAAAGGAAACAAATGATTATACTCCAAAAATCGGAGATCTGATAGACATCAATGATAAACTGCTCACTATTTCCGATATAAGCGGAAGCGTTATTACATTTACGGAAACTGAGAATCTTCTGGGCAACACTTCCCGTATGAGCATTGATGATTTCCTTACAAAAGATTTTACCGTCGTGGAAGAAAACGAAAGCGAATTTGTTGAAGCTGTATCCGATGTTCCACTGGAACATAATGCTTCCAACTCACAGAATTTTGTTATAACCGATGAAAATCTCGGTGTGAAAACACCAAAGGCGAGATTTGCCGCAAACGTTGAAGCAATCCGCACCCTGAACAATATCGAAGCTGAAAACAGAACTGCCACACCGCTCGAACAGGCTGTGCTTTCGGGCTATACAGGCTGGGGAGCAATACCGCAGGCATTCGATTCCGACAATAAGGATTGGAGCAAAGAATACAATGAGTTGAAAAATCTGCTCACCGATGAGGAATACAGAGCAGCTCGAGCTTCGACAATGAACGCTCATTACACTTCACCTACTGTTATAAAAGCTATTTACGACGGTCTTGCCAACATTGGATTTGAGGGTGGCAAAATACTTGAACCTGCAATGGGTACAGGGAACTTTTTCGGAGCAATGCCCGATACTGTTCGTAGCAATTCCGAACTTTACGGAGTGGAGCTTGACAGCATTACGGGACGTATCGCAAAACAGCTTTATCCATCTGCAAACATTCAGATAAAAGGCTATGAACAGACAAGCTTTGAAAATAACAGCTTTGATGTTGCTATCGGAAATGTCCCATTTGGTGGATATAAAGTAAATGATGCAGATTATAACAAACAGAATTTCTTTATCCACGATTACTTCTTTGCTAAAACACTTGATAAAGTACGTCCGGGCGGTGTTGTTGCGTTTGTGACCTCTAAGGGTACGTTGGATAAATCCAACCCCGAGGTAAGAAAATATCTTGCCGAACGTGCGGAATTGCTCGGTGCAATACGTCTGCCAAATAATGCATTCAAAGCTAATGCAGGAACAGAAGTCACTTCCGACATCATTTTTCTTCAGAAACGTGAACGCCCTATAAGCATTGAAGAAAATACTCCTGAATGGGTGTATAAGGATATGCTGCCTAATGGCATTGCAGTAAACAAATACTTTGTTGAACACCCTGAAATGATACTCGGCGAAATGGTCGAGGGCAATAAAATGTACGGCAATCAGAGCGATTCCTCTATGTGCGTTCCGATCGAAGATAAAAACCTTGCCGATCAGCTTAGTGAAGCTGTAAAAAATATTACAGGCGCATATCATAAATCAGAAATATCGCTTGACAATTCTTCAACGCTTAAAAATGCAGATGAAGTTGCTTGCCCTCCCAACACTCCAAAATACAGCTTCGTTGTAATGGACGATGTATTGTACTATCATAAATCATCGGATACAATGGAAAAGTACAAAGCTCCCGAAAAAAATAGAGAGCAGATCAAAGCAATGGTGCAGCTTCGTGACAGCATACATAAACTTCTTGAACTTCAGCTTGAAAATACAAACGGTCAGAATGATACCGCAATATTGGAAGCTCAGAATGCTTTAAACGCACAGTATGACAACTTTTCAGAACAATACGGTCGTGTAAGCAGTCAGGAAAATAAAATGCTTTTCCGAGATGATAACAGTTATCATCTTATAAAATCACTTGAAAAATTTGATAAAAACGGTAACTTTATCGGAAAGGCAGATATTTTCAGCAAAAATACTATTAATCCCCGAACAGTAGTAGATCATTGTGACAACGCTCAGGACGCACTCATTCTTTCGCTGTCGGAAAAAATGTGCGTAAACTTTGAATATATGTCACAGCTCACAGGCAAGTCAGAAGCAGAACTCATAGAAGAACTCGGAGATAAAATATTCCAAAATCCACAAAAATATATGCGTTGGGAAAGTGCTGATGAATACCTTACCGGCAATATTCGCACAAAGCTTGCAGCCGCAGAAGCAGCAGGACTTACCCGAAATGTCGAAGCGTTACGGGCTGTTATGCCAAAGAGGATTGAAGCCGCAGACATATCCGTAAAATTAAGTTCCGCTTGGGTCGCCCCCGAATACATAAAAGAATTCATTGTTGAAACGCTCAAGCCTGATTTTTATACTTCAAGAAACATTGAAGTAACTTATATGCAGTCAACTGATAAATGGAAGATCGAAAACTGGCGCAGCGCATACTCCAACACTCTTGCCACCGAAACATACGGTACACACGATATTAACGCTTATGAGATCATCGAAGCCACACTCAATATGCAGAAAGTCGAGATCAGAGAACGTGTAAAAGACGAACTCGGAAATTATATTCGTGATAAAAACGGCAGATATGTATATGAACTTAATCAGCAAAAAACGATGATCGCTCAGTCAAAGCAGGACGATCTGAAAAGAAAATTTTCCGAATGGATATTCGCAGACCCAAACAGGCGAGAAAAGCTTGTTGATACTTATAACGAGAACTTCAACTCTGTACGACTGAGGGAATATGACGGCTCACACCTTAATTTTGTCGGTATGAACAGCGATATAACCCTTAAAGAGCATCAGAAAAATGCTGTCGCAAGAGGGTTGTACAGTAATGGAAACACTCTGCTTGCGCACGAAGTCGGTTCAGGAAAAACATTTGAAATGATCGCAATTGCTATGGAGGGAAAACGTCTTGGACTGCACAATAAACCTCTTATTACTGCTCCGAACGGACTTACCGAACAATGGGGCAATGCTTTCAGACAGCTTTATCCATCTGCAAATGTCCTTGTTGCAACTGAAAAGGATTTTCAGAAAGAAAACCGCCGTGACCTGTTTGCCAAAATTGCAACCGGAGATTGGGACGCAGTTGTTATCGGACACTCTCAGTTCGATATGATACATCTTTCCCGTGATCGTGAATTGAATATGCTGAACAGCGAATTAGACCGTCTTGAAGCTGCACTCAGCGAAATGATCGATGAAAACGGTAAAAAGGGCTTTTCCGTAAAACAGATCGAAAAGGCAATAAAATCATATCAGGACAAAATAGAAAAACTCCTTGCCAAAACTCCCGAAGATGATATGCTATGCTTTGAAAAGCTTGGAATCGACAAGCTTTTTGTCGATGAATCTCAGGCATATAAAAACCTTGATACACCTACAAAAATGCGTAATGTTTCGGGCATTGGAAGCGGCGGCAGCGGACGGGCTATGCAGCTGCTTATGAAGTGTAAGTATCTCGATGAGCTGACAGGTGGAAAAGGCTGCGTCTTTGCTTCAGGCACGCCAATTTCAAATTCAATGTCCGAGATGTACACGCTTATGCGCTATCTGCAAGCAGATAAGCTTGAAGAAATGGGTATAAATAGCTTTGATCGTTGGGCATCGGTATTCGGTGAAACAGTTTCCTCAATGGAGCTTTCTCCCGAAGGAAACGGTAAGTATCAGATGAAAACAAGGTTTGCAAAATTTCAAAACCTCCCTGAACTTATGAATATTTTTAAGGAAACTGCTGATATAAAAACCGCTGATACGCTTAACCTTGACCGTCCCGATTTTGAAATGCACAATGTTAATGTTCCTGCAACTGCAATTCAGGCATCTATGATAAAGGAACTTGGACAAAGAGCAAAGGAGATCCGTTCCGGAAATGTTGATCCAACCGAGGACAATATGTGCAAGCTCACCGTTGACGGTCGCAAAATCGGTCTTGACCAACGCTGCATAAATCCAAATCTCCCCGATGACCCAAAATCAAAAGTGAACGTCTGCATAAATAATGTCTTTGACATTTGGCAGAAAACTTCCGCAGAAAAAAGCACACAGCTCATCTTTTGCGATCTTGCAACTCCACAGCCGACCTTGAATGAAAATACATACTCGGTTTACCGCCCAAACATTGATAATGGCTACAGTAAAGTCTTTACCGCCAAGCTTAACGAAAAAGATACAGCAGAAAAAATTATGAAAAAGCTTAACGGCAGCAAACCTCCCAAAAACTATGATGCCGGGGAAATAGCCGATGGGGACATTATTATGCTGAAAAGAATAAATTATGAGGAAGAAAAAGCATATAACACCGCATTTGAAGTTGTGAACGGTAAGCTCACCGAAGTATCCCCTGAAACTTGGGAGAAACTGCACCACGCCCCGATTGAAAACTTTGTATCTGAACGTAAATATTGCGTTTATGATGATATAAAGCAGAAGCTCATTGCAAAAGGAGTGCCTGAAAAAGAAATAGCCTTTATCCACGATGTTGACAAGGCTGAGGAGAAGCAGGCTCTCTACGATAAAATGAACAAGGGCGAGATCCGAGTTCTGATTGGCTCTACATTCAAATGCGGCGCAGGAATGAACGCACAGGAACGTATGATAGCTCTGCACGATCTCGATGCACCAATGCGCCCATCTGATATGGAACAACGTCACGGACGTATCATTCGTCAGGGAAATACGAACAGCAAAGTCGATATTTACCGATACACGACAGATAAAACTTTTGATGCGTATCTGTATCAGATGCTTGAGAACAAGCAGAAATTCATTAGTCAGATAATGACTGATAAATCTCCAGTCCGCTCCTGTGAAGACGTAGACGAGGTTGCACTTGACTATGCGGAGGTAAAGGCTTTGTGCGCAGGCAATCCTCTTATAAAAGAGAAAATAGACCTTGAAACAGAAATAACCAAGCTTAATGTAATTAAATCAGCTTTTCTTTCTCAGAAATACTCTTTGCAGGATAAAGCATACAAAACCCTGCCCGAACAGCAAACGCATACAGAGAAGTATATCACAAAGCTTAAATCCGATCTTGAAACAGTTCATTCTGTAAATCCGCTTACAAACGAGGACGGTAAAAACTACTATCCGATAGTCATAAACGGAAAGGAGTATCACGATAAGGAAGAAGCAGGAAACGCTATTCGTCAGGCAATTATGACCAACGGCAAATTTATGGAAAACAAAGAATGTACGATAGGCTCTTACCGAGGCTTTGAGCTGAAAGCTTTTATCGACACTCATTTTGAAATGTTCAAGGTCAAGGTAAATCTCAGAGGTGCTTGCGATCATTACGGTGACATTAATATGGACAACAATGTTAAAGCAAGCGGCAACATAGTGCGCCTTGATAATATCATAAACGGCATTGACCTTGAGCTTCAGAAGCAGGAAGACCGTTTACAGTCAATCAGCGCAGATATTAAAGAAGCAAGAGAAGCTGCCGAAGCAGTATTTCCGCAGGAAGCAGAGCTGTCTGAAAAAGAAAAGCGGCTCGCACAGGTCAATAGTTTGCTTACAAATTCGGATATCCGGACAGATCACAGCACAGAGCTTTATGCAGCGTTGGTTGAGATATGTCCCGAACTGGAGAACTATGATAGCTTCAACAGCAAGTATGAAAAGGGCGAGGATAGCGAAATAGAACCACTTATTATCGAAAAGAACGGCAATAACGTCTTTATCGCACATACTTATACTCAAAACGGCGATCTGATGTACGACCCGGCAATAGAATTTTCATTCGATACAAAAAATCATCTAGCAGAGGTCACTTCTTATCAGCTTGACGGAATGGGAATATATGAAGATTTTTCCGATGGCACACACAGCGATATGAAAACCGACGTGGAAGAAATGGCTCTTGACACATTGTTTGAAAACATAAAATCATATAACTATGATAGAACTGTATTCAGCACTGAAAACAATAGCAAGGAAACTGGGAAAGAAAACAGTTATGATTTTGCAAGGTTCATACTGTTATACTTAGGCTTGATGAAGAGGAAAAAGCCT
>ENA-ORCP01003537-ORCP01003537.1-human-gut-metagenome-genome-assembly--contig:-NODE-3537-length-11574-cov-5.420110_pt1 | contig 11574 bp, 6 predicted proteins | sample MGYA00242990_ERZ507991 | MGnify/ENA primary metagenome ERZ507991 (study PRJEB26167, sample SAMN06115496) | human gut metagenome | host: Homo sapiens | place: China:Henan | collected 2015-05-07 | study... | reverse complement strand
TTGGTTCCAGTTGTCATGACTTTTTTATTTAGAACAACTGACATTCAAGTGTGGCTAAATCTTCCGACCACTAGAACGCTCCGGGGTTGAGGTGAGTGGGTCAGGCGGCCACGGACTGGCGTCCGCGGTTACCAAAAGTTATGGCCTCCGGCCAATTTTGCCGATTGTAACGGGATAGTAGAGCCATTTTGGAAGGAGAAAGTGTTTGTATTCAATAATTATTGATGACTCTTCTTGTATTCTTCAAATTCTTTTGTGAGCCGTTTGATCTCTTTGTATTTTTCCCAAAGGGAACGATTGCTCTCTTTAACAGCTTCTACGCGAGCTTTCCAAATTTCTTCTTGTTCTTTCCAAATATTTCGCTCATCTTCCTTGCCTTTATCGTATGCTTTTCGAGTCGCAAAATATCTTTCAATCCCAGCAATTAGAGCTATTATTGCAGCGGAGACAGCAGCTGCAATGGCAGCAAAAGCTTTTTCTCCGACCTTAGCGATGATTCTATCTATCATAAATTTGAGTTTAAACTTTCGACTTCATGTTTGACATATTCATATTTCAACTGATTGATGAATTTTGAACTTCGAGCCAGTTGGACCAATGTGATTATCTCGCCACCGATATCAAATTTGCGTAAAAGATTCAGATTACCAGTTAAAATTCCTACCAAGACCGAAGCAAGGTTAGTGGAGGATGCAATTATATTGGCAACATTTAATATCTTCTCACATCTCGTTTTTATTGTTGAATCAAGGTGCACTTCATTTATGGTTTTAGCATTGAGAAGTTGCTTTCCGGTTTGATAGGCCAAATAAAGAATCTTAGTAGTAAGATTGACCACAATGGAATAGCCTGCTTGCGTTGCCACTGTTTTTAAGTTTATGTAGTCCAACCCCCAGTTATGCAACTCTTCTGAAATGGAAGGGGTAAAACTGAGTATTGGGAATGGCAAACTTTGAGTGGAATATTCATCAGAGCGGAGATGCTCATGTTCTTTAGCGAGCGCCGTAATAAGTGCGGTTATACCTTCTTCGGGGTTTGATTTAATACGATGATAAATATGCTCAAACATTTTATCTGTGTGAGCTTTTGAAGATATGATATCGCCCATATAAGAATAGCTTCGTTTAGGACCATTCTTAAAAATCTGTTCGGTAGACACATGGTAAGTGTCAATGCCCATTAGACCTTCCTTTACAGTGACAGTAGACGTCATTATATTCGCCGTTCCAAATACGTATCCAAGTGTTGGATAATGGCCTAAGCACTTCCATCTGTGATTCTTACCTGAAATTCCAGGGGAAATATGGTCGGCATGTTGCGATGTGTCAAATGGAACAGGGTTAGACACAATGTTGTTAAGAGAGCAATAATATCTTCGTTTATCGCGAGAACTCATTTCTTCGCAATCTCCTTTTACTTGGCGCGCTGCCTCAGCATCGGAAAGTCGAGGCTTGAAGTCGGTCAAAAAATATTGGCGATAAGCTTGCATTGCCGCGCAAAAGACAATGAAGATATAGTCTTCTGTCTTCAATTTAGTAAGTTCTTCAAACCGCTGGTCAATTTCATTTAGATTTTTGCTGAAATTGGTTACAGAATGTTCTAATCGCTCAAGGCCTTGGGTGGACGTTTCAAGCTCAATTTCAAATTCTTGGCTTAAAGAATTGAATTTTGCATATAATTCATCAAATTCCATTGTGTCTATCGGATTTAAACACTTTTTGGTAAAGCTTCAGGATGATAAAGATAGGACATTATAAGGGCGTTTCGCTCCTGATGGCAAAGATAATACCGAGATGAGCAAAATCAGGATATATGGATGTTAAAAGTGTATAATTAGAGTGACGGGTTATTGTTTGGGCTTTCCTATAAAGTGGGCCTCCGGCCGTATCGGTTGGAGTAGTGGCACCGCCAAGGGCGGCGCGAGGAGATTGGGGGCCGAAATACCACGGCAGCGGTCGGGGATGCCTCCCTCGCGCGTGGCCTAATTCTCTTAGAACGCTATTAATTTACTGTATATAAAAATTCCACCTTAGGGGGCAAAGGCCGGCTAAGGTGGAATTGGCAATTTTTCCTGAGGGGGATTAGTTGGCTTGGAGGAGGAGGACGCGGGAGGCGTAGTCGTTGCGTTTGTTCCAGTCAACGTCGTGCGACAATGGCATCTCAAGGCCGTTTGACATGAGATAGCGTCCGGTGAACTGCTTGCCTTCGTAGGGGAGGGGCTTGTTGTCGACTCGGTTGAGCTCTGTCACGGTGTAGGTCTTGTCGGGGTCAAGTCCGGCCATGGCGACGCGCGGAAGCTGTTGGTTGACAAACTGCTCGGTCTTCCACCAGTAGTAGACGGCACTGTTCTTGTCGGGGTTTACATACATGAGCGATGCGGCTCCCTTGTTGTCGTAGGGCGACAGGAGTCGGTAGATATCGCCTTGCTGCACTATGGGGCGCACGCGTTTGTAGTCGGCTATGGCGCGGCGAGTCTGCTCTTTCTCCTCATCGGTCATGTTTTTGGGCTGGATTTCCATGCCGAGGCGCCCGCTCATGGCCACGTCGGTGCGGAATTTCAAGGGCACGAGGCGGTTGGTCTGATGGTTGGGAGTGGCCGAGATGTGCGAAGCCATGGCAACGGCCGGAAAGAAATAGCTTGTGCCCCACTGCATGTAGATTCTCTGGAGGGCGTCGGTGTTGTCGGAAACCCAGAATTCATCAAAGTAGGGGAGAATGCCCCAGTTGGCGCGACCGCCGCCGCTGGCGCAGGCCTGGATGGTGAGGTCGGGATATTTGGCGCGGATGCGCTTGAGTGCAGCCTCGAGTCCGCGGTGATAGTCAATATAGAGGTGGCTCTGATTGTCGGCAGTCTGATACTGAGAGCCGTGGTTCATGATTGGGGCGTTGGCGTCCCATTTGATATAGTCGATTTCGGGGTAGTTGGTCATGAGGGTATCAACGATGTTGAACACAATATCCTGCACCTTGGGATTGGCAAGGTCAAGCACGAGCTGAGTGCCGCCGCGGCCCTGAATGGCATCGCGTTTGGGCGACTTGATGATGTATTCGGGGTGTTTCTCGTAAAGCTCTGACACAGAATTGACCATCTCAGGCTCGATCCAGATGCCGAAGCGTATGCCGCGCTGCTTGGCAGCATCGCAGAGCCCTTTGATGCCTGCAGGGAGTTTGCGGGGGTCAACGTCCCAGTCGCCGAGGCTTGTGTGGTCATTGTTTCGGGGATATTTCACGCCGAACCAGCCGTCGTCCATCACGAAGAGTTCTCCGCCCATGCCTGCAATATCGGTCATCATCTGCTGCATACCGGCTTCGTTAATGTCGAAGTACACGCCTTCCCAGCTGTTGAGCAGAATTTTGCGCGTGTCGTTGCCGTGAGCCAGACGGTGATTGCGTCCCCAGCGGTGGAAATTGCGGCTCGCGCCGCTCAGTCCTTCTTCGGAATATGTCAGCGCGAGGGGAGGGGTTACGAATGTTTCTCCTTTTTTGAGATTGTAGGCCGAATTTTCCTCGTTGATACCTGCGAAGAAATGGTGATAATCGGAGTCGTCGGTGTCAAACATGAGCTTGTAATTGCCGCCATAGCAGAGAGCCGCTCCAATAACGCGGCCGGCATTCTCGCGGCTTTTGCCATCAAGCGACATCATCACTTCGGCATGTGCGGTGTGGGAGTTGCGCACTCCATCCTTATTTTTGATTACCTTCAGGTTGTGGGGCAGCGGAGCTTCCTCAACGCGGCCTTCGTTGGCCCAGGAACCGTAGAGCTGCGAGAGGTGAACGTCGCTTCGGCGAACGGGAAGATAGCCCGACATGAACCGAGTGAGTTTCACGGTGCCTTTTTCGTTGCTTGTGGTCTCTGTCCAGGTTTCAATCACGTCTTCGCCGGGATATGTGCGGTATTTGACATCGATTGTAAGGGGATAGACCTTGTCGGCCATGGCAATTGTTGTTACTGTGGCGCCGCCGGGCTCGGTGCTTTTTGACACAGAGGTAACGGCCATGTCGGTTGACATGTTGCCATCGGAATGCACAGCGCTGAATGCAGCTTCTTTTTCGGGCCAAAGCCCGTAGACGGGATAGGCGTTGAGGTTGGCGCATCCGGCAGCGTCGAGATTGGCGGCGTCGGTGTCGGAGAGGCGGTTGCCGTAATAGAGGAATTTGAGCGGAGAGCCTTCAGTGGCGTCAAGCACCAGAGAGGTGCCCGGAGTTGAGATGTTGACTTTTTCGGCATTGGCCGCCAACGAAACGGAGAATACGGCTAAGGCGAGAATGAGATGATGGTTCATTATAATTAAGGTAAGTTAATTGGATGATTGGTCTGTTGATGAGGTTGTTTTGACAACTTCATTGCAAAATTAGTGATAATATTGAACGTTTGGTGACATTTTTTATACAGTTCATTGACTTTTTTGAAAAATGTGTGAAAATTTTGTATCTTTACACTCCAAGACAATAACCTGAAATCCATGAACAACCCATCATCCAATTGCATTACGGAAATTACTCCGCTGTCCGACAAAGACTGCTTCTATCTCATTGACCGCTATAAAGAAAGGTTCAATTACCCTATTCACCGCCACGATGAGTACGAACTGAATTTTGTGTCGGGGTGTTCGGGCGCGGCCCGTGTGGTTGGTGATTCGGTAGTGGAAATCGGTGATTACGATCTTGTTCTTGTGGGCAACGGCATAGAGCATGCGTGGGAACAGCATAACTGTGCGCCGGGTCATATACATGAAATCACCATTCAGTTTTCGCGAAACCTCTTCGGCGAAGATTTCCTCGGCAAGAACCAGCTGTCGGCCATACGCTCAATGCTCAAGAAGTCGGCCGGGGGAATTGCGTTCTCGCAGCTTTGCATAATGAGAGTGTTTCACCGGATTGAGCGTCTGGCCCACATGGAGAGCAATTTCTATTGTGTGCTGGAGCTCCTCACCATTTTATATGAACTCGCAACAACGGATGAGTACACGGTGCTGTCCAACTCGACGTTTGCCAACGTGTCGCCGCAGTCCGACTCGCGCCGAGTTGTCAAAGTGCAGGACTATATAAAGAAACATTACCGTGAGGAGATTCGCCTGTCGGATTTGGCCGAGCTTGTGGGGATGACACCCACGGCATTCAGCCGTTTTTTCAAGTTGCGCACCGGCCGACTGGTGTCGGACTATATTATAGATGTGCGTCTGGGCTTTGCCACGCGCATACTCGTTGACAGCACCAATTCCGTATCGGAAATCTGCTATGACTGCGGTTTTAACAACGTGAGCTATTTCAACCGTATATTCAAAAAGAAAAAAGGGTGTTCGCCGACGGAATTCCGCGAGTTCTACAAACGGCACCGGGTGCTTGTGTGATTGCATTTTATTATCATTCTCTTGACGTAATCCGTCTGAGGCTTTGCAGTTGAAAATGTAATGCTTACTTTTGCCATGTAAAATAATAAGCCATGAAGAAAATTCCTTTGATAATTTCCGCTCTCTCCATTTTTGGTTTCGCAGCCAACGGGGCTGTGACCATGCCGCATGTGTTTAGTGACAATATGGTCCTTCAGGCCGACACGCTCGCTTCATTGTGGGGCAGCGCGGCCGCAGGCGCGAAAGTCGAGGCCAAAGGTTCATGGGGCGCCAAGTCGACGGCTACCGCCGACGGGGAGGGCCGCTGGAGCATGACTATAGCCACTCCGGCAGCTTCGTTTGAGCCACTGTCGCTTACCGTGACCGATATGAGTGATAAGAAAGGCTTGAATTTCAACAATGTGCTTGCCGGAGAGGTGTGGATAGCCTCAGGGCAAAGCAACATGGAGATGCCCCTGCGCGGCTTTTGGAATCAGCCGATAGAGGGCGGCGGCAATCAGATAGCCTTCAGCCGTAAACTCGGCAAGGGCATCCGTTTCATAACCGTGCCAAAAGCAGGCAGTTATGAGCCTAAGTCCGATTTCAACGCCACGTGGAAGGTGAGCAGCCCCGAGAATGCTGCTGAGTTCTCGGCTGTGGGATGGTTTTTCGCCACCTCGCTGCGCGACTTGCTTGAGGTGCCTGTGGGCATTGTGAGCTGCGCCTATGGCGGCTCTAAAGTCGAGGGCTGGCTTCCCTCTGAAATCATAGCCCGCTACCCCGACCGCAACATGGAAGCCGAGCGGAACGACGGCGGCAAGCTTGGCGAGTGGGAACGCGTAGGGGTGATGTATAACGCCATGCTCCTGCCCGTTGCCGGTTACACTGCGCGAGGATTCCTTTGGAATCAGGGGGAGTCGAATGTCGGTGGACACGACTACTACGGCGCCCGTCAGGCCGACATGCTAAACCACTGGCGTGAACTGTGGGGCAACAATGCTATGCCTTTCTACTACGTGGAGATGCCCGGGTGGGAATACAGCGGTGTCAACGGCACCGAAGCCGCCCTTTTCCGCGAAGCGCAGCAGAAAGCCGAGAAGACAACCCCCGGCGCATATATAGTTTGCACTTCCGACCTCGTTTATCCCGATGAACCCGATGACATCCATGCCCGCAACAAGCGCCCGATAGGGGAGCGCATGGCATGGTCGGCCGCCACTCACACCTACGGTCTCAAAGGACTGCCGCACACCTATCCTACCTTCCGCGAAATGAAGGCTGACGGCAGCAAAGCCGAACTCTTTTTTGACAACGCTGACAGCGGCTTCACCCCCAACGAAGCTCTTGAGGGATTCGAAGTGGCCGGAGCCGACAAAGTGTTCCATCCGGCCGAAGCTGTGATTGACCGCGGCAAGCGCACCATAATTGTAAGCGCGCCTGAAGTGCCGGAAATCAAGGCCGTGCGCTACTGCTTCAAGAATTTTGCAATAGGCAAGGTGCATGACCTCATGGGCATGCCGCTCATGCCGTTCCGAACCGATAACTGGTAATCTCCCGCAATGGTAAAAAAGTTAAAGAAATTGTTAGGATTGTCCTTTATGGCGCTGGCATCTTTCGCAGCCGGAGCAACCGGCACGGTGACTGTTGAAAACGGGCAGTTCATGCTCGACGGCAAGCCCTACCGCTTTGTTGGAGCCAACTTCTGGTATGGCCCTATCCTCGCCTCGGACGGACCCGGCGGCAACCGCGCACGGTTGGAGACGGAGCTTGATTCGCTCCAGGCAATGGGCATTGACAATCTGCGCATACTCGTGGGCGGTGACGGCGACCGCACCATCGAGAGCCATATAGAGCCTACGCTGCAAACCGCACCGGGAGTGTATAACCAAGCTCTGCTTGAGGGCCTTGACTACCTGCTCGCACGCATGGAGCAGCGCGGTATGAAAGCCGTGCTCTACCTCAACAACGCATGGGAATGGAGCGGCGGTTACGGCACTTATCTTGAATGGGCAGGCCGCGGCGAGGCACCTCTGCCCAACCGCGACGGTTACAAGGCTTATCTTGAATATGCCCGCAATTTTGTGACTGATTCTGTGGCTAAGGCCATGTATGCCAATCATGTACGTAACATCGTGGGGCGCGTCAGCTCAGTCACGGGCAAGCCCTACGCCGAGTCGCCCGCCATCATGTCATGGCAGATAGCCAATGAGCCGCGCTGCTTCGATGAGGCTAATAAAGGCGCATTTGAGGAGTGGCTCATATCATCGGGCCGACTGATAAAGAGCCTTGACCCGAATCACCTTGTTTCAACCGGCAGCGAAGGCCTGCACGGTTGCGAGGAGGATATTGAACTGTGGGCGAGAGTGCACAACTCCGATGCCATAGACTACGCCAACATCCACATCTGGCCCTACAACTGGCGATGGATAACGCCTGAGACCATGGCCGATGATCTGGAAACGGCGTGCCGTAGTACGGATGAATACATAGCCATGCACCGCGCACTGACCGCGAAGCCGCTCGTGCTTGAAGAGTTCGGTTTTCCCCGCGACTCAATGGCCATATCTCCCGGCTCGCCCACTTCGCTGCGCGATGCCTACTACGCACATGTGTTCCGGCTCATAGCCGACACCCCTCAGCTCAACGGAGCAAACTTCTGGGGCTGGGGCGGCACAGCGCGTCCGGCTCACCGCACTTGGAAACCGGGCGATGACTACACCGGCGACCCGGCGCAGGAGGACCAGGGCTTGAACTCAGTCTTTGCGGCCGACCGCTCGACAGTGACCCTCATCAAGACCATAAATAAAGAAATAAGAAAAAGGTAGAACGCACAGAAGATTGTTTGGTTTGGAAGGAGCGCCCCTTTCGCCTCCTTCAAAGCGCCGGGAATTCAGTTTCCCCCGGCGCTTTGTTTGCGAAATGGAGGTGAGTGCAACCATTTGCTGGCAGCGACCCGCCGTTTTGTTGGAGAGAATCGTTAAGAAGGGAATTAGGGAATGTTAAATACGGAGGTTGCTTTTTAAGCGTGGTGAAAAATAATTAACTTTGAAAAAATAAGAGAAATTGATGATAAAATAGTGCAAACCAAGAAAAATATAACACGCTAATTTTGCGATTGAAAAATGTAAGCACTGCAGCCTTAAGTTGATTTCGTAACACATTTTGTGTTAAAAGCCTTAAACTGGAAAAGCTTTCTTTTTACCTTAAATTATAAAAAACAAACAATATAAAATCATCACTTAAATCAATCATTATTTCAATGAAAACCAAGCTATGTAATCTCAGATGGCTGCTGGCTGCGCTCTTCTGCATCGTAACGATGAGCGGCGTGGCACAAGTCACTGTGAAGGGTGTTGTAAATGACCCTACAGGTGAACCTCTGATTGGTGCCTCTGTGATTGAGAAGGGAACCAAAACCGGAACAACCACTGGCATCGATGGCGATTTCTCGTTAAAGGTATCGTCGGCAAACGCTACCCTCGTGGTAACTTACATCGGTTATCTCCCGCAGGAGGTAAAATTATCAGGACGTAATAATATTACAGTAACCCTCAAAGAGGACACTCAGACTCTCGATGAGGTGGTGGTAGTGGGTTACGGTACATCGCGCAAAGTCGACATCACCGGTTCGGTTGCCTCAATATCCGAGGATCAGCTGCATCAGGGAGTAGCCGCCAACGCCGACCAGATGCTGGCGGGTAAAATCCCCGGCGTACAGGTTACATCCAACTCGGGTGCTCCGGGCGCTGCCACGTCAATCCGTATCCGTGGCGCAAGCTCAATCAACTCTTCGAATGAACCTCTTTATATTATAGACGGTGTGCAGATGTCGGGTGCAGCCGGCACAATCGGCGGTTTCGACTGGACGGGCGACGGCTCGGCCGGACAGACTCAGGCCACCAACCCGCTGGCAGGAATCTCGCCTAACGATATCGTTTCAATCGACGTGCTTAAGGATGCCTCGGCAACCGCCATCTACGGTGCAGCCGGTGCCAACGGTGTGATCATCATCAACACGCGCCGCGGTCAGGCCGGAACCACTTCGGTTACTTTCGACAGCTACGTGGCATGGCAGACTGTTGCCAAAAAGCTTGACATGCTCGACCTACGTGGATTTGCAATCTATCAGAACGACCTCTACAACGAGGGTGCGAACTATCAGCTCAACAACACTTACCTTGACCCCTCGCTTCTCGGAAAGGGAACCGATTGGCAGGATGAGGTGTTCCGCACCGCTTTCATGCAGAACTATCAGCTGCAGGTATCGGGCGGTAACGACAAAGTGACCTACGCAGCTTCGGGCGGCTGGATGGGTCAGGACGGTATAATCATCGGCTCCGACTTCAACCGTTTCAACAGCCGATTCTCAATCGATGCCAAGCCTTTCACATGGATGAAGCTCGGCGGCCAGCTGGCTTACACCCGCTCCAACGAAACAATCACGCTTAACGACGGTTCGAACGGTATAATCATGCAGGCCATGACCATGCAGCCCGATGTGCCGGTCTATGACTTTGAAGGCAACTACGCAAGCCCGACAAGCGTCAACGGTTCTTCGAGCTGGAACCCTGTGGCACTCGCCCTGCAGCGCAACAACTCGGTTCACCGCACAAACGTGACCGGCAATTTCTATCTTGACGTTGACATTTTCAAAGGTCTCTCGTTCCGCGCCGAATACGGCTACATCGGTTCCAAGATGACCAACAAATCCTACCTTCCCAAAATCTACGAAGGTGTGAAATCACCGATTGAAATCAACAAAATCTATCAGCGCCAGGAGGACAGCTATTTCTGGGTGCAGAAGGATTATTTCACATACAAGAACACTTTCAACAAGAAACATGACCTCACCGTGATGGCCGGTTTTGAGGCTTCGGCTTCAAACTGGGAAGGCTGGTGGGTCACCAAGCAGAACCTCACGTTCGACAATATCCACGTGATGGGCACCGACGGTGAATTCGTTGCCAACGACGGCTGGAAGGACAAAGTGACCACCGCCTCCTACTTCGGACGTTTCAACTACGGATTCGACAACCGCTACCTTCTTACCTTCACAATGCGTGCCGACGGGTCATCAAAATTCGCCAAAGGCAACAAGTGGGGTTATTTCCCATCGGCAGCCCTCGCATGGCGCGCCTCACAGGAAAAATTCCTTCAGGACGTGACCTGGCTCGACAACCTGAAGGTGCGTGCCGGCTACGGACAGGTAGGTAACTCCAACATCGATCCCTACAGCTACGGAGCAACCATGCACAATGTGCCCACCCCCAACGGCTCAGGCTGGGTTGTGAATAACCTTCCGAACGAAAAACTCAAATGGGAGGCCTCGGAGCAGTATAACCTCGGTCTGGACTTCGCAGCGTTCAACAGCCGTCTGGAACTAACCGTCGACGGTTACTACAAGCAGACCAAGGATCTTCTTCTGCGCGTGGTTGCCCCCACAATCTCGGGTATTCCCGGCGACTGGGGCTATATTCAGGCTCCGTTTGCCAACATCGGTAAGGTGCGCAACGTTGGTGTGGAAGTGTCAGTGAACACCCACAACATCATTACCAAAGACTTCCAGTGGACAAGCAACCTCACTCTTACCCACAACAAGAACAAGGTTGTGAGCATGAACGACAAGGACCAGGTGATCTGGGGTAACGTGGAGTGGTACAATGATTTCAAGAATGCCACCATGATTCGCGAAGGCTATCCTATGGGTGTTTTCTGGGGCTATGAAATGGAAGGTATTTTCCAGAACAAGGACGACATTCTGAACCATGCCGTTCAGGTGGCCGATGATAACAATCCGAAAATCAATAAGGTGAACAAGACTTCAGGCGTATGGCCGGGCGACGTGAAATTCCGCGACCGCAACAACGATAATGTTATCGACGATAAGGACCAGACGGTTATCGGCGACCCGAACCCCGATTTGACATTCGGCTTCACCAACACGTTCAATTACCGTGACTTCGACCTCAACCTGGTGCTCACCGGTGCGATAGGCGGCGACATCCTCAATTTCACCCGCTACAAAACAGAATCACTCACGAGCCTTTGGGACAATCAGGCTTCGTCAGTGCTTGACCGCGCTAAATACGGTTACTACGACGGCAACTCAGCCAACCAGTCGGCCGACAACGTTTACATCGTTAACTCCGATGCCGAGATTCCTCGTTTCAACAACCTGAACATCAACAAGAACGACCGTATGTCATCACGCTACATAGAGGACGGCTCATATCTGCGCATCTTG
>ENA-ORCP01003534-ORCP01003534.1-human-gut-metagenome-genome-assembly--contig:-NODE-3534-length-11584-cov-21.039802_pt1 | contig 11584 bp, 10 predicted proteins | sample MGYA00242990_ERZ507991 | MGnify/ENA primary metagenome ERZ507991 (study PRJEB26167, sample SAMN06115496) | human gut metagenome | host: Homo sapiens | place: China:Henan | collected 2015-05-07... | reverse complement strand
TACGTTCTGACCAAGGATGAAGGTGGACGTCATACTCCTTTCTTCAACAACTATCGTCCTCAGTTCTACTTCAGAACTACCGACGTTACCGGCGTTTGCGAACTGCCCGCTGGTGTTGAGATGTGCATGCCTGGTGATAACGTAGAGATGACCATCGAACTGATCCATCCTATCGCTATGGAGCAGGGTCTTACCTTCGCTATCCGTGAAGGTGGTAGAACAGTAGGTTCAGGCCGTGTTGCTACAATCATTGAGTAATACAATAGAATTACAGTAAATTTAAGGCTTCCAAGGTTTTCCTTGGGAGCCTTTTTACGTCTGAATAACAGTGAAAGTGTGGTCAGTGGTGCCAAAACGGTGCCATAAAAAATTATGAATATAGAATTTGGGTAAAGTAAAAAACACCCATACACATATGTGCATGAGTGTTTTTCAGCCATAATCAATATGGCTCTCTCTGTGTTAGTATATTACCACATTTATGAATTTATGACAAGAGTTTATATAATTTTTATGGAAAAAAGTAAGTTATAAAGTATCGAATTTGTGGTACTCAATTTTGGATTTTGGTAAAGCGATTAATGTATCAAGAACATTCAAATTCTTTATTCCCATCTGACCTCTGACATTGTCAAACGCATTTGGCTGTAAAGTGTTTTGCAGTTCTATTAACATATTTTTTAATTCCATAATCATTGGTGCAAATTCTTCTTTGGGAAGAAAATATTTAAAGTATATAAGAATATCAAAAATATTTTTTTCTGTACATCTACTGTATGATGTGGGTAGCTGCGCATAATAAGGGTCTAAAATTCGACCACTTGCAGAATTGTTACGTGCTTGTGTTTGGTGAATGCAATAAACACGTTCATTATGTGCACAGGAGTTCCGTACTCTTCGCAGCCAATGTAAACTGCCAATCAATAGTTTAACATTGGGCAAATTATGGTCATCATACATGGAATATAATTTGCAGATAGCATGGGTTACATTTGTCTTACTGTTATGAAGAACATCAATAAAAGTGGAGAAATTCACAACTTTTATCATAATCCAGGTCGGAATCTGCTCATGATTTTTCATGTAAAACTGTACATATTCTGATTTACTTTTGCTTAACTCAGAATAAGCAGATGATATAGTATTCATTTTAGATTGTAAAGTAGCATTAGAGGAATAGGCATTTGTTTCGTACCATGGTATTTTTCCGTTGTCGTTACATTGGTCAAATTTGTAACCGGTTAATGTTCTAACTTCCTCTTCGACTTGAGTGATGTATTTAAGCAAAAATATTCTTAGTGATTCATCAAATTTCTTTAAACTGTTGATTTGACTTAAGGTTGTGTTGGGAAAATAGGTATGGTTCCCATTAGCATCAGTACCACAAGTAAAAGGCGTTTTATAACCATTAATCATATTAAAATAGCCGGAGCGTACTAATGATATTTTGTGTGGAGTTCCGTTGCAATCAATTTTTTTATCTTTACGGAGTTTTTTCATTTGTTGATTATAAGTTAGAAAAGATTTATCGTTTGCCATATATCTTATCTCCTTGTAGAGTATATCTCTAATGTTTTAATGGTAGCATTTATGTTATGAAATTACCACCCTTTAATCTGTTTTATCTGTTCTGCCCGTTCGGGATCTCTGTGATACTGCAGCTTGAATTGTATCGTTTCCACCACTTCTTTTCTGGCTTCATCATCCAACTGATAAAAGGAAGTGAGCAAGTTATCTACATCCGGCATACTGTTTTTTCCGAAAAGATACATAAGCGGATACATGGAATTCTTTAAATACGTTTTTACCCGATTTCCGTCAAGAGCGCCATTCAATCCATTCGGTAATGTAGGATATATTTCTTCTTCTGTGATTGCACCCGAAAAGGGACTGGCAGAGCATATCTCATTTACGTCAATTTCTAATTCATTTGCCAGTCTAAGTGCAAAGTCAAATCGGATATTAGAATCCTTTTGAATAATTGAATAAAGTGTTGTGGCACTGATACCAGTTGCTTTTGCAATCTGGCGGACATTCGTGCCTTTACTGTCTAATATTTCTTTCAATTTCTTACCGTCTCCCATTGAAGCCTCCTGCTTTCATAAATTGAAAATTTACGAATTGCATAAATCTAATTATTATCATAGCATAAATACGAAAGACATAAAAGAATAATTTTCAAAAATAGCATATACGAATATCGTAAAAATATAATTACGAAGTCTTGACGAAGGAAATGTGTAGTGATAATATGAATGTACGAAAATCATACACAAAATAAATACAAGAAATGTAACAAGATTCAAAGTATGGAAGGGAGGACGAATGTATGGCGAATTATCGATATATGATGAGTGCCGATGATGTAGCCCGAGAATTGAATTGTTCCAAATCTCATGCGTACAAGCTGGTAAAAAGCATGAATGAAGAGTTGGCTTCGCAAGGATATATCACAATGGCTGGAAGAATTCCAAGAGCGTATTGGGCGAAAAAAATGTATGGCTACGAATTATCAGTAGGATAGGAAAGGAGAGCAGTATGGCATACAAAGAAAAAGACACAAAGAAATGGACAGCGCAATGGTTTGAAACAAATGCCAGGGGTGAAAAGAAAAAGCGAAGAAAAAGAGGTTTTGAGACAAAGCGAGAAGCTCTTGAGTATGAGCGACAGAAGAAATTGAATAACAGCAGAAGTATGGATATGAAGCTAAGTGAATTTATGGAAGTTTATTTTGAAGATAAGCAGAATGAGCTGAAGGAACGCACCATGAAGAACAAGCGGTATATGATGGAGCAACATATTGTTCCATATTTCGGTAATCAGATGATGAGCGAGATAACCGCAGGGCAGATTATACAATGGCAGAACGAAATGCAGACAAAGGGATTTTCAGAAGCCTATTTGAGAATGATACAAAATCAATTAACCAGCTTATATACTCATGCATCAAAGATTTACGACTTGCACGCAAATCCCTGTAAGAAAGTAAAGAGAATGGGAAGTTCAGATAATCGGAGTCTGGATTTTTGGACGGTAGATGAATATCAGAAATTCATACAGACAATGGAACCAGGCACGAGATACTATCTCATCTTTGAAATCCTCTTCTGGACTGGATGCAGAATCGGAGAACTACTGGCACTTACTCCAAAGGATATTGATTTTGACAGAAATCAGTTTAGTATTACAAAGACCTATTATCGAACCGAAAGGCAGGATGTTATTACCGAGCCTAAGACCAAGCAATCTGTCCGTGTTGTAGAGATACCAGAATTCCTAAAGCAAGAGATTAAAGATTTTGTGGATAGGCATTACGGAATGCCGGAGGATGAAAGACTTTTCCCCATTGTACAGGAAGCAGTGCAGCATAAGATGAAACGACAGATGGAGAAAGCCGGAGTAAAGAAAATTCGGGTTCATGATTTGAGACATTCTCATGTAGCGTACTTAATCAATAAAGGTGTTGAGCCTATTTTGATAAAGGAAAGAGTGGGGCATAAGGACATTCGCATCACATTGAATACTTATGGGCACTTATATCCGAACCAACAAAGAAAAGTGGCAGATTTGCTTGATACCGAAAAAGAAAAAAGCCCCAACAGCGGCAACTGTTAGGACTTAAGATAACAGGAAAATCTCTGTTACCTATGTATTTATAACACCAGTATAACAGAGGTTTTCCAGCGTATCAACGAGAAATTTTACGAATGGAGGACATTATGTAATGGAAGAACAGAAAACAGAATTAAAACTGATCAAAATGTCAGAAGTGCAATCACAGGAAATTGAGTGGTTATGGTTTCCCTTTATTCCTTATGGAAAGCTGACAATTATCCAAGGAGACCCGGGTGATGGAAAGACAACCCTGGTATTGAACATTGCAGCCAAATTGTCTAAGGGAGAAAGATTAGATGAAAATATGAATATTACAGAAACCGTCAATATCATATACCAGACTGCGGAAGATGGGCTTGCAGATACCGTAAAGCCAAGGCTGGAATTAGCAGGAGCAGATTGTGAAAGAATAGCAGTCATTGATGAAAGTGAGAAATCGCTATCCATGATAGATGAAAGGCTGGAAGGAGCTATTGTTAGGACACATGCTAAGTTATTGATTTTAGACCCGATACAAGCCTATCTGGGTGGTGGCATGGATATGAACAGAGCAAATGAAGCAAGGGATATGACGAAGCGATTAGGAGCTTTGGCGGAGAAATACAAATGTGCCATTATTCTTATCGGTCATATGAATAAGGCATCCGGTAATAAGGCGGCTTATAGGGGCATGGGTTCTATAGATTTCTTTGCAGTGGCAAGAAGTGTATTGCTGGTGGGCAGAGTGGAAGGAGAGTCTAATATACGAGCTGTTGTTCAGATAAAAAATAATCTGGCACAGTTCGGACATCCGAAAGCTTTTGAATTGTCAGAGAACGGTTTTAAGTGGCTTGGTGATTATGAAATTACAGCAGATGAAGTGCTTGGCGGTATTGCACCAAGAGCAAATAAATTGGAACAAGCAAAACAGTTGCTTCGGGAATTGGCGGAAACATCAAATGCGGTACATAGCAATGAAATTTTTGATATGGCTGATAAGCAGGGAATTTCAAAGAGAACATTGGAAAATGCAAAGAAGGAGCTTGGTGTTAGAGCAAAGAAAATCAATAATTCATGGTATTGGGAATTGGATAGGATAAAGCAGATTTAAGGGAAGAATGCAACAATGCAGACTATATAGAATTTGCGGAGATAAACCTTGCAAGGTTGCAAAATTCATAGACATTACGTTGTTGCGGTCTTGATGGAAAGGACGGATTGATAGATTGAAAAACATACAAATTTCCGAGGAACTGTTCTTCGCACTTTTGAAGTATCACTTGGTGGAAATAGATGATGTTTTGCCGGAGATTAAGAAGGGATTGGAGGACAAACTGGAAGCTATGGTAAGGCGGGAGCTATATACAAAATACAAGACCGCTCCAACCGAGGAAGAAAGAGAAAAAGCAAGGCAGGAATATCTGAAAAAGGTGGGAATGCACCGGAGTTTCCGCTGGTAAGTTTTTCCTTCAGTGTGTAGGACAGGAGCGTGACACGCTCCTGTAAATACGATTAAAGAGAAAGCAGTGTGAGGGAACAAATGGCAGGAACCGGACTTCTCTCACAAGCCCTCGGCGTTTGAGAGCGAAATACACCCATCGCACAAATCTTCGATTTGTACTCTGTGTATTTCGCCCTTGCAGGGGGCTGACATTCGCAATCCGCTACGCTACTTGCTCATGAACGCAGCTGCTTCGCAGTACAGCGAAAGAGCATCGCTGTATAAGCATTTACAATGCTTACCTGCGTTCAAATGCTGTCGCATTTGTGCCCATGTCGGATACGGCAATGAGTTCGTAAACGGACACCTATGTGTCCACTCACGGTGGCATAATTGCCATCATTTTTCAAGGGAAGGGGGCAATGCCTATTGTAAGAAATTCATTTATACAGATGTCAAAACTGACAAATCTAAAAGGCAGGATTAACTATATTTCCAGTCACGCAAGGCAGGAAAATTTGTACGCAGTTTATGAAACAACTGACCGTAAATTTTGGACGGAGCTTGCTAAGTGCAATCAGGAGGAATTTAAGAAAAGCGGAACGGAAGGAACCTGCATTGAAGCGAGGGAGCTTATCATTGCACTGCCGGAAAGTTTTGTGGATTATGAGCCGGACAAGCTGCTGAGATTTTTTACGAAACACTTCAAACAAAATTATGGTGTGGAGTGTATCGCTGCCCTGCACCACAACAAACGCAAGACGAATTATCATATCCATCTTATCTTTTCGGAACGAAAGCTGCTTGATGATCCTGTGGTGAAGATTGCCACAAGGAACATGTTTTATAATGAAAACGGAAAGCATGTTCGCACCAAAAAAGAGATACTGGATGAAGACGGTCAGCTTCGAAGCGGTTGCAAAATCATACCTAAGGGTGAAGTGTATGAGCGTAACATTTTTACCATTAAGGACAGTCGATTTAAGAGCGACAGTTTCCTTGATGAAGTAAAGCACTCCTATACAGACCTTATCAATATTTATGTGCGGGATGATAAGGAGAAGCTGAAAGTATTCGATAAGAATGGTGTGTATCTGCCAATGAAGAAAATTGGAAAAAACAATCCCAAAGCAGAGCAGATTGAAGCGGATAATCGGGTTCGTACCATGTGGAACCAGACGGTGGACAGGGCATTGGTCAGCGGTGTGCCGGAGGAACAGATTTTAGAAGTGAAACAGAGTGAAATCGAACAGACAGCAAAAGCGTCTATTCAGAAGTCAGGGAGAAATCCGGCACTGTTTAAAAGCCTGATTATGACGGCTATATATGCTTTAGAGCTTCTGATTAGTAAGGTGTTTAAAACAGCTTTGGAAAAGGCTGATAAGGTGACGGAAGGGGGTGTAAAGTCAGAGTCGGAGCAGATGAAAGTTTGGGCAGTCAATGAGCTTGTGATGGCGAAAAGTGAACCGATACCGGAAATGCCGAAGAAGTCCAAACCTGCTTCCAACTATCCAAGGCTTGCAGATATTTATAGCAAGTTGGAGAAGCAGAACAAAGCCATTTGTCAAAGGGAGCAACAGCTTGCAAGTGTTGAGAAGGAGATTGCCGGAACAAAAGGGATTTTCAAGGGAAAACAGCGTAAGGAGTTGCAGGAGCAGGCAGAACAGTTAATGATACAGATAGCCAATATGAAACAGTATTTGTCAAGTATCGTGCAGAGTTATGGCTATAACAATGTAAAGGAGTTCTTGGCTGAATACCATACCTGTAAAACTGAATACTGCGATTATCAGTCTGCAGTTGCAAGGTGGGAACAGCAGGCCGGAAATAAGGCAGAGTCGGACAGCTTAAAGGCAAGGCTTCAAAGAAAGGCGCAAGAAGTAAAGGAACGAGAAAACAACAGACAGAGCCAGCATTACCGGAGCGATAGAGGTGGCAGATAGGAAAAAATATAATCATATTGACAAACAAGACTACAAGTGATAGTCTCTAAATAAGACTACTGCTTGTGGTCTACTGGCTTTAGGAGGATACATATATGGATATTCAATTAGGTGTTATTGAGGCAAGATATGCAGATATGATTTGGGAGCATGAACCAGTTACTTCATCGGAACTGGTAAAGATGACGGCAGTGGAGTTTAACTGGAAGCGTACAACTGCACACAATGTTTTGAGAAGATTGATTGATAAGGGATTGTTTCAGAATGAAAACGGACTGGTAACAGCCGTAATATCCAGAGAGGATTTTTATGCCAGACAGAGCAGACAGTATGTAGAAGACACTTTTGCGGGTTCTCTTCCGGCATTTATTGCAGCATTTACGCAGGATGCAAAACTGACACCGAAAGAAGCTGAGGCAATTCGTAAGATGATTGATCAGGCGGAGGAAAAATGAATATGGGAGAAATTTTCTTAAAACTGCTGAATATGAGCATCACAGCCAGTTGGATAATTTTAGCAGTATTAGGTATTCGACTTCTATTTAGGAGGATACCAAAGTGGATTAGCTGTTTATTATGGGGGATAGTAGCAATCCGACTGATATTTCCGTTTTCCATAGAAAGTACATTTAGCCTGCAACCAAGTGCAGAGCCTATCAAGTCCAGCACTATGGTGGAGGGAGAACGGATACCTTATGTGCCGTTCATAGACAGTAACGTAGATGTTGTAGAAAATACGATAAATCCCGCACTAGCAGAAACCTTTGCATATCAGGAAACCCAAAGCGTGGCTCCGCTACAAATAGTGACAGAAATCGCAGGGGGGCTTTGGTTATGCGGAATGGTGGTGCTTCTTATTTTGGCATTGGTGAGTATGATAAAATTGCGCCTATGTGTAAGGGAAGCTGTGCTATATAGAGAAAACATCTATATTTGTGATGCAGTAAAATCCCCTTTTATTTTGGGAATTATCAGACCCAGAATATACCTTTCCTCTTCACTATCAGAGGAAGAGATGGCATATATTATAGCGCATGAGAGTGCACATCTTAAAAGAAAAGATCACTTGTGGAAACCTTTTGGGTATTTGCTTCTTTGTATCTATTGGTTCAATCCTCTTTGCTGGGTTGCATACATTATGCTATGCAAGGATATTGAGCTTGCCTGTGATGAAAAGGTGATTCGTGATATGAACTTTGAGGATAAGAAAAAATATTCCAGAGTGCTATTGTCTTGTGCAACGCAGAGGCGATTAGTAATGATGTGTCCGTTGGCATTTGGAGAAGTGGGAGTAAAGGATAGAGTGAAGTTGGTGCTGAATTACAAAAAGCCATCCTTTTGGATTGTTTTGATATCCATGGCTGCCTGTGTAGTAGTGGCTGTATGCTTTTTGACAGAACCGAAAAGTGATTTTTCGATAGCAGACTACAAGGCAATCAGTTATAGAGAATATCAAAAATTGACAGGATATGACGCGGAATTCTATCATGCCTTATATTATATCGGGGAATTGCCCAAAACGGAATTATCAATCGTTTTTGAAGGAGAGTATGATGAAGATTTAGCAGGGGCTGTTCTGGCTGAGGATGCGAAAGCAATAAGGATACAGGGGAGATTATCAGAGTTGTTTGGCGATGATACTAAACAATTAAGTGAGTCTGAACTCCTAAAAAAAATAAGTGAAAATTACGGAAATGTTATTTCCATAGATTATAGGGAAGGGGCGGGAACCGCATATTATGTGGGGGATTATTATGCACATATAGCAGTTGCAGCTGATACGGATGATAATAGGAATACGGTGTTTGAGATTGCAGTGGAAAATCAGACGAAAAACGAAAAAATATTTTCAGGCAGCAGTTCTTTTTGGCTTATCTGGGAAGAGGAGGAGCCAGTCAAAGAAAACGAAAATGTGGAAAACGCAAAAGATGACAATGGATACATATGGCTATCTGATACAGTGTTTATAAGTGAACTTAAGGACTTGGATGGCAATGGTACAAAAGAATATGTGGAGGTCGATCTAGGAGATGAATCAAACAACTTCTATTCCCATTTCAAGTTTTATTGGAATGGTGAGATGATTTATGAGTATGAGGATCCTTGTAGAATTGACCCATGCGTAGCAGAATATGTAGACTTGGATCATGATGGGGAAAAAGAAATTTTCTTTTCATTTGCTCCAAGAGTAAATTCCATGCCACTGGAGGAATATATCGTATTAAAGCAGTACAATTCAAGTTGGAAACCGCTGGAGATGATTCATGGCGAAACGATGATGGATAATGCATTTCCATTGTCTGTTACAAAGGGAGACACCAAGTGGCAGGCTGTGATATCCTGTGAAAATTTGGATGAATCAGTTACTTTCGATGTAGAATCACATTATTTAGATTTGAAAAGAGAATTTCTTTCAGACAACGGGGAAGAAACGGAATTTACCAGTCAGTTGGTTGAGTGGTATGAAACAGAATTTGTAGATTACCCTTCGGGAGAAATCTGTGGGAATGTGTCAGCGTGGGGAATTTGGAATATAGAAGTAGGAGAATATGAAGGAAAAACCTGCCTGATTGCAACACATGGGATTCAGTGTTATGATAAGTTTGATTTTTGGGGAGAGGCAGATGTCTACTTTGATTATGATGAAAAAGGAAATACAAGATTTTTGAGCATCCAGTTTAGACCACAGTACCAGTATTTGGATCAAAATAAAGAAGCCGAAGAGAGAATTTATGAAGGTGAGACGCCCGGCGTATCTTATGGTGATATTGCGGAAAGATATTATACTGTAGGTCAATATATGAAAGAGGTAAAGGATGTATCAAAGGCTATGGCCGCAGCAGGGGATTCGTATATATGTGATGAGTACCTAAATGCGATGGGAAGCCCGGAGGCTGAATCTGTATATGTATTGCATGATTTAAATAATGACGGTATAGAGGAATTTTTTATAGGTCTTAAATTTAATTATGATATACCTTACTATGTAATTTATGATGTATATACGTGGAAAGACGGAAGAGCGTATCAGTTAATGAGAGGTATCGGATATCGTAATGGCTCGTGTAAGATATGTGAAAATGGAGTAATAGAGGATAATTATTCAGGGTCGGCATGGGACGGGCAAACATTATACCATATTTTACCTGAGGGAGGAATTGAACTTGAGACAATAGACAGTGTTTCTTCAAGGCGAGACGGCACAGTTCAATCCTATTATCACTGGAATGAATTGATAGATGAAAATACGCTACAAACGATATTGGAGCAATATCAACCGGAGTCTGTCACATATGTCGATTGTAATAGGGAGACAATTGAGCAACTACGTCTGAGTGGAATAAGAAAATAACTTACCGATTGACTTATAACTGATATTAAGGACAAGATGCATATTAGCTGATCAGGAGCAAGTATTCCGGTGCCAAAACGGTGCCACGAAACCATGCAAATAAAAATAGACCATGTAAAATCAACGAAACTATGCAGATTTCAGCCATAAAAAGCATAGAAAATATGTTGAAAAACGCTATTCAGATAACGTGAAGGTGGTAGAACCGTTGGTTCCGGTCGTGTAGCTACCATCATTGAGTAATCTTTGATAGATAGTATATAGCTCTTATTCTGGGGAAGTACTTGTACTTCCCCATTTTTTACACAATAACGCAGAATAGTAATTCAGAACAATAACTTAGAACAGTAACTCAGAATCGTAACGCAGAATAATAATTCAAAAAATTAATTCAAAGATCATTTTTTCTTTTAACCATTTAATGACACAGTTCTGTGTCGGATATTTCAAGATATTTATTTCAATTATTTGTATAATAGCATTATTTTTTTAAGAGGTTGGTTTGTAGAAATTATACATACATAGGAAATATATGAGGAGCAACGTGTAAAATACATGCGAGGGAGGGGAGAATTATGGATTAGGTATGTGCCAGAAGCAAAGGAATACATGCGAAATAAGAAAAAAGATGAAAAAATAGGTATGTGCCAGAAGCAAAGAAATACATGCGGAAACAGAAAAAAGATGAAATAGGTATGTGCCAGAAGCAAAGGAATACATGCGAAATAAGGAAAAAGATGAAATAGGTATGTGCCAGAGGCAAAGGAATACATGCGGAAACAGAAAAAAGATGAAATAGGTATGTGCCAGAGGCAAGAGAATACATGCGAGAAAGAGAAAAATACAGATTAAATGAAAAGCAATAAATGAAAAAAATGTACAACGGGAGGAAAAGGCTATAAAGGACTTTCTATATGAACAATTGCTAAAAAGAGAACATTGGCTAAGGGATTTGAAACAAAATTTGGAAACGAGTATACAGAATGCACCTTTAGGCAATCTGAAAATAATTAACTGCAGAGGAGTTGAGCAATATTATTTGGACTCTGCTGAAACTAGAACATCCTATCCAAATGGAAAATATCTGCGAAAATCTGATTTTGAATTGGCAGGTAAGCTTGCACAACGAAATTATGATGAAAAATTGCTGTCAGAGGTAGAAAAGCAATTAAAGAATATACAAAATATTATTAAAAAATATGAAAAACAAGAAATAGTACAGGTAGAAGAACTATATAGTGTCTATGACAGAAT